>WNGA01009177.1_pt1 | contig 13409 bp, 14 predicted proteins | sample 5400061 | NCBI WGS metagenome assembly WNGA01 (sample SAMN13153366, study PRJNA577476) | soil metagenome | isolation source: 100 cm soil or saprolite under grassland replicate 2 | place: USA:California | collected 2016-06-15 | reverse complement strand
AGCTGGGCAACACCCAGGACGTCTCGCTGAAGAAGTGGCTGGCCCAGCAGAACCTGACCGGCAAGGTCAAGGTCACCAACCTGGAGAACTCGCAGACCCTGGACGCGTTCAAGAAGGGTGACGTGGACGCGGCCTGGCTGCCCGAGCCGTGGTCGTCGCGACTGGTCCTCGACGCCGGCGCGAAGGTGCTGCTGGACGAGGCCTCGCTGTGGCCGGACGGCAAGTTCCCGACCACCGTGCTGATCGTGCGGACCCAGTTCCTGCAGGAGCACCCGGAGTCGGTGAAGGCGCTGCTCACCGGTTTGGTCGCGGCCATCGACTTCGCCAACACCGACAAGGCGGCCGCCAAGACCGCGGTGAACGCGCAGCTGAAGGAGCTCACCGGCAAGACGCTGAAGCCGGCCGTGATCGACCGCGCGTTCGAGCACATCACCATCACAGCGGACCCGATCGCGTCGACGTTCCCGCAGCTGGCCAAGGACCAGGTCACCGCCGGCATCGCCAAGCAAGCACCAGACGTAGCCGGCTTCGCGGACCTCGGCCCGCTGAACGACGTACTGAGCAAGGCAGGCAAGCCGACCGTCGACGCGGCCGGTCTGGACACGAAGTAACCCGATGCCCGACAGCAGGCCATCCGCGGCCGGTTCACCGAACAGGTGGACCGGCCCCGGCGCGACGAGGAGGCAAGGATGACGGCGACAGTGGAAGCCCCGCGGGTCGTGGAAGATGTGGTGCGTCCGGTCCGGTTCCACCAGGTCGGCAAGGCGTTCGGGAGCGGCCGCAAGTCGGTCGTGGCGCTGGACGGCGTCGATCTGGAGGTGGCGGCCGGTGAGTTCGTCTGCCTGCTGGGCGCGTCCGGCTGCGGCAAGAGCACGCTGCTGAACCTGGTGGCCGGGCTGGACAAGCCGACCAGCGGGCGGATCGAGCTGAGCTCGTCGCGGCCGGCTGTGATGTTCCAGGAGGCTGCGCTGATGCCCTGGCTGACGGCTGCCGGGAATGTGGAGCTGCCGCTGCGGATGGCCGGCGTACCTAAGTCGCAGCGTCGTGCGAAGGCTGCCGAGCTGCTGGAGCTCGTCAGGCTCGCTGGGCTCGGTGACAAGCGGCCGCACGAGCTGTCCGGTGGTATGCGGCAGCGCGTCGCGCTTGCACGGGCCCTGGCGTCTACGACGGACAACACCGGCTCCGGCGCGGGCAAGCCGTCGCTGCTGCTCATGGACGAGCCGTTCTCCGCACTGGACGCGATCACCCGCGACGTGCTGCAGGGTGAGCTGCTGCGGATCTGGCGCGCGACCGGTACGGCGATCCTGTTCGTCACTCACGACGTTCGCGAGGCCGTGCGACTCGGGCAGCGCGTCGTACTGCTCTCGTCACGGCCAGGTCGCGTCGTACGGCAGTGGGATGTTGACGGCCTGTCCGGAGCGGGCGAGGCCGACGCGGTGGACGAGATCAACGCCGCCCTGCGGAAGGTGATCAGCAGTCATGCCGCAGCCTGACCAGACTGGTTTGCAGGACCGGGAGGACGTGTACGACGCCGAGTCGGTGGAGGCCGGCCTGGACGCGTTGGACACGCCGGTCGACGCGTCCGAGGGCTCGGTGGCCCGCCGAGTCGCGAGTCGGGTGCTGCCGCCGGTGGTCGCGATCGCACTGCTGGTGGCAGTGTGGCAGGCGCTCTGGGCGGCCGCGTTCTGGCCCGAGTTCAAGCTCCCGGCGCCCGTCGACGTGTGGGCCCAGGTCTGGCAGCTGGTGACGTCGGGGAAGATCCTCGAGCTGTTCTGGGTGTCGGTGCATCGCGCTGTGATCGGGTTCGCGATCTCGTTGCTGATCGCCGTACCGCTGGGTCTCGCGATCGCCAACAGCAAGGTGGTCCGGCGGGGGATCGGGCCGCTGGTGTCGGGGCTGCAGAGCTTGCCGTCGGTGGCGTGGGTGCCGGCCGCGGTCCTGTGGTTCGGGTTGAACGACCGGGCGATCTACTGGGTCGTGCTGCTGGGCGCCGTACCGTCGATCGCGAACGGGCTGGTGTCCGGTCTCGACCAGGTGCCGCCGATCCTGCCGCGAGTCGGGAAGGCGTTGGGCGCCGGACGCTTCGGCGGGATCCGGTACATCCTGCTGCCGGCCGCGCTGCCTGGATTCCTCGGCGGTCTGAAGCAGGGCTGGGCGTTCTCGTGGCGGTCGCTGATGGCCGCGGAGCTGATCGCGACGTCGCCGGAACTCGGTGAAGGGCTCGGTCAGTTCCTGCACAACGGGATGTCGCGGTCGGACATCTCGATGGTGTTCGCCGGCATCATCCTGATCTTCGTCGTCGGTGTCGGAATCGAACTGCTGGTCTTCCGGCCGCTGGAGAACTCGGTCCTGCGCGCCCGTGGTCTGACCAGTGCGGCGCACTGAGTCCTGGTCACGGTTCGCTACGTGAGGGTCGGGGTCGGTCCATGAGTTCGGGTCCGCGCCGTACTGTTGGAGTGTGGTCCGATTTCTGCCGTTCCTGATCAGCCTGGGGCTCAGCGTCTACGCGCTGTTCTCCTGCATCCAGACCCCTGACGAGGACGTACCCCACCTGCCGAAGCTGGTGTGGATACTCTTGATCGTGTTCGTCCCGTTCGTCGGTCCGATCGTCTGGCTGCTCATGCTCCGGACGCAGCTCATGCTCCGGACGCAGTCGGGTCAACGCGATGCCGTCGTACGCCCACCGAAGCCGACGGCGCGGCCGGTCGCGCCCGACGACGATCCGGACTTCCTGGCATCGCTCGAGCGCTACCGGGACCCGCGGACGACGATCAGGCCGCCCGAGCCGCCGAAGCCCGAACCGAAAAAGCCGGCCGACGAGCCGGAGAGCAAGCCGAAGGCACAGGACGCCGACTCCGAGGCTCCGTCGGAGTCCGACGACGGTAAGGCCTGAGCTTTCGCGCAGGGCCCTACCGGCCGTGGCTCGTGTGGTTGTGGAGTAGCAGCTCCTCCAGCGCGGCGTTACGCCGACTTTCGGTGTTCTGGCAGGAGGCTGTTGTCGCGTTCGGACTCTGTGGTGCCGCCCCAGACGCCGTACGGCTCTCCGACCGACAGCGCGTGCTGACGGCACTCGGGCTGGGCCGGGCAGGTACCGCAGAGCGACTTGGCCACCATCTCGCGGGCGCGCTTGCGCACGCCACGCTCCGATTCGGGCGAGAAGAACAGCTCCGGGTTGACGTCGCGGCAAGCGGCTTGCGACTGCCAATCCCATAGATCCATGAGCGGGCGGGGCAGGCGAGGCATCCCTCTCGACATGGCAACCTCCTTGACTCACCGTGAGCGCGGACGGGCGCTCGGTGAAAACTATGCTCGAATCACACCGAGTTCAACCCTTGTCGTCTCGAACTTCGGTCCTTTCGTTATCGGCACGTGCCGTCGCAGGCCGTGATCGACCCCGGTTCACGCGGAGAGCGCGTTCCGTTACATCACCAGCTGTGACATGGGTCACTCAGCGACTGAGGACGGCTCCGAGCGCCGCGGCCAGCAGGCCGACTCCGAGATTGAGTACGACGTTCAGCAGCGCCTTCCCGCGATGCCCGGAAGCCGCCAGCGCGGTCGTCTCCGCGGCGAAGGTGCTGTACGTCGTGAACGCGCCACAGAAGCCGACTCCGACGAGCAAGATCGTCGTCCGGTCGCTGACGCCGGTGAGCAGGCCGAGCACGAAGCTGCCCAGCACGTTGACCGTGAAGGTTCCCCAGGGCAACGGTGTGGTGATCCGGCTGCTCAGCAACAACCGGGCGACCATGTGCTTGTCCACCAGGAACCGCAGCGGAGCCCCGACAGCGGCGCCTAGGGCCACGAGCAGCACGTTCATCGCGTCCGCCCGTTCAACCCGCCGAGCCGGCCCCACTCGCCGATGAATGCCGCCAGCAACGCCGCCGCGGCTGTTCCGAAGAAGTAGACGAGGGCAACGACCACGTGCTGGTTCAGCAGCTTCTCGGTGTCGACGGCAAACGTCGAGAACGTCGTGAAACCACCGAGGATCCCGGTCCCGAGGAACGGCCGCAGCAACGGATGCGACCGCGGCGTCAATCGCGCCAGCAGGACGCCGATCGCGAAGCAGCCCACCACGTTCGTCGCGAACGTCGCCCAGGGAAACTCACCCGGCCCATGCGGAAACACCTCAGCGAGCCCGTAGCGGGCCAGTGAGCCGATAATTCCGCCGAGCGCCACAACGCCCAGGATGCGAGGGAGTTCCGGCAGTGCCATGTGATGAGTTCGCTCCGCTCGCTCATGTGGCATCGTCCGCTGGATCGTAGCGGTAGTACTCGTGCCCGCCGTGCGCCGTACCTGTCTCACCGGTCAGCGCGCGGATCACCATCGCATGCGTGATCGCGAGCACCGGCCCGTCCGTGCTTGCCGTGTGCCGGGCCAAGGCCGCGCGCGCCCGCTCGCGGACCCGGGAGAGCGGCTCCCACGGCCGTTGGACCCCCATCGGCCACTCCCCGCCGTACGCGTCCAACTCGGCTTGTGCGGCCCGTACGTCGGCCGCGCCGCGCCACGAGCCGATGTTGTCCGGCAGCCAGTCGCGCAGGTCGTAGTCCACCCGTACGCCGAGGGCCAGCCGGTGACCGATGATCGCGGCACTCTGCAGCGCCCGCGTGAACGGTGAACTGACCAGGTACGTCGCTCCGATCCCGCTGAGCAGGTCCGCAAGCTCCTCGGCCTGCTTGGCGCCGGCAGCGGTCAGTGGGGCGGAGTCGGCCGCCATCCCGAGCCAGCCCCGGGCGTCGACCGGCGCATAGTCTGGCTCGCCGTGCCGGACCAGGTAGATCTGCGTCACGGGCAAGTTCTACCTGAGATGGGGCGCGCCTGCCCATCCACGGGCGTGGCTGCCCGGCAGGGTGGTCGGTTCGGCGAGCGCAGTGGGTGGATGGACCTGGTGCAGCTCGCCGAACAAGTGGTCCGCGGTCGGCTGCGTCTCGATCCAGCGCACCTCGGTCGCGCCCTGGTGGCCGTGGACGGCGAGCACCGACTCGATGTCCGGCCAGACCGCCGTGGCGGGGTTGGTACCGCGCCAGCGCAGCGCCACCGAGCCGTCGCTGAACAGGCAGCCCTCTGCCACCACACCCGTTCCGGAGACGCCGCTGGGATCGCGGTACCGCACCAGCTCGAATGTCCGCGGCCTCATCCTCCGGCCCTGCCTGAGCGGTCACCGAGCAGAACATGTTTCCCGAGCGGACCCACCACCGTCGCTGCACCCCTCATCGTTTCGTCCTTGCAGACCTCAACGATTGCCGCCCACCTGTGGTTACTGGCGCGTCGGCGCCGGGGTGCTATCGTCGTACCCGTGAAGCGCAGCTATTGGCGATTTTTTGAGTGGCCGGCCCTGGTGCCGGGCGACTCAGCCGCCTGCTGACGCCCAACCGAAGACACCAGAGCCGGCTCGAAGGCAAGGACATCCGTCCTTGCCTTTTCTCGTTCCCAGCCGGCTGCCTGCGACTTCTCCGCGGACATCCGGCGGAAAGGTCCCAGCAAGTGACTACTCTCCCGAAGCAGACGAATCAGACCGCGGTCGTCGACAGGCGGATCGAGAAGACCGTCCCGCTGATAACCCCGCTCGCCCTGCACGACGAACTGCCGCTCAGCGACGCCCTCGCCCAGACCGTGGTCGACGGTCGCCAGGCGGTCAGCGACGTACTGAACGGCGTGGACGACCGCCTGATGGTCGTCGTCGGCCCCTGTTCGGTGCACGACGCGAAGGCGGCCCTCGAGTACGCCGAACGCCTCCGACCGGTCGCCGAGCGACTCTCCGACGGCCTGCTGGTCGTGATGCGCGTGTACTTCGAGAAGCCGCGGTCGACCCTGGGCTGGAAGGGCCTCATCAACGACCCGGGCCTGGACGGTTCCGGTGACGTGAACCGCGGGCTGCGGACGGCCCGCCAGTTGCTGCTGCAGGTCCTCGAGCTCGGGCTTCCGGTCGGATGCGAGTTCCTCGACCCGATCACGCCGCAGTACATCGCAGATACCGTCGGGTGGGGCGCCATCGGGGCGCGGACGGTGGAGAGCCAGGTCCACCGGCAGTTGTCGTCCGGGTTGTCGATGCCGATCGGGATGAAGAACCGGCCTGACGGCAGCATCGGTACGGCGGTCGACGCGATCAAGGCGGCGTCGGTGCCGCACGTGTTCACCGGTATCGACCACGACGGCGCGCCGGCGATCCTGCACACGCGCGGGAATCCGGACTGTCACCTGGTACTGCGGGGATCGGACAGCGGACCCAACTACGACGCCGAGTCCGTGGAAGGCGCGATGGAACTGCTGCGGAAGGCCGGATTGCCGGAGCGCGCGGTCATCGACGCAAGCCACGGCAACAGCCGCAAGGACCACCGCCGCCAGCCGACGGTCGCTTCGGAAATCGGCCGGCAGGTAGCGGCCGGCAACCGCGGGATCGTCGGCGTGATGCTGGAGTCCTTCCTGGTCGAGGGCCGGCAGGATCTGGACCCGACGGTCGAGCTGACCTACGGGCAGTCGATCACCGACGCCTGCATGGGCTGGGAAACGACCGAGTCAGTGCTCGAGAACCTCCGCGACGCGGTTCTGGAGCGACGTAAAAGCTAGGCTCTCCGCATGGTCCGTGGTGGTGATCGGTCTTTGCCGACCAGCAAGGATGTCGCCGCGCTCGCTGGAGTTTCGCAGAGCACGGTCTCGTACGTCCTGAGCGGCAAACGGTCGATCTCACCCGAGACCAGGCAGCGCGTCGAAGCGGCGATCGCCGAGCTGACCTATCAGCCGAACGCGGGTGCCCGGGCGCTGCGAGGACGTCGTACGAACGTCATCGCGCTGGTCGTCGGGCTGTCGGGTCACACCGACGTGCCGGACACCATCCCGTACATCGACACCGTGGTCGACGAGGCACGTCAGCGCGACTTCGACGTCATTCTCGTCACCACGGCGGACGGCCCCGAGGAACTGACCCGCCTGGCCCGGCGGTCGATCTGCGATGCGATCGTCTTGATAGACATCCAGCGGCACGACGACCGGCTGGCCACGGCGGCGAACCTCGGGGTGCCCGTCGTACTGATCGGAACGTCCGAGGACAACCACGGTCTCAACTCGGTCGACTACGACGCTCGCAGCGCCGCTGAACTTCTGGTCGCGGAACTCGCCGACACCGGGCACCGCCACGCCGTACTGATTGCGGAGAAGCCCAAGGTGGAGCGGGAGTTCTTCTTCGCCGACGAGTTCCACCGCGGGATCGCCCGCACAGCGAAGGCGTCCGGTCTGGAACTCGAGGTGGTACGTCGATCGGGGCCTGGGTGGAGCGGGGTCAGTGGCATGGCGGATCAACTGTTCTGCCATGCCGGCGACGGGCTGGGCCTGATCGCGCGAACGCCGAACGTCATCGGCTGGGTGCTTCAACTAGCGGCTCTTCGTCAACTCGTTCCGGGCAAGGACTTCTCGCTCATCGGCCAATGCCCCGATGACACCGCGGTCGCCTACAGCACCCCGGTCACCAACGTGTCGACCGAACCTCGCAGCGTTTCCAGGCAGGCGCTGTCGATCCTGTTCGACCAGGCGGGCCGCAGCCGCACGTGCGGCTTCGCGACGTCGGTATCCGTCACTGGGACGGTTACTGGTTCGGCATCGACCGGCAGTGGGGCGACACCTTCCCGCATTACTGGAGCGTGCTCACCGCGATTGCCCTGCGGCAGCTTCCCGAGGAACTGAAGACCGAGGAGAACCAGCGCGCCGCCGACGCGATCTTCGCGGCCAACCTGGTCGACTTCAGCCCAGCCGGCGATGCGACGTGCGCCTTCCTCATGCCCAGTTGCGTCGACGGCCGCCCCGCCCACCGCCCCGACCCCTGGCCAATGACCAGGACTGGGCCCTGGCCCTGTACCTGAGATCGACCGTACGCATCAATGAGCCGGTTCCCACGACCGCGTCAGCCTGACGCAACCGCCGCTTGTTCACTTTCTCGCCGTACTGCGGCTACAGGGCGCCCCTAGTGTCCCGGGCATGACTGAGATTTCTCGGCGGTTGGTGTTGGGGTCGGCGGCCGGGGGAGTGGCGGCTTCGTTGCTTCCTCCGTCGCTGCACACCGCGATGGCGCAGCCTGTGAAGCCTGGTGGTCTGCGAGCGGTCGAACACGTGATCGTGCTGATGCAGGAGAACCGCTCGTTCGACCACTACTACGGCACGCTGCGCGGCGTCCGTGGGTACGGCGACCGCCAGCCACTCCGCCTGCGCAACGGCAAGAGCATTTTCCACCAGCCGAAGACCGGTGGTGGCGAGGTGCTGCCGTTCTCGATCCGCAAGGCCGCCGCCGACGCGGGCCGCAACGCCGACGACATTCAGTACCTCGGCGCACTCCCGCACGGCTTCACCGACGCCACCCAGGCTTGGGGCAACGGTTGGAACGACGACTGGGTGCAAGCCAAGTCGGCTGCGACCATGACGCACTACGAGCGCCGCGACATCCCGTTGCAGTACGAGCTCGCCGAGACCTTCACGATCTGCGACGCCTACCACTGCTCGGTCAACGGCTCCACGAACCCGAACCGCAACTACCTCTGGTCAGGTACGACGGGATACGAGCCTGGTACGACGCAACGCGCGGTGACGAACGCGGCGTACTCCTACGACCACAAGGGCTACGACTGGACGTCGTACCCGGAACGGCTCGAGCAGGGGGGCGTCTCCTGGCAGATCTACCAGGAGTGGGACAACTTCACCGACAACGCGGTCGAGTACTTCAAGACCTTCAAGGAGCTCGGGCACCGGATCCTCGCGTCCGTGCCGGGCGGTTACCGCACCACCGAGGAGTTCTACGACAAGCTCTTCGCCAAGACGCCCGCCGAGCAGGCCGAGGCGTTGAAGCAGTTGCAAGCCGCGGTCGCGAAGCAGCCAGCTCAGGACCAGAAGCTGTTCTACCAGGCGATGTACCGGTCGGAGCCCGAGTCGCTGATCCCGCGGCTGCGTGCCGACATCAAGGCCGGCACGCTCCCGCAGATCAGCTGGCTGGTCCCGTCCGCGGTCGACTCCGAGCACCCCGGCTCGTCCACGCCGGTGGGCAGCGCGAACCTCATCTACGACCTGCTCGACGCGATCGCGTCGGACCCGGAGACCTGGTCCAAGACCGTGCTGTTGATCAATTTCGACGAGAACGACGGGTACTTCGACCACGTGCCGCCACCGGTCGCGCCGCGGCCTTCCTCGGGTGAGAGCGACGACTGGTACGCCGGCAGGCCGATCGGCCTCGGCCCGCGCGTCCCGATGACTGTGGTGTCGCCGTGGTCGGTCGGCGGGCACGTCAACTCGCAGGTGTCCGACCACACCTCGGTGATTCGCTTCCTCGAACGCTGGACGGGCGTCCGCGAGCCGAACATCAGCGAGTGGCGGCGGACCACCTGCGGCGACCTCACCTCCGCGTTCGACTTCGACCGCGCGTACCGGCAGCCGTCAGTCGACGCGCCCGGTCCGGTGCCCGCGCCGATCGCGCGGTGGAAGCCGACTCCGCCGGCCGAGCAGGCCGTACCACAGCAGGAGCCGGGCCGCCGTCCGGCCCGCGCATTGCCTTACCGCCCGTCGGCTTCCGGCTTCGTTGCTGACAGCAAACTGATGTTGGCCCTGGGCAACGACGGCGCCGAAGCCGCGCACTTCGCGATCTACCCGTACGGCGGTGAGCTGCCGGCTCCCGCGCATGTCGACGTACGACGGGAACACGCCGAGGCGATCACGGTCGCCGGACCGTACGAGCTCGCCGTACAGGGGCCGAACCGGTTCTGGGTCGAGCTGGCCGGATCGGCGGACGGTGTCGCGGCCGGTCTGGACGTTCTGGCTCGGCAGCACGGAAGTTCACTTGAGCTGGAACTGGTGAACACGACGCCGAAACCGCTCACGCTGAAGGTGAAGGCGCGCGGCTACGGCAGCAAGACGGACACGGTCGAGCTACGTGGCAAGCAGACCCGAACCTTCCCGTGGCCCACGGACCACGGCTGGTACGACGTCGAGGTCACGGTCGCCGAAGACACGTCGTACCGGCGCCGTCTCACCGGCCACTTGGAATCCGGCCGGCCAAGCGTCACCGGCTGAGTCGCACAGACGGCAGCGGCGCGGGGTCTCCCCGAGCTACGCAGGCGGGATCTCGCCGCTGCCGCGCTGAACCAAGGTGGGCGCGAGGACGAGATGGTGGGGTGGTCCGCCGGCTCCGTTCAGCCGGTCCAGCAGGATCCGGCCGACCTCGGCGCCGATGCGTTGCACGTCCTGCCGGATGACCGTAAGAGCGGGCTCGACCAGGTCGGCCAGCGGGAAGTCGTCGAACCCGACCACGGCGATCTTGCGCGTCGCGCCCGCCGCCCGCAGAGCGCGGACCGTCCCCACGGTGATGATGTTGCGCCCGGCAAGGATGGCGGTCGGCGGGTCCGCCAGGCCGAGCAATGCCGTCACCGTGCTGGTGGCCTCCTGTTCGCTGCGGACGCCATGGACAAGAAGCTCTGGGGTGAACTCGATACCTGCCTCGGCCAGCGCCGCACGGTATCCGGCCCGGCGGTCGACGGCGGTCTCGATCTCCTCGAGGTCGCTGAGCATGGCAATGCGCCGGTGTCCGCCGGACAGCAGATGGTTGGTTGCCAGCTTCGCGCCGCGAAGGTTGTCGATGGTCACGGAGTCACAGTCGACGCCGTGTGGCCGACGGTCGACGAAGATCATCGGCAGACCGGCCCGGCGCTCGCTGATCAGGTATTCGTGGCGATGGGTGGCCGGCATCAGCACCAGGCCGTCCGCGCGGCGAGCGACCAGATCGGAGACGATGTGGCGTTCACGCTCCGGCTCCTCGTCGAGACTCGCCGCCAGAACCGACAGGCCGGCTTGCCGCAGCACGTCCTCGAGCGCACGCAGCAGACCGGCGGAGTAACTGTTCCCGACGTCCTGCAGCAGGGCGCCGACGATGCCGGACCGGGCGTCCTTGCGGCGCAAGGTGCTGGCGCCGAGATTGTGCCGGTAGTCGAGCCGCTCAGCCGCGGTCAGCACCCGCTGGCGTACGGCGGCTGATGCGCCGGGCTCTCCGTTGACGACTCGCGACACCGTTTTCACGCTGACCCCGGCCAGCAACGCGACGTCCTTCATGGTGGCCCGAGCTGGCCTCGGGCCCTCCGAATCAGGTTGCGTCATCGTTGTCGTCACGAGACGCAGTATTTCCCATCGAGGCCTTGACTACAAGCCTAACCAGATGTTGTCTTGCTCTACGTCAACGTTGACGTAAGAACAAAGCAACGCTGCTTGGAGAGGGACCGGACATGCACCTCAACTCCCGTACGGCGCGCTTCGGCATCGCCGTGGCCGCGACGGCCGGCCTGCTGACGCTGGCGGCCTGCGGCGGCTCAGACGACAAGTCGGGCTCGTCGACCGAGAAGAAGATCGGCGTGTCGCTGATCACCAAGGACTCGACCAACCCGTTCTTCGTCGCCATGCAGAAGGGGGCCAAGGAAGAGGCCACCAAGAACAACGTGGATCTGACCGTGGCCTCCGGCAAGGCCGACGGCGACGAACAGGGCCAGGTTCAGGCGATCGAGAACGCGATCGCCCAGGGTCAGAAGGGCATCCTGATCACCCCGAACGGCCCCGGCGTCAACTCCGCGATCAAGAAGGCGCGCGACGCCGGCCTGTACGTGATCGCGCTGGACACGCCGCCGGACCCCGCGGACACCGTCGACATCACCTTCGCCACCGACAACTTCGAGGCCGGCAAGCTGATCGGCCAGTGGACGAACAAGCAGCTGGCCGGCAAGCCGGCCACGATCGCGCTGCTCGACCTGTTCAACGACAAGGTCGTGTCGGTCGACTACAACCGCGACCAGGGCTTCCTCACCGGTATGGGTATCGACACCAAGGACGCCAAGAAGAACGGTGACGAGGACAAGACCGGGAAGTACGCCGGCGGCTCCTACTCGATCGTGTGCAACGAGCCGACCCAGGGCGCCGAGGACGGCGGCCGGTCGGCGATGGAGAACTGCCTGACCAAGAACTCCAACGTCAACGTCGTCTACACGATCAACGAGCCCGCGGCGATCGGTGCGTACAACGCGCTGAAGGCGGCTGGTAAGACCAGCGGCGTCCTGATCGTCTCCGTCGACGGCGGCTGCGCCGGCGTGAAGTCGGTCAAGGACGGCGTGATCGGAGCGACCTCGCAGCAGTACCCGCTGAAGATGGCCTCGCTCGGTGTCGAGGCGATCGCCAAGATCGCCCGCGGTGGCGACAAGCCGAAGACGACCGAGGGCCTCGACTTCTTCAACACCGGTGTCGCGCTGGTCACCGACAAGGGCGTCGACGGCGTCCCCAGCATTGACACCACGAAGGGAAGCTCGTTGTGCTGGGGCTGACCACTGAATCGACAGGTCGGAGGGTGACACGATGACCGTCCAAAGTACGACGCCGGGCGCCGCCGCACAGGAGCTCGCCCGGCGGGAACACACGCTCAGCCAACGGGTGCAGCACCTGCTGCACCAGCGGCCGGCGCTCAGTCCCGCCATCATCCTGCTGATCACGGTGGTCAGCTTCACCGTGGTCAACAGCCGGTTCTCCAATCCGGCCGCGCTCTCGCTGCTGGTCCAGCAGACCGCGGTGGTGGCCGCGCTGGCCGTCGGGCAGACGCTGATCATCCTGACGGCGGGCATCGACCTGTCGGTCGGAGCCATCACCATCTTGTCGACGATGGTGATGGCCACGCTGGCTGCCGAGAACGGCTGGCCGGCCGGCCTCGCGCTTGCCGCGGGAATCATCCTCGGCCTCGCCGCCGGCGCGCTGAACGGGGTCCTGGTGACCCGCATCGGCTTGCCACCGTTCATCGTGACGCTGGGCACGCTGAGCATCTTCACGGCGATCGCCCTGCTCTACTCCAGCGGGCAGAGCATCCAGAACAACCGGCTGCCCGATCTGCTCAACTGGACCGGCGACGGGTTCGCGATCGGCCGGTTCCGGATCACGACCGGCGTCGTGATCGTGGTCGCCCTGTATCTCGTGCTGGGCTACGCACTCAGCCAGACCGCGTGGGGCAGGCATGTGTACGCCGTCGGCGACGACCCGGAGGCGGCACGCCTGAGCGGTATTCGCTCGGGTCGGGTCCTGTTCAGTGTGTACGCCGTTGCGGGCCTGATCTACGGCATCGCCGGGTGGGTCCTGATCGGCAGGGCCGGCGCGGCGAGCCCGAACGCGATCGTCGACGCCAACCTCGACAGCATCACGGCGGTCGTGATCGGCGGAACCAGCCTGTTCGGTGGGCGCGGCGGCCTGCTCGGAACGCTGATCGGCGCTCTCATCGTGCAGGCCTTCACCATCGGTCTGTCCCTGGCCGGCGTCGACGCGCAGTACCGATTGCTGGCCGTCGGGATCCTGGTTATCGTCGCGGTCTCGGTCGACCAGTGGATCAGGAAGGTGCGCTCATGACAGCAACAGTGAGTAGCCCACAG
>WNGA01009175.1_pt1 | contig 13409 bp, 15 predicted proteins | sample 5400061 | NCBI WGS metagenome assembly WNGA01 (sample SAMN13153366, study PRJNA577476) | soil metagenome | isolation source: 100 cm soil or saprolite under grassland replicate 2 | place: USA:California | collected 2016-06-15 | reverse complement strand
GGCCGCGGAGCGTTGGATGGCCCGGCCCCAAGGAGATCGGGCGTACGCCCTCATCCTGGGCCGCCATTCGGGGATCTATCCGCATCGATTCCGGTCGCTGAAGAACGTCCCGCTGATCGTGGACGACGTGCGGGGGCCGAGGGAATTGCGGTCCTTCCTGACGAAGTACCTCCCGGAAGGCGCATACTACGACCGGAACGTGTACGCCTCGCTAGCCGAGGCGCGCCGGACAGGCGTCGACTACGCGCACGCATGGCGCAGCCGTTACTTTCTTGGGCAGGAACTCGCCTTCGACCTCGATCCGGAGAACCTCGACTGTCCGATCCACGGCGACATCGTGGACAAGATGCGGCGCGGCCAGGGCCTGTCGTTCTGCGACTGGGAGTTCGAGGAGGTGCGGCGGCAGGCCGCGGAACTCCACGACGAGCTGTCGCGGCGGTGGACGCGCCTCCGGGTCGTCTACTCGGGACGCGGCTTCCACATCCACGTCTTGGACGAGGAAGGCTTCCGGTTGGATCGGCGGGACCGGGGGACGATTGCGCGAACGGTGGCCCGGCGGTATGCAATCGACGAATGGGTCACGTCGGGCGAGATGCGGCTCATCCGTCTGCCGTATTCCCTTCACGGGATGGTCTCGCGCATCGTGATCCCCGTGGAACGGTCCCGGCTCGAACGGTTCCGGTACGATGATCCTCGGGCCCGACCCCGCGGTCTGCATCCCTGACTACTTCTTCGCTCGACGCTCCTTGCGGCCGGCGTAGTAGGCTTTCTTCTTCGCCGCCTTCTTCCCGGTCTTCTTGCGCTTCTTCGCTGCCATCGAAGCCCGGATGGGCCCGAGGGTTCAAGGTTCTGTGCCCTCACGCGGCCGAAGTGAGCCGGCGCCTTCGCAGACCGTGCAGCGCTAGGATTCGGGAACGTACGCGATCCCCTGGATTTCTACCCTCATGCCGAACAAGAGGTCCGCCCGGACCGTTGCCCGGGCGGGTCGCGGCTCCCGCGGGAAGAAGGTCGCGTACACCTCATTCATCGCGGCGAAGTCGTTGAGGTCTTTCAGATAGACCGTTGTCGAGAGGACGTGGTCCATGTCCGATCTCGCCGCTCCCACGACTCGACGGAAGTTCTCGAGCGTCCGTCGCGTCTGTGAACGGATGTCGCCTTCGACCACCTTCCCATCGGGCCCGAGGGGGCCCTGCCCTGCGACGAAGACGAAATCCCGCCATCGCACGCCCCAGGAGAACGGGAGCCCGACCGCGGGCAGGTCCGTCCGCACCGCCTCATGCGCCATGGGCCGTGTATCCCGCTCGACGGGATAGGGATTCCGTCCGATTCGCGTCGGCCTGGAGGCGCGGCGGCTTTAACCCGAAATCCGTTGAAGGGGGTCGATGTCGCAGCCCGCGTCACGAAGAACTCAGTCCGGGGGGTCTCGTCCTTGAGCTACCTGAAGACCGTGAGGCGTCGATGGTCAGAGTCGGCGGTTCAGCAGAGCATACGACGGATCCTGCGCGAGAACGTCCTCTGTTCGATGTCGACGATCGGGCCGCCGAACCGGCCGCACATCAACACCGCGTACTTCTGCTATTCCCCCTCGATGGAATTCTTCTTCCTTTCCGACGCGGGCTCGGCGCACTGCCGAAATCTGGATCGGAGCCCATCGATGGCCATGGCCGTTTTCCGCTCGACGCAGACTTGGGGCGGGTCCGACCGGGGACTGCAGCTCTTCGGAACCGGCCACCCGGCTACCGGTCCATCTGGTCGGCGGGCCTCCCAATTCTACGGCAAGCGGTTCCCCGAGTACGCCCGCATCGTCGCCTCGAGGTCCGGCACGGCGAAGCGCGCGGCGGATCAGCTCCGATCCTACACGTTCTACCGGTTCGTGCCGAGGACGGTCAAGATTTTGGACGAACGGGAGTTCGGCGGCGCCGTTTTCGTGGTCGTGTCTGTTCCGAGACTCTAAGTTGTCCTTCTGGGCGGTGCCGGTCGCCGCGTGGGCCCCCGTCACGTCACCTGTTCGAGCCGCTTCAGGACGCGCATGGCGCGGAGCGTGATCATCTTGCTCGGCTCCCCCACTTTTTCGAGCGAGAACGGCGTCGGCATGCCTTTCGGGCTCTTCTTGTACCACTCGGCCATCTTGCCTTCGATGTCCGGGTGGACGGCATCCAGAACCCATCGGCCGTCCGATCGCTTTTTCTCCTTCAATACGGAGAGAGCGTACCGCATCCGGGGATCGTCCCCGTAACCGAGTGCCGTCATGAAGTCGAGGCCGACGAGCAGATCGTAGTAATAGTGCATCGGGTAGTGGAACCGGACCCAGGGCTCGTATGGCTCCCCCTGCTTGTGGAGCTCCCGCTGAAGATAGAACTCGGCGGCCCGCTCGACGGCCCGCTGCATGCCGGCGGACCACTTCGGCCGCGGATATGCGACGAACGCGCTCATCCCTTCCCACGAATCGAGATTCCGTCCGCTCCCGAAGCAACTCCACCCGCCGTTCTTGTCCTGATTCGTCACGAGCCATTCGAAGGCGCTCCTCACCTTCGGATGGTCCGCGTATCCGAAGTTCACGAGCGCGCGGGCCGTGTTCCCGACGGTGCACAGATGGCCGCGCTTCCCTCCGCTCGGGGCGAATCCCCCGTCCGCGGTCGAGAGCTGCTGGGTCCAGAGATTGGCCGCCCTCTCGATGCGCGGATCTTCCTTCGTCACCCCGAGGTCCGAGAGGACCAGGAGCATCCAGTTCGTGGACAGGTACTTCGGCCGATAGAGATCCGACTTGTCCTCCCAGTAGCCGCCGGGATTCTGTTTGCCGAGGATGTCGGCGGCCCAGCCTTCCCTGGGGATCCTCTCCTTGGCGGATCGCACATCCGGGTCCTCCTCCGACCGCCCAAGGATCTGGGTGAGGACAAGATAGCGAATCGACGGCTGATCCTCTTCGAGCAACCAGTCGATGGCCTTGGTCGGTTTCATGAATCGGGCACGCTCGCGGTTTCGTGGATTCAAGCAATACCCGCTACTTTACACTGTCTGTGACGGCGGGCCTCAGCTTCCTAATGGACGCTCGGCGCTCAGGCTTCCCGCGAATACTCCCGGTGGAACGCGTTCTCCCAGAACCACGGCATCTCGGAGTACTCGTCCTCGCCGGTCAGCGCCTTCGTCGTGTTCACGTAGGACATGAAGAGTCCCTTCTTGATCGCGTACGAGGCGTTGTCGAGGTTGACCGGATACCGCGAGTCGCCCCAGGCAATCATGTAGTCGATGTAGAGGACGCGGGTCCAGGGAGCGCCCATTCCAAACGTCGCGTTCCACACGGCATCCCCGGTCGTCAGGTGGTCCGCATGGTCCATGCAGGGGTCGCAGCCGTTGAAGTGCCCCGTCTGCCGGGCCCCGGTCGAAGTCCGGGACGTTGACGCGCGTCGTCGAGTCGAACGGCGCGTGCGCGGCGATGATCGCGTTGATCGTGGAGTAGAAGTCCGCCCAGCTCTGGTACGTGGTCGAGCCGTCGACGGCGGACATGCTCGTGATGTTGCCATCCCGGAGCTTCTCCATGGACTGGCCTCCCGTGGAGGGGAAACCGCCTCCCATGTTGCCGCCATCCGGGACGCGCATGAAGACGGAGACCGTGTCTCCGTACGTCCATGTCCAGATGCTGTGGCAGACCTGCTGCCCCGCCGTGTAGCAGAAGTTCACCGATCCGGAGGCTTCCGCGGCCCCAGCGCCGACGATGTACCGGACGCTCGCCTCGGCGCCCTGCTCGCGGGCCCCCCAGCGGGAGATGTCCTGTCCCGCGTCTCCCGCGGTGGTGTAGATGAACAGCAGGTGGTCCCCCGCCTGGTAGTGATTGTACGAATCCGGAGACTCCCAGAGCTGCCAATCGTCTTGATGGGCGTGGACGTAGACGTCCCACACCTCGGGGCTCGGGGGCGGCGGAGGCGGGGGCGCACCGGGGATCGTGAACGCGGTGACGCTGCACTGGCAATGGTCCGGCCCGACGTGGATTTGAGCGTAGACCGTCTGTCCGAGGAAGTCGAGCGGGAGCTCGATCCCCACCGCGACGTCCGTCACGAGCGCCGCGAGGCCGATCCCCTGCACGACGTACTCGTCCGCGCCGGCCGCGTTAATGTCACGGTTCTCATCGACCGTGTACGTGAGGTAGGTCCCAGCCAGCGGATTGTGTTCGTCGAGATTGCCGATTGCGTTGAGCGCAACATCGGAGCTGTGGGTGAAGGCGCTCGGATATTGCACGGTGAAAGAGACGTACGGGCTGCCCGTGAGCGAGAGGGTACCGCTCCGCTCGGGTCCGAAGTCGATGTAAATGTGGTGGACGTAACACGAGCTATCGACGTCCTCGCGGAGGGCGACTGCGCCTTGCCAGGCCGCCGTACCGGACAGAAGGCTCGTCCACGTGAACGAGTCGTCGGATCGGGCGACCTCCCCGACTCCGGGCGTGCAGCTGTCTCCGCTCGCCTGGGCGTGAACGAGGTTCAGTCCCACGGCCGCGAGGATGAGCACGAGGCAGAAGGGCAGGGCCGTGAGGAGCGGCTTTCTTCGGGCGCCCTCGGGCCGTCCAATCGGACGCGACCCGCCATTCGTTCGCCTTGCCTGGTCCGGGCCTGTCACATTTCGTGATAAGACAGGGCAGGGGGTTAAGCGCCATGTACACAAACGGGGCCGCAGTCATACACTTCATATTGAGAGTCGTGCGGCATGGGCAGGACCACGCACGCATCTCCCGTCCCGAAAGCAACGGGTGACGGATTGTGGGGTCCGTTGTCGCTCGGCGCGCACTCCGGCCGCCCTCGGCCCGTTCGAGGAGGGGTCCTCGGAGCGGGTACTCCCCAGTGTTCTTGCCCATGACGCGGCTATCCTGCGCGTAGACTGTCCGGATCGCGACGGCGGAAGCAGGAGACCACGTGATCGTTGACCATGCCGACGGCCTGCATGTACGCGTAACAGATCGTGGTGCCGACGAACTTGAAACTGCGGTCCTTCAGCGCGGAGCTCATCGAGTCCGACTCCCGTGTTCGAGCCGGAATCTGGCGCAAGGCCTTCCAGCGGTTCATCTTCGGCTTGCCGCCTACGAACCGCCAGACGTATTCATCGAACGTTCCGAACTCTTTCTGAATCGAGAGGAACGCCCCCGCGTTCGAGATTGCGGCGTCGATCTTCAATCGGTTGCGGATGATTCCGGGGTCTCCCAACAACGTCCTCACCTTGCGTGAATCGTAGCGCGCGACGCGTTCCGGATCGAACCTGTCGAATGCGCGGCGATAGGCATCGCGTTTCTTCAGCACAGTCAGCCACGACAGTCCCGCTTGGGCTCCCTCGAGCACGAGGAACTCGAACAGCTTGCGATCGTCGTGTTCTGGCGTCCCCCATTCCGCATCGTGGTACGCTAGCAGAGTCTCGTCGTCCGATGCCCACGGGCACCTTCGGGGCGCACGCCCCAGGCGTCGATCGGGTTCCATGTTCCGCGGCCTGAACCCCCGGTCATGGAGATCGGGGGAGTTGAACCCCCCTGGCTACGACTTCTTCCCCGATAAGTGGTTCGTGAGAAATTGAACGGTGCGTTGCCACGCGAGGTCGGCTGCCTTCGAATCGTAGGCGTCGGGCCGGTCCTTCTCGAAGAACCAGTGAGACGTCCCAGGATATGTGTAGAACGTGACGTCCCTTCCGTTTGTCCGGAGGAGCTTCTCGAGCTCCTGCACGGAAGCGGGAGATTCGAATTCGTCGGTCTCCGCGAAGTGACCGAGAAAGGCCGCCCCTGACTCCGCAAATCCCCGCTCGTAGTTGCCTTCCCTCGTCCCGTAGAAGAGGACGACGGCAGCCAGGTCCGCGGGGAGCTCCTGCCCCAACCAAAGAGCCCAGAATGCTCCCAACGAAAACCCGATGACTCCGGGGTGTTTTCCCCGCACGCCGGGATGGACTTGAAGGGCCTTCACGCTCCTTACGATATCCTCGCTCGCGGCCTTCTCACTCAGTTTCGACATCAGGGCTTTGGCCCCGTCCCTTGTCGACGCGGTCGCGCCGCGGTACAGGTCGGGGGCGAACGCTACGAACCCGGCCGTTGCCAAGCGGTCGCAGAGTTCCTTGAAGAATTCGTTCAACCCCCACCATGCATGGAGGACGAGGACGCCAGGCCCCTGGCCTTTCTTCGGGACTGCTATGTATCCTTGCACGGACCCCTCGGGGCTCTTCAGCTCAACGATTCCCATGTCTACATCCCCTTCCAGGCGAAGCTTCTGGAATCGATGCCTGAACTTAAGCCTTGACGCTGGGGTTGACGCATCCTCGCGCAGACGTACGAGCGACCGTGTCGGATCTGAACAGGCGGCTGCTCGTTGCAACTCTCAGCCGTTCCTGCGTGTCGGAGCAAGAGTTCGGGGACTCGCGCGGACAGTCCGAGTTGCTTAAGGCGGCGCATTGCTTTGCTCGCGGCCACAATGGCCGTTCCTTCGATCACGCGCGAGAATGTGCTTGGATTCCGACAGCGCGCCAGTACCTCCACAAGCGCCTACCGCAGGGGCGACTCGTCGAGGCCGCGTTCGCAGGACTTCAAGACAGCTCTCCGCGATCCGCCGTCTTGGCGCTCCACGCGCGCGTCACGCATGTATCGTCGTCTGCTTGGAAGGATTCCCGGTTCGTCCAGGTCTGGGGCCCAAGGGGCGCCGTGTACGTCGTACCGAGTCACGATGTGGCCGTCTTCACGCTGGGCCGTCTCCCGCGCGATCCCGTTCTGGCAGCTTCTGTGAAAGCCGCCGCTGAAAGAGCGAAGCGTGCATTCCGCGCTCGACAGGCTCGGCCGAAACGCGCCTCCTCTGATCGAGCAGCCGAGGTGAATTTCCGCGAGTTGCGACTCGCATCGATGAGTGGCGCGGTGAGGGTCGAATGGGATGGAGCGACGACATCTTGGTGGCTCGTCGAGCCTCCGACCGAGTCGCCGGAACCCGCTCGCCTTGAGCTTGCTCGACGGTTCCTGCGGTCGGTGGGGCCCTCGACGCCCAAAGAATTCGCGTGGTGGACGGGCGGGTGGGCCGGATCCTTTGGCTCCGCCACACGCGGAGAGCTTTCCGACGCGCAGCAGACGTTTCGTTCTCTCGAAAAGGAACTTGCCGAGGTTGAACTCGAAGGTCGGAAGCGATGGGTCCTTCGGACCGATCTCCCTACGTTGGAACGTGCGGTACCCGTCGAAACGGTGCGCCTGCTGCCGCCCGGAGACCCATATCTGGCGTCCGCAGACCGGGCATTGCTCGTCCCGCTGACCCGATTTCGATCCGAACTATGGCCCAAGTCCGTGTGGCCGGGTGCGCTCATGGTGAACGGTGAGATCGTGGGTACCTGGCGTCGGCAGGTGGGCCGAGTCACAGTGCGAGCGTGGCGACCGTTGGAATCCGACGTCGGAGAAGCGGTCGAGGAGGAGGTCTCCAGCATGCCCATCGAATCGGCTAGGAAGGAGGTCCGTTGGTCGATGGGCGATGTCCCCCTTTGAGCGGCGCGGATGCGAAGCGTCAGGGGAAAAAGACGGGACCTTCGCCACGTGGCGGCGGTAGGAAGAGAAAAATGAGAATCGCGACGGCAACGATTATTGTCCCGCCAAGTGCGATCAAAACGGGGGACCATCCTGGGCGAAGACCCGTCCCCAGGCTAACCAAGAGGTAGATTGGAAGTGCTCCCAGGAGCGTCGCGAGCGAGATTCGGAATCGGGTCCTCCGGTCCGCCCGTTTCATCCCAATCTCTGTCTCCGCGCCCGCATACCTTACCACCATCTTTAGGTTCGGCATATCGGATGGTAGCCGGATGCAGCCGATACCGATATATATCCGACCGCATATCGGATACTAGGGAATCATGCCGATACCGATATCCGCCGCCGACTTGCCGCCCCTCATCTGGGAGCGTGTCCGCAGTAGCTTGCGTGACTTGGACGCCCACCGCCCGCTACCTGCCGATGCTGTCAAGGCGCTGCGTAACCAGCTGCGAGTTCTCCACACATACCATAGCAATGCCATCGAAGGAAACTCCCTCACCCTCAAGGAAACCAGGCTGGTCCTTGAAGAGGGTATCACGATCGGCGGAAAGAGCCTCCGTGATCATCTGGAGGCCACGAACAATGCGAGGGCCTTCGAGTGGGTTTGGGATCTCGCGAAACCCCGGTTGCGCTTCGACCACGCCCTGGTCCAGCAACTGCACGAGATAATCACCCGAGGCATCCTCGAATCCGCCGGTCGGTACAGGACGGAGCAGGTTTGGATCGGTGGAGCCCGACACATCCCGCCGCAGCCCGCGAAGATCGTCCCTCTGCTCGATGCAGCATTTGCAGAAATGCCAGCGATCCAGGAACCCGTGCTCCGAAGCATCTACTTGCACCATCGGATCGCTTATGTCCATCCGTTCCTCGATGGGAACGGGCGGGTCGCCAGGCTTGCCGCAAACCTCGCGCTCCTGTCTGCGAGGTACCCTCCCATCGTGCTCAGGGTCTCCGATCGACTGCGATATTACCAGTACCTTCAGGCGGCGGACGACGGGGATCTTTTGCCATTTGCCCGTTTCGTCTTGCGCGCGCTTGACGAGAGCCTCACAAGTTTCCTTGCGGCCGTAGAGCCCGAACGCGCGCTCCTGCCGTTGCGTGTCCTGGCGAAACGTTCCCCGTATTCCCAGGAGTACCTGTCTCTAAGGGCCCGTCAGGGCGTCCTCGCGGCAGTGAAGATGGAAGGCAACTGGTATTCGAGCCGGAAGGCCCTATCGGACTACTTAGAGAAACTCGGCCGGAATCGGTGAGAGTGGACCGGGTGGGATTTGAACCTCAGGTCTCATCCGCACGCTTCAGGCCCATCAATGCATCCTGCACGGCTTAGACTCCCTCCCTCGCGGTTATGGCGCTACCGCGTGCCGCGGAGCCTTTTCAGCACTGTCATTGCCCTCAAGGTGATCATCTTGCTCGGCTCGCCGGGCCTCTCCAGGCCGGACGGAATCGCTCGTCTCGCGTACCTCGGACCCTCGGGGTCGGGATGGATGGCGTCGAGATGCCATCGACCATCCGGCCTCTGTTTCTCTTTGAGCAAGGAGACTGTGTCTTCCAGCCTCTTGTCGCTACCGTAGCCCAGGGAGGTCATGAAGTCGAGGCCCACGAGCACGTCGTAGTAATAGTGGATCGGATAGTGGAAGCGGTACCAAAGCCCGTAGCGCGCTCCTTGCTTGTGCAGCTTCCTTTCCAAGTAGAATTCCGCTCCTCGTTCGACGGCACGCTTCATACTTTGGGTCCACTTCGCTCTCGGATAGGCGGCAAAGGCGCTCATCCCCTCCCACGCGTCGATTACCCCATTCTTACCCCAGCAGTGCCAGCCGCCGTTCTCTTTCTGATTCTTGACGAGCCACTGGAAGGCGCTTCTCACCCTCGCATGGTCGGCGTACCCGAACCGCACGAGCGCCCTCGCGGTGTTTCCTACCAGGCACAGCTCGCTCTTTTTCATTGTGTCTGTCCCGAATCCGCCATCGCTCTTTGAAAAGCGCTCAATCCATATCTCGCAGGCTTTCCTGATCCGTGGATCTTCCCTCCCCAACCCTAGATCGGACAGGATGAGGAGCATCCAGTTTGTGGCGGTGTATTTCGGTCGGTATAGGCTCCTTTCTTTGATCCACCATCCTCCTTCCTTCTGCTCCGCGAGGATGTCCGCTGCCCAACCCTTTTCCGAGGCCAGTTCCTTCGCAGCCTGGACTTCCGGATTGTCCTGGACTTCTTCGCAGAGCTGGGTCAGTGCGAGATACCGGATCGAAGGCTGGTCCTCTTCGAGGAGCCAGTTCAACGCGTCGTTTGACTCCATGCTCCCTCAATGCCTGCCGCTCCACGGGAGCACGAGTTGAATCATAAAGGGTGAACCCCGCCACGGAATCGGGATTTCGGGGACGTGTCTCGATCGGAAGGCCTGACATGACCAACGCCAATCCGAGGGCTGATCCCTAGCCAATATCAGAAGCTCGGCGGAAGTGGACCGGGTGGGATTTGAGCCCAAAGCGTCTCCGCGACGGGTCGGCGTGTCTACTTCTTATCAGAAAGGAGGTCCAAGACTTTCCTGGTCCGGCAGACGGGGATTGTGCCCACTCGTTCCAAGTCCAAGAGATCCTTGTCGCCGGTGACAAGGCCGTCGACCCGCGCAACGAGGGCCGCGGCAGCCAGCGGTGCGTCCCTCGGATCTCGTATGCGGTGCCTCCACGCGTCGATCTCTGAGCGATATTCCCGTCTGGCGAGCAACTCGCCCGCTCCGAAGACCGCCTCCAGCAACTCGAGCGCACTCAACAGCTCCGGATGGTTTCGGAATGTTTCCTGGATAACCGCATAGACCTCTTCCACGACGTCCTCGGCGAACACGAGAACAATCTTGCCCACGAGAGATTGCAGGAGAAGCTGCCGCTCGTTCCCGCGGAAAAAGAGCCCTGAGAGAACCGTGTTCGCGTCAACTGCGATTCGCGTAGTGCTCCCTCCAGAGGCGGTCTTTCGCCTCCTTCGCGAGAGCACTCAAGCGCCGAGGTGTGAGATTGGTTTCTGTGGCCCTCCTCTCGAAGACCGCAAACCGCTTCTCCAAGTCCTCTCCGGCCAGAAGTCGGACGCCCTCCCCGTCCTCCAGGAAGATCAGCTTGCTCCCCTTCCGGAGGCCGAGCTTCTTCCGGATCGACGCCGGCAGGGTTACCTGTCCCTTGGATGTAACCGTCGCAACCTCAACCATGATCGAGTAGTAAGGGATTCCTTACCAATATAGGTTTCGCTCAAGTTGCCGCGCGGACGGCAGATGGGACCAGCGGCCAAGGCGGCTTCCCATGGCCTAGGTTAAGGCTTGGACCCCAGAACAGCAACCGTGTCCAGTCTCAATCGTGGCTGTGTGGGTCGCATCCGAGAACGGATACCCGGGTGTCGGCTATCGACCACTCCATGGAAAGTGGACCGGGTGGGATTTGAACCCACGGCCTCTACCATGCCAAGATAGCGATCTTCCAGCTGATCTACCGGCCCGCGAGCGGTCCGTATTCGAAGAAGGGATATGAACTCTTGCGGGCCGATTTCCTCACCGTAGTGGAGTTCGCATTTTTAGGGAGAGATCGTCTTCCGCACTAGGGCCCCACTCGTCCCCAGCGGAGCGACGGCCTTGAAGCCCTCTCGCCGAAACATACCCAGCGTCCCGAACCACCGCCACTCCGGGACTGCGGCCATCTTCTCGGACACGACGGGAAACGCCTCGACGGTCCCCCCTCCCTGTCTCCGGATCGAATCGAGCACGGCGTGGAGCGCGAACTTCGCGACGCCCTTCCCTCGATGGCTTCTCGCCACGAAGAAGCAGGTGATTCTCCAGAGCGCTTCCGTCTCGTCGGGCACGGCGACCTCGCGGTAGGTCCGTCGCGCGTCGATCCTCGGGAGTTCCTCCCGTTTCCCGTATTGACACCAACCGATCGGCGTCCTGCCGTCGTAGACGAGGACAGCATGGGAGCGGCCTTCGCGGACAAGCGCCTCCTTGTCCTTTCGATTCAGCGCGCTCCGCTGCTCCCTCGACAACCCGCGGCCGACCGGCCTCGGGCGCTGGTAGAAGATGCACCAGCATTCGCCTTGCTGGACCGCGAGCGCCGCGAAATCGCGGAAGGTCCGAGCGCTCAGCTCTCGCGTCGTGTACGCCATCGCCGCCCGGCTCCTAGCGTGCCAGACGGCGGACGAGACGCTCGCGCCGGACGACCATTAGGCCGCCGCCTTCGCCTTCTTCTCCGGGGCCGGTCTCCTCACGGACTCCGCGAACATCTCCAGCGGCTTCTCCCGCCGAAGTTTCTCCCCGGGAATCGGGACCGGGTATTCGCCGACGAGACAACCGAGGCAGACGTCATCCCGCGAATGCTTGAGCGCCGCGATGAGTCCCTTCAAGGAGAGGTATCCGAGCGAATCCGCAGTGATGAACTCGGCGACCTCCGGTACGGTCTTCTGATTCGCGATGAACTGATCCCGCGTCTTCATGTCGATCCCGAGGTAGCACGGGAAGCGGATCGGCGGGCAGCCGATGCGGACGTGGACCTCCTTCGCACCGGCCTGCCGCAGGATTTGAACGATCTTCCGGATCGTCGTGCCGCGGACGATCGAGTCGTCGATGAGGACGATCCGCTTGTTCTTCACCGCCGAGCGGATGGGGTTCAACTTGAGCATGACCCCGATCTCGCGGTCCTGCTGGTCCGGCATGATGAACGTCCGCTCGATGTACCGGTTCTTGATCAGCCCTTCGACGACCGGAAGTCCGGCCACCTGCGCGTAGCCTTGCGCCTGCGCGCGGCCCGACTCCGGGACCGGGACGATGATGTCCGCCTCGACCGGATATTCCTTCGCGAGTTGCTCGCCGATCTTCACGCGGGCGTCGTACACGAGCCGCTCGTCGAGGACGCTGTCCGGGCGCGCGAAGTAGACCCACTCGAACATACAGTGCGCGGTGTGGTTCGGATGCGGCAGCCGCATCGACTCGAACCCGTCCGGCCGCAATTCGACGATCTCTCCCGGTTTCAGATCCCGGATGAACTTCAACCCGAGGGCGTCGAACACGACGCTCTCCGACGCGATCATCATGCGGCCGTTCCCTTCCCCGATGCACAGGGGCCGGATCGCGTAGGGGTCCCGGACCGCGTACACGGTATCGTTGATCATGAGGGCGAGGCTGTACGCCCCAACGAGACGGCGGGTGAACTCCTTCAGCGCGCGATGGACGTCGCCCCCGGTGTTGACGATCTCGTTGGCCAGGAGGCGGACGATCACCTCGCTGTCCGAGGTCGTCATGAACGCCCAGCCCTTTTTGCTGAGCTCCTGCCGGATCTCGTCCGCGTTCGCGATGTCCCCGTTGTGCGCGAGGGCGATGTCCCCGTACGAAGTCTTCACGACGATCGGCTGTGCGTTCTCGAGCACGCTCGAGCCCGACGTGGAATAGCGCACATGACCGATGCCCGAATTCCCGCTGATTTCCATCAGGTCTTCGCGGGAGAAGACTTCATGGACCAGCCCCATGCCCCGTTTCGCCTTCAGGCCGCCATCGTAGACGGCGAGGCCCGCCGATTCCTGGCCGCGGTGCTGGAGGATCCTCAGGCCGTAGTACAGGTCGGACGTCACGGAGGACGTGGCGGCGCAGCCGATGATCCCGCACTTCTCGTTCGGGCGAAGGTCGGAGGTTTCCGACGTCCCTTCCTCGCGGGCCATCCTCAATGCCTCTTCGCCCAGGAGAAGCCCCGAAGTTTCTTCGTCCGTCCGTAGCCGCACGACGCGCAGTATCCCTTCTGCTTGTGGAACGCGTGCTTGCCGCAACGGCGGCAGCGGATGTGGACGCTCTTCCGTCCCATCTTGCCGAGCGACGCGGTCCCCTTGGTCACGAAGCCCACCTACGTCATGGGGAAATGTAGATCACGTTGTCTCC
>WNGA01011214.1_pt1 | contig 13411 bp, 11 predicted proteins | sample 5400061 | NCBI WGS metagenome assembly WNGA01 (sample SAMN13153366, study PRJNA577476) | soil metagenome | isolation source: 100 cm soil or saprolite under grassland replicate 2 | place: USA:California | collected 2016-06-15 | reverse complement strand
CGGACCGCCGAGGGGATGTCGAAACGGGAGATCATCCGCTGCCTGAAGCGCTACGTCGCCCGGGAGGTGTTCGCAGCCCTCAAGCAGATGGACCCAAACGGAACGACCATCGCTGCTTGACGTTTATAGGAGCGTCACCGCGTCCTGCGCCTGCTGGTCGAGGAGATGGGCTTCCGCTCCATCGCCTGGGAGGACGACTGGACCGTCTCACCCCAGGTCAACGACTACATCGTCAACGGCAAGGGCAGCCTGGACGCGGTCATGCGGGAGATGATCACCACCTGGCAGTCGCGCGAGGTGGCCGACGTGCTGCAGTGGCTGACGACTACAACGCCAGCCACACTGGCAAGGTTCGGTTCGTCGGCGTCGAGTTCTTCGCCACGCGCATCCTGGCCTACGACGCCGTCGCCGCGTACGTCGCCAGGACTGCCCCGGCGCGCGTGGCTGAGCTGCAAGGCGACCTGCAGCCCATCCGCCCGTTCACCTCGAATATCGGGGAGTACGTCGGCTGGTACTACGCCGTGCAAGACAAGCAGCCGTACATCGACCACGCCCGCCGGGTCTACGACCTGGTCAAGGGCCTGCACCAAGCCCGGGGGGACCGAGCCTGGGCGCTGGCGCTCCACAACGCCCGCCAGATCCTGTCGTTCTACGAGTACTTCAACCTGAGCCTGCAGGACGGCTTCAACTACCGGGACGCCCGCGCCGCCGAGAACCTGCGCTGGTGGCGTCAGCGCACCGGCGACAAGGTCGCCTACTGGGCCGCCAGCCCGCACACCGCCAACGGCGCGGGCGTGCAGCTGTCCGAACCGCCCGACCCGCTGGTGCAATGGGACAGCGTCGGCTCCCACCTGCGCCGCTGGTACGGCAGGCACTACCGGTCGATCGGGTTCACCTTCGACCACGGCACCGTCATGGTCGGATCACACCAGCCACCGTATACGCCCGAGCCGGTCGCGGTGCCGCGCCCGGTGCCCGACTGGGGCGACCGCCCGCTGGGCGACGCCAACCTCGAGCAGTTTGCGCTGGACCTGACCAGCGATGCCCCGCGGGCGGTGCGGACCTGGCGGCAGTCGCCCACCAAGGTCCGCGCGGTCGGCTCCTTCGACCCGCAGCAGCCCGACGCCTACTACATGACCGGCGGCTCGCTGGCCCAGTGGTTCGACGTGATCGTCCACCGCCAGGTCGTCACACCATGGCAGCCCCTGTAGCCCGTAGGTTGCCAGAAGTCGGCAATGTAGGGGTTCGAATCGGTGGTATTGGGGCACGACCAACAAGGCGGTCGTGGCCATCGCGGTCGAGCTGCTCGGGCCCAAGGGCTTTGGCCGCGTCCGGCTCGCCCACCTGCGAGAGTCAACTCCGAGACGCTGTGCGGGTTCGTCGGCTCGGTCGTCACCGCGGCCGTGACCGTGCGCAGCGACGGCTGGAACGTCCACGCGTCCCTGGCCAAAGACCTTCGGCCACCAGTCCGTCGCGACCCGCGCCGGCCAGCCGGCCCATGTCGCGCTCTCTGGCGTGCATCGGGTGGCGTCGCTGCGCAAGCGGTGGCTCACCGGCACCGTGCCTTGCGAGGTTCCGCTCGGTCCGGCAAGCGGCCGGGCCCGACCGTGGAGGTTGCCATGGGAAAGCTGATCATCTCGACCCACACCACCGTCGATGGCGTCATCGGGCCCTCGCCCGGGGACTCACCATCACCGACGACACCGGCTTCGCCGAGCGGGTGAACACCATCCCCAAGTACGTCGCCTCCCGGACCCTCGAAGAACCCCTCGACTGGAACGCGTCGTTGCTCGAGGGCGGCCTCGCCGAGGGCGTGGCCGGCCTCAAGCGCCAGCACCGCGGGAACCTGCTCTCCTTCGGCTGCGGCGAGCTCGCCTACGAGCTGGCCAGCCAGGGGCTCGCCGACGAGGTCCACTTCTGGGTCCAGCCGGTGGTCTGGGGCAGCGGCGAGCGGGCGTTCCACGGCCGCCGGGTCCGGCTGCGGCTGGTCGCCACGACGGCGTTCGACTCGGGTATCACCCTGCTGTGCTACCGGCCAGCACCCGACCAGCAGGCCAGCGCGGCAACCTGACCGCGCCCGCGCGCGCTTTGGTCGTCGGCCACCGCCGGCCAACCACAACGCCTAGGCCCCGGTGCAGCGAAGGGCACACCCCATTCCCGCTTCCCGGAGGCACACCTGGCCCTCCGGGAAGTCGGGGGAACCCCACGGCAACAGATTCCTGGATGTCGAAGGTGTTCGTATGCTGTTCCAAACACTCGCCACAGGACTGGTCTGAAATCAGGCCGCTGACCTGGGCAAACAGTAGCGTTTGCAGCCTGTTTGTGGACCTGACTTCCTACAATACGAACTCCGCGCCCCTGGCCAAGGGCCCAGCGCTGAGCCTGTGACCAGTGCGAACGCTACCGTTGGTGACGCTGGGTGGAGTGTTGGTGACCGTCGGCGCCTGTTTGCCGGGCGTTGGCGAGCCGGTCGTGGGGCCGGTTCTCTCGCGCGCCGTGGCGGGCCTCGGCGTCGTCAGCGGTGGCGGTCGCGGACCGGCCCGCGCGGTGGCAGGTTGGTCGCAGGGGCGCTGTCGAGCTCGCCCACCGGAGTTGGGGTCGGCGGCGGCCCTGGCCTGGTCATCGCATTGGACGGAGGCAGCCAATGTCCGCGTCACGCCGTCACCCGCCGAAGCAGGCTGACCGTCGCCGCCCTGGGGCTCGCGGTTCGGCCGCGCTGGTCCTGCGCCCGCCGAAGCTCGTGCCGATGGACCCCGAGCACGAGCAGGCGGCGGTCGACGCGCTCACCGAGCTGTTCGTGCAGCTCCTCGCGCGGGACGCTGAACAGAACGCCAGGCACTGACTGCGGCGTCACCAGCCGGCCGCGGTCGCCCGCCCGCCGGGTTGACCGGCGCGATGGCGGCGGTTCGGCCGGCGGCAAAGCCGGCCGAACCGCCGCACTCTGTGCGTGCCGCTGCCGATCTGCGAGGTTACGTGATGATCAGCACGTGACGGTTGCTGGGGGGTTATTCTCCATCTTGCCAAGGTATACGCCGTTGGCCGTCGCCTGGACGGTGCCGAAATACTTGCCGGTTTCGCAGGAGAGCGTCCTCGCCTCTGCTGAGGCGGTACTTGCCCACACTAGTGGGGTTTGGGTCCTACCTACCTCGTCCCCCGGGTAGGGCTTATGTACGAGGCTGTTGAGGGTGACGAGTACCTGGAGATCTGCCTGCCTGTCGCAGCTGACCCCTCCGGTTACATAAATCCCCTTGAGTCCGCCTATCCCGAGAGAGAAAGGAAGTGGGACACCAAGCCACAAGTGGCAGTTGGGCGGCGGCGGGCTGGTGGTCGGCGGGTTGGGCACGGTCGCGTGCGTCGTCGGCGGGTCGCAGACGGGGCAGCAGTTCGAGTTCGGCGCGACCTGGGACGTGCTGCGGGACCCGCGTTGGGACGCCAGCTGCTGGGCTTGGCGGTCGGCCTGGGCTGCGCTGAGGCCCCTGGGACAGGCGTCGGGCATCGCGGTCAGGGTGGTCGGGGGCGCGGCGGCGCCGTGGGGCGCGCCGACGGTCGCCGCCGGCGCCGCCGGCGCTGCGCCCTGGCCGCCGCCGGCGCCGGGCAGGGCGCCGGCGACGTTGGCGAACAGCAGCGCCGCGGCGACCGCGACCACGGCCAGCGTGGCCAGCGCGGCCGAGCGCCGGCGAAGGGTCTTCCTCATCGCTCACCTCCATCTGGTGGGACGGGTGGTGCTCCTGGGACGGGCTTGCGGTGCGCACCTCCTTGGCGGCCGGAGCGTGGGCTAGACGTCGATGCCCTGGTAGGGCGCGGCAATCGCGAAGCGGGCGCCGGGGTCGCCGACGAGCTCGACCTGGCGGCGGACGGTGTTGTTGCCGGTGTTCGTCTCCTGCAGGCGGCCGTTGGGGTTGGCGATGACCTCGAGCTGGTAGGTGCCGTTGGCCAGGCCGGTGACGTCGATCGCCTGGCCGGGCAGGTCCTGCACGTAGGTGTCGCCCCAGCCCACGTCCAGCCGCTCGGTGATCGCCTGGGCGTCTTCTTGGCCGAGGGCGCAGGCGGGCTCGAAGCCGTAGGGCGGGTGCCAGGCCGCGGCCGGGATGGTGGTGTCGATCTGGTCGGAGTTGGTCAGGCAGAACGACTGCTTCTGGCTGGCCACCACGGTGCCGTCGGGGCCGACCAGCCGGTAGGTGGCGAAGACGCTGAAGTGCCAGTGCATGTGGCCGGGGCGGGGGTCCCACTCAAGCGTCCCCGCCGGGGCGCTGCCGACCAGGTGGCCCTGGGGGTCGTAGAAGCGCTGGACCGCGTCCATCAGGTCGGTGCCGGCGCGGCGGGTGCCCTGGACGTCCAGGCGGGAGGTCCCGGCGTTCCAGACCGCGGCGGCGAAGCTGAGCAGCTCCGGCCGGAGCTGTTGTCCAGCCAGATGGCCCAGGCGGGCAGCGGCCGCAGGTCCGGCCGGAAGCGGCCCCCGCGCCCACCCACCCCGGCCAGCGTGCCGGGGCCGGCGGGCTGGGCCCCGGCCGGCGCCTGGCCGGCATCCGGCTGGGCCGCACCCGGGCTCTGCCCGGCACCTGGCGGCGCCGCGGCCGGCGCCCGGCTGGCAGCGGCCCCGGCCCGCCCCGCCTGGCCGTTGGCGGCCTGGCCGGGGAGGCCGTGGCCGACCACGGGGCGGCCCGGCAGCGCGCGCGCGGCGGCCGCGCTGGCGGCGCCGGGGCTGGTGCGCACGCTGAACCGGACCGTCGCCGACGCCTGGCCGGCGGGGACGCCGAACAGGTCGCGGTAGCGCTGGTTGACCTCGACCTCGGCGGTGTAGTCCCCGTCGGGCAGGTCCACCTGCTGGCTGTACCAGGGGTTGGTGCTGGGCGCGCCCCAGCCGGGTGGCAGGCCCCACACCGACCCCAGCGCGAACACGTGCAGCGCGCAGCCGGGCGGGTACGGCGAGGCCTCGGGCGCGTCGGGGTCGACGCGGACCAGCCCGCTGCTGGCCGCATACGGCGGCGAGCCGGCGGGGCACCAGGGCTCGTCCTGCTCGGCCACCACGTGGCCGCCAGGGTCGCTGACGGTCACGTGCGTGAACGCGTTGAAGCTGCGCAGGCTGTCGACCATGCCCGCCGGCAGCCGCTCCCGGTGCCGTGCGGGGCCGCTGCCGACCACCTGGTCGGCGAGGACCGGCTGGTCGTAGCCGGCCCGGCGCGCCCACACCTCCAGCGGCTGGCGGCCGGCGACCAGGTAGGTGCCAAGCTCCAGCCAGACCCACGCCCCCGGTTGCCGCTGCAGCACCACCGGCTCGCTCGCCCGGGCGACCAGCCGCAGCCCCGGCCCCTTGGTGGCCGGCTCGGCGGTGGCCGCCGCCCCGGTGCCCAACAGCGTCAGCGCCACCAGCCCGGCAAGCAGGCGGCGACGAAGACCCCTAGTTGCAGCCATGTCCGTCCTTCCTGGGTGACGAGCCCGCACGGTCGCCTGCCGAGCGGGACCAATTCCGACGGCGGATTCTTGGCCGGGGCGCTGACGGGGCGCTGACGGCGCGCTGATCGCGGCTGGTCAACGCGGCCAACTGGGGCTTGACACGCCCGCGCGGTTGTGAGCAGGGACGCGGCCCGGCGGCGCCGTGCCACGCCCAGGGGTCAGGTGGGGCCTCTCCGCCTACGGGGGCTTGCCAGCGAGGCAGGCACTGGCATTGGAAGCCGGCCCGGCCGCTTGCCAGATGGCCGCGGCTATTGGCGCGTCGGCCCTGTTCACGTTAAGCGAACTGTTGGTGACCAAACGCGCCTGTTTGCCCTGTTTGTCGCGTGTTGGTCACGCTCAGTGAAGAGTTGTGACCGAACGCGTCTGTTGTTAAGTATTTGCGATCTGTTTGGTGGACTGACTTCACAATACGAACTCTGCGCCCCTGGCCAAGGGACCGGCGCTGAGCCTGTGACCAGCACCAACACGAGCGTTGGTGGCACAGCGTGGATTGTTGGTGACCCTCGGCGCCTGTTTGCCGAGCGTTTGCGCGTTTGGCCAGCGCCAGCTGGCCGCGGTCGGGGCCGGACCGCGCGCGGGCGAGTTTCGAGGTCCAGCAGGGGCCCCACGCTCGGGTCGCTGGGCCGGCTGGCACCGGTCGGTGGCCTCGGGCCGGCGTCGCGGGCGCTTCCAGCTGCCGGGTGGCCAGCCGTGTCAAGCCGCGGGCCGTGGGGCTGACCAGCAGCGATAAGCGCGCCGTCAGCGCCCCGTCAGCGCCCCGGTGCACAGTCCGGCCGCGGCGCCCAGCGGAGCGGGCAGCAAGGCCCGCCCTACCGGGGCGGTGCCCGTGGTGGCGAAGGGAGGGTCCCGCCAAGGGCGCCCGCGCGCGGGGGGTGGGCGGCCTGGCGCCGTCCCGACGGAGCTGGACGCTCCGGTGCTGGGTGCCTGAGCGGTGGAGGAGGGACCGATGGGAATGACCCCTTGGTGGTGGCGGTTCGACGGCCGGCGGCGGCGGACGACGCGGTTGGCGGGGCTGGGCGCGGTCGCCGCGCTGCTGGTGACGGTAGGGTTGGTGGCCGGCTGGCAGCCGCCGGCGAAGGCTGCCTCCCACCCGCTGTTGAGCGGGTTGAAGCTCGTCTCCGTCGAGACCAGGAGTGACCTGTCGCCGACCAAGACCGCGACGGCGCCGTGCCCGTCGGGCAAGCGGGTGCTGGGCGGCGGCGGCGAAATTCGTTTTGGGGGCACCGAAGCTGACGGCAGGCTTCCCGTGACCCTCACCCGGATGGAGCCCTACCAGCTGGGCTGGAACCCCGACGATCCGCAAGGCTACGGCTACCGGGTCGACGCCGCGGCGCTCACCGCGGGGCCGTCCGCGGCCTGGGCGTTGCACGCCTGGGCGTTTTGCGCCAACGCCAGCTCGGTGCCCGGGATCCACATCGTGGTCTACTCCTCAAGCTGGTCGTCGGCACCGGTGCAGGCCACCACGGCGCCATGCCCCGACGGCCAGCACGTCCTGGGCACCGGCGCCGGGGTCGTCACCAGCGGCCCGTCCGTGCGCGGGCTCGGCCTCCAGGTCGCCCGCGCCGACGGGCTGGGCCTGCTCGCCCGCGCCCAGGCCCACGCCCAACCCGACGGGCTACCCCTACGCCTGGACGCTCCAGGCCTTCGCCGTCTGCACCCCCAACACCCCGCATGGCTACCTGGTGCGCGGCGCCGAGTCGCCGCAGCGCGACTCGGAGAGCGTCAAGGTCGCCGACGGCAGTTGCCCACCCGACTACGACAATGACCTCCCACCACAGCCCGGTGGTCGTCCCAGGACACCGATCAGCGCGGGCGGAGCCGTCTCTAACGTCGCACCGGGCAACGTCACCCTCGACGGCACCGGCCCCTTCTTGGAGCTCGTCCTCGACCACGAGGTGTTCGCCAGTGCGGTCGAGAACACCCCCACACCGCTGCGCTGGGACTTCATCGTCGTCGGGTACATCTGCGCCGACGGCTTCTTTTGACCTTGGGACCGTACGGCGACTGGCGTGCAAGGGTGACGAAAGGCAACTGCGTGGCCAGCGGGAACGGCCGCCCTTACCGGCGGCCGTACCCCAGGAACGGGGTCAGGGCATGGATCCAGCCGTCGTCGAGGCACGAGGCACGCCGCCTGCCGGGCGGCCACGGCCAACACGCGGCTCGGCGACGGGCTGGCCACGCTCGGTGAACAAATAGGGACGCAGCGCGCCTGTTCGCCGAGCGCTGGTCACGGTCAGTGAACTGTTGGTGACCGACCGCGTCTGTTTGCCGCGTGTTTGCAACCCGTTTGTGGACCTGACCTCCCACAATACGAACTCCGCCCCCCTGGCCAAGGGACCGGCACTGAGCCTGTGACCAGCACCAACACGACTGTTGGTGACGATGCGTGAAGCGGTGGTGACCGATGGCGTCCGTTTGCCGATCGTTTGCGAGCGGGTCATAGGGCCGACCTTCTCGCACACGGTGGCGACCTAAGCGTCGTCAACCGGTGGCCGTCGCGAACCGGTCCTCGCGACGGCAGATTGGTTAGTGGGAGCCGCCGTCGCACTCGAGCCCACTGGAGTCCGGCGTCGGCGGCGGCCCTGCCTGGTCGTCGTCTTGGACGAAAGAGGCTGCCGTTGGCCGCGCCACGCCGTCACCCGCCGAAGGAGTCCGACTGTCGCCGCCCTGGCAGCCCGAGGACTGGCGGCATTCATGGCGGGCGCTGCTGGCTGCGGTGTGCGTTCCACTCGGCCATGTCCTCGGGTGGTAGGGGGCTGATGGGAATGCGGCCAAGTGCCCACCGGGTCACCTGCAGCAGTGCTGGGCCGTTGACCGTTGGCAGGCGGGTGAAGTCGTCGGGGACAACGTCGAGGGGGAACTGCTCGACGGTGTTGTCGGCCCGCTCGACGACGATCAGGCATCGGTAGCAGGGCTGCGGGCTGGACTCGTGCAGGTCTGCTCGAAGGCATCCCGCTGCGGCCTCGGATACATGGGACAAGATCCACTCAGGCCGGCGGCCTGCGCCCAGATGCAGGCGCCTGGCCTTGTCGGTTAGATCGAGAAGGTCTTGTTTGGTCACCCGCTTGATCTCGGCGGGCAGGTAACGAGTCATCAGCGCACTCCAAGAATCACGACGGGGTGGGTGTGTCGTAGGAGCGGCGGGCGGCCACCTCTGCTGTTCCAATGCGCGCTACAGAGCCGGCCTGAAACCAGGCTGCTGGCCTGGGCAAACAGTAGTGCTTGCAATCTGTTTGTGGACCTTGACTTCCCACGCGTTTGTGAGCTGCTAATTCGGCGACCTCCCAAGCCTGACAGACCTCGACTGTCGTCAACCGGCGGCACAGCGTGGCACACACGGTCCTCTGCACCGCCCCGGGGTTGACTCGGGGCGGTGCCGAGGAAGCTGTGGGCTTGCGCGGTGCGCGTTCTGGCGAGTCGATGGCACGGCGCCTCGCCGCCCGCAGAGCGGTTACCTAGCGCCTGCGCGTCCAACCTACCTCTCAGTTACCCAGTGCGCCTGTTGCCGAGCGTTGGTCACGGTCAGTGACCAACAGCGCCTGTTTGCGAGTGTTTGCGATCTGTTTGCTGGTGGACCCGACCTCCCACAATACGAACACCGCGCCCTGGCCAAGGGACCAGCGCTGAGCCTCTGACCAGCACCAACACGATGGTTGGCGACGCAGCGTGAAGTATTGGTGACCGAGCGCATCTGTTTGCCGTGCGTTTGCGAACCGCTCGTTGAGCCCGATCTCCCGCAAGTGGTGACCGACCCCACCGTTATCAAGCGCGGGGCGTCGCGAACCGGCCTCCACGATGGCAGGTCGATCACCGGAGCCCCCGTCGAACGTGGCTCCAGTGGGGTTCGGCGCCGGCGGCGTCCCTGGCCCGGTCGCCGATTGGGCAGGGGGCTGCCGTTAGCCTCGTCACGCCGCCACCCACCGCGGCGGTCCGAACGTCGCCGTCCTGGCGCCCACCGTTCGGCCGCGCTGCTCGTGAGTCCGTCGAAGCTCGTCCCGATAGAACCCCAGCACGAGCAACAGGCGGTCGACGCGCTCACCAAGGTGTTCCTGCGGCTCCTCGCGAGGGACGCCGGACAGAGCTTCTAGTCTTGAACCAATCAAGGCGGGTGGCGTTCAGGTCTGCGCTGGCGCCGCGCGCGAAATGTGTCCACACGTGGTCTCCCGGCCGCCGACCTGCCGCGTTCGTCGAACAGGCCCAGACGCGAACTGGGTGTCTGCGCGGTCGCCACGCGTCAGGCATGACGTTCCTCGACGCCCCTCCGCCTGGCCACCCTGACCGGCCGTCCAGGGTGCGCAGTGAGTACAAGCGCCTCGAGGACCCCGACGTCCTACCGCCGCCGGACACAGTGATGGTCGCCCCGCAACCTTCAACACCATCAACAAAGTAGTCCGCCGACATCGGCCAAACCCTCGCCCTCGGCCTGCTCAACGAGGCCATCGGCATAGGGCTGCCGACCATCGTCGTGCCGTTCCCAACACCGGACTCGCCCGCCACCCAGCCTTTGTCCGCAGCCTCGCCACCCTCCGAGAACTGGCGTTGCCTGGTCTTCGACCCGACGCCCCGTCCCCTCCCAACCCGCCCCTCAGACTACCAAGCCGCGACCTGTTCGCCTGGGAGGCATTTCGCGACGAGTTCGCCAAACTCACAAGGAGTTCACCCGAACACCATGAGTGATCATCGCCGCCAGTCAGCGGGCTCGTCATGGCCTGCACTCCAGTTCAGCCAAGAATGAGCCTAATTTGCGCTGACAAGAATATTTGCTAGGTGGTAGCTGCTGTCGGCCTTTGATAGAACATCGATCCGATTCAGAAAACGTCATTCAGAATGGGTGTTCGCAGATCCGGTGAGCTAACTCAGCGTTCAGCGTGGAGCGGTTCATTTCAGGAGAGGCTGTGGAGCGTTTCATCACGATCGAGGTTCCCGACGAGCTGGCGAAACTACTAATAGCCGATGGGCTAGCATCGGTCGTTGATTTCCGCCGGAGTCCGACCTGGAAACTGCTCGCTGATTTCGCAGGTGGAGCGGCGACCACAGTTAGCCTCTTGCAGGCACCTGAGACTGTCTCTTATCTCGCGGAGAGCTGTCGAACCATGGCGGATAGGTGGCACAAGCGGAAAGGTAAGGAGGCGCATCTGCTCCACTTGGAAGCCATTGGGCCGAGGGGCCAGATCAGAATCTCGCTGGATGCGACGACCTCTGTAGGAGAGATCGAGCACTTGCTCCGTCAGACTATATTCGAGGATAGCCCAAGGGATTAGCCATCATCGTGGGCATCCGCAAGACGTTGACGTCCATAATAGTGGGTGGTCTGCGGCACGTACTCGGAGTGGTCCCAGTGGAGTCGCTCACGCAGGCTGAATCCGACGATTTACGAATCCTCGCGCGGCTTTACCAGATCATCGACCGCGAACCTGTTTTCGCGGCAGCCCTCGAATTCGTCCTTTCGTCCAGCGCGGAGCACTTCTCGCGGCGGCAGTGCTCCACCTTGGTACGTACCATTCTATGTTGCCTTCTCAAGGAGACTGGGCGGCGGTTTCATGGCATTGGCCAGGCTGACCGTGCGGAAGAAGTGTTCCAGGTGGCAGCAGCGGTGCGCCCGGGTAACTCTGACCGGATCGTAGCCTGCCTGCTCCTGGCCATTGCCGAACAGAGGCGACTGCATAGCCTCAGACCTCTCGTGGTTGACGCCATACTTCGTGCACTCCTGAGCGAGGTGTGGCACACAAGCCGTCGTACCGACCGAGCGGCGGTGCTAAGTGCAGCCGCATGGGCCGCCTTTACCACCGGCGCGCGGGAACGGCTTCGCAGCGTCACGAGGCAGCTGGCAACCGTGGTGTCGTCTCCCGGCGACTCTGTGCTCCTTGCTTTCTATGAAGCCAAGGTGGCAGCAGGCGATGGCAGGAATTTGGACGAAGAGGATGCGATGGCCAGGTTCCTAGAGGCCGCGACCACGCTGCCACGATCGGATCCTAGTTACAAGGACGTCCTCAGCTTGGCCGCTCTGGAGCTACGTAGCCGCGCCATTTCAGACCACTACCGCCCTGATGAAGCGAGCGCCATCGACAGAGCGGCTGAGGCGATGCGACGGCAGCACTGGGGAGAGGCGGCGCGCCAGAACGAGCAGGTGCTACGTGGACGGCAGGATCCAGCAGGCCGGGCAAAGGATAGGGCACTCGCGGAGCTTTCCCGCCTGCTTGACGGGCAGCTTCAGACATCTGCGAGGCTGGACGCATGCATTGATCGGCTCGTCGCGGATGATCTGCTGGCATCGCGATCGAAATGGTCGCCTGGATTGGGCATTGAGGAGTTCCTTGTCAAGCTCCTCGGACAGGCAGTCGAGGTGTACATGTCGGGTGATCACGCCGTACCGGTAACCCGCATCACTGACCTCATGGGTGAGTTTCGTGGGGGTGCGGCGGTTGGCCGCCGCCCCGGTAGTACCTTCTCCCGAGGCGACGCTCTGGCTGACTTGGCGCTCACCGACCTGCTGAGCCAAGAGACGGTAGCGCTATCAGCTCAGGAGGTCGTGTCGTGTTTCCCCGATCTTGCAGTCCTTTGGGTAAACCTCCTCAACTCCGATGATGGTTTCGTAGTCGTGACCTCTGCCCTCCAGCCTGGGTCCCCGACACCCATCGTCCGGCGGACACTCCTTGATGCGTCCGGTGCAAAGGCACTTGCCGGCTCTATGGGCCAGCGATCGGAGCAGATCGAATCGACTCATCTGAGTGAGATCGCCCAGCTGATCTTCGCAGACCTTAAACCCTTGAGCGAGAATTCTAAGATGCTCGTCGTGCCCGACTCGGCCGCGTGGGATATGCCATGGTCGGAGCTGGTGCCTCCGGAGGTTCCGGAGTACGCGATCACAATCTCAATGGCGTCGGCGGCACGGCTCCGCCAAGCAAGACCGTCCAAAATTCCTCGCGTTGTCGGGGTTTTTGACGATGCTCTCCCTGGGGCTCGGATCGAGGCGGCGAAGCTTCACGAATTGAGGACCCTCGGGACCATCAAGTTCGTCCAAGCAACCTCGCTTGCCCAGTTGGACGAGGCGCTGCACTCTGCAACGTTTGACCTACTCACGGTTGCCGTTCATGGTGCTTCCGGCGACGGTTTCGAGTATCGCTTTCTTCTGCCGGACGGCCCTTCCTCCCCTAGTGCGTTGCTCAGGATGCCGCTTCCTCCAACAGTTGTTCTCGGCTCCTGTTGGTCGGCAGCATCTGCCGTACACCAGGATACAGTCGCCGCGGCCTTGGCCTGCTTGGCGACTGGCGCCTCCCGGGTGATTGGCGGTCTGTGGGCGATAGATGATTCCGTTGCGGGCAAGCTGCTGGCACGCACCTACGAATCGCATTTCGCCGGGGTGCCACTTCCACGTGCGTTCCGGCACGCTCACCTCTCGCTCGAAGCAGCCGAGCGACGACAAGCGGCTGGCCTGACACTCATAGGCCGGGCTTGACGCTAGGAGCTCGGGTCCAAGCTCGGGTCGGGTTAGAGGACGATCCCTCCCAGCCAGGACGCTCCGTCGCTCTCGTAGCTTGCCGGCGGCGCCCCTGGCCATCCCGGCGAGCGGGGGCCGCGAACTGCCCGCCTCGAGCGACCACAGCCATTGGCGCTGTCACCGACTGCTGGTCACGCTCAGTGATCTATTATGACCCAGCGCGCCTGTTTGCCGAGTGTTGATCACGGTCAGTGAACTGTTGGTGACCAACAGCGTTAATTCGCGAGTGTTTGCGATCTGTTTGTGGTGGACCTGACATCCCACAATACGAACTCCGCACCCCTCGCCAAGGGACCGGCCCTGAGCCTCTGACCAGCGCCAACACCGCTGTTGGTGACGCAGCGTGAGGCATGGTGACCGGCGGTGCCTGTTTGCCGAGCGTTTGCGATTGTTGCTGGTGGAGTCAGCTTGCACAATCCGAACACCCTGCCACGGGCGACGCCGCTGGGTCACAAGCCG
>WNGA01009172.1_pt1 | contig 13413 bp, 15 predicted proteins | sample 5400061 | NCBI WGS metagenome assembly WNGA01 (sample SAMN13153366, study PRJNA577476) | soil metagenome | isolation source: 100 cm soil or saprolite under grassland replicate 2 | place: USA:California | collected 2016-06-15 | reverse complement strand
CTGCTCCATAATGAGACCTACCTTCTTCATTTAGTCTAGCCAGGACGTGAATTGATAACGGTAATTTCTGTTCTCTTTTACGTTGCTCACTATCTTGCATCTCCTCATATGCCTCCCTCCCAGCTCCATCTCGTTGTTGTTGCTCGTAGGCTCGGCGCTTATTCTGTTCTTCTATGAATCTTAGTGCTGACTTCCACTGGTTCTCTATCTCTCTCTTTTCCAGGGGCGGCTGACAATGGTGCTTGTTCCAATCCTCGGCCAACTCCATTATCTTAGATGATTTGAGGATATTCCGGTTACGTCTGAGCAGAGATTCCATCACCCTTAACAGCGCTTCATGTCTATTGTGCCCCTCATAGATCTTCGTATCCTCATTGAACAGATCTTCTATCGGAATTTTATCTTTGACAGAGTCTAGATATTGAATATCGTATTTTCTGAGTATGGTATCAATATGATCATCCACATCATCGAAAACCTCTGGATCGTGAGTACCAATGATTTCTCTGCATCCATTTTTAGTTGGTGACGGTGCACAGAAGGCTATACCATGTTCTCCACTTCCTTTGACTTCAATAGCTGGAATTTCATTGTTATCTATTTTGCTTGAAAGGTTGCCGACTCTGTCGCTGCTTTTTTTTCTGAAGGGATGATTTGCATAAAAATAAGCATGTGCCCGATTTGGCTGGTCCTTGTGTTTTTCAATTATCATGTGCTCTGCAAAATTTTGTAGGGGAATATTCTTGCCATTCCTAGTACAAAATTCTTCAATCGCTTTTTGGTTATCTAAATCGACAAAAATTAGATAAAGATTCTTTTTGGACTGATTATGCCAAACCTTTCCCACAATTATTGCCATTCCATCAGAAAACACATTTTCTTGCTTCCATCGTTCATGTTGCCATTCTGGGATTGGTTTATTCTGATATTCAGCCCATTTTATCCATGTCACCTTTTCTCTCGTATTGGCGGGAATTACATTCACACCTATTCGATATCGCCAGAAGTCAGCCCACTCATTAATACTAATTGGTATTATTGTCATTGGCACCCAAACTCCTCTAAATTATCAACGGGGACCAGAATACCTTCTTTACTTACGTTACTAAATTTTGAAGTACAATTAGAACATAGTGACAATTTTATATTTCCAAAGCTTCCATCAGGGACCCAAATTTCTTCAGTCCATTTGGTACTGCATCCAACTACATCACAGATATCGTTATTAGTATCGGTGTGGAATCTATCTTGATTCAAGGGGTACGCCTCTTGGGCTAACGAATTCGCTTGATTGCAGGCTCTCAAATCTACCATCAGGCGTATTCCCTTTTTTACATAACATTTTATTCTCTTGCGGCCCGCTTTCAAAAGACATCATATTGTAGCCTTCTCCATAATCAACTGCTTATTTTTCAGCCATATTTTGATAAAATCTCCTTTTTCTATACCTACTTCTGTGGTAAAGCTCTTGGGTAGCACAATTGTGAGGCTCTTTTCGCCTGTATATGCTTGCACTTTCCTTAGAGTTATGTTGTTTTCTAACATTACACTTCTTGTCAGCAATACATGATTTAAATTGGGGTGATCTGCCCCAATTATGGGGCGTTTAATTATAAAAAAAGATAAAGACAGTAGGCTAGTGCAGCAGAATGAGCTGCCATATGATGAACAAAATGGATATTCGACATTCAGGGAGCAGCATACAACGGAGAGAGAACGTAAAATTCTTCTTGCAGTCCTAGAAGAAGGTTTAGCTGGGATATCACTTGCACATTTGGTACTCAAATTGAAAATAGATAGAAAAATAATTAGTCGCTATTTGAAAAAACTAGTCCAGGAAAAACTAGTTAAACGAGGAAAGGGAGGTCATGGAAAATTTTTTCCGACTAGACAAGGACTTGAAGATCCTTCATCAAGTGCGACTCTCCTTGGTCTATTATTCGCACGGGGACCTTTACAAGATAGAACTATTTTACTCCAGAGCGATGTTCTAAAAAAGTCAGGATGTATTGACTTTACTGCCGTTCCACAATTCACAACTGGGAACAAAGATTCTTATGGCTTGGTTAGGAGTTTATTTGAATTTTCAAGTACAATAGGAGCTTTTATAATATTTGTTTTAATCCAGTCCATTAATGCTAGAAGCATAAGAAAGTACCGCAGTAGAATGACCCAATCCGAAGTTTCACAAATATGGATTAAGAACGCTATTTCACAGGTTATACCATACCTCTTTCCCGTGTTCATAAAATACGTTGAACCTGCTCTCTCCAATCATTTCGGTCTTCAATCAGAGCAAGAGATGTCGGATTTTTTGGTTGAGTGGCATCTGCCCTCCTCAGGATACAATGATAAAGTTATAAGACGGCTGTTACGTTCCTTGGGGCAGCTATATCCTCGTGTTTGGTTCGGTTTAGATAAAATCAAACGTGATATTCCAGAAGAGATCGAGTCAATGGTATTTCACGCAGAATATACTAGAATGAAAAATGAATATCAACGTAATTGTTCACATGAATTTGTAGAAGTCAAAGAACCTGATCCTTCCAACTGGTTTTTGAAACACTGTAAGAAATGTCATTATACTGATCCCAGAAGCCGCGTTCATAGGAGAGTGAAATAAAATGCTAACTTTATCATTCAAATCTGCCAAAAAGCTCTGTAATAACAGAACTAGATGGCCGTCAGTTCAGTGGGTCGAATGTCAAACTTGAATTATTTTAACCTTTTTAGACAACCTCTCAGGTTTTATTTGTGCCAATTGCGGATTCTGTTGAATCATTGACAAGATCCGATTCATATCTTCGCGTATTTTTTTCATCTCTCCATCATAATGGTTTTTCAAGATTTGTATTTCTTTATCTTTTTCCTCAAGTTTGATTTCAATGTTTTTTCCTGTTGTCTCTAAAGTGCTATAGTCTAGAAAAGTAAGATATTTCATGATTTTGGTTGAATAGATCTCTCTTTTCTTAGATTCCTTCATGGTCCAATACGGGCTTTTACTATGACCTAAGAACCATTCTGAATAGTCTTGTCCTACTTGGTCACTGATAACTGTTTTTACGAATCTGCGAAGGGAATGAAAGGTGAATAGACGTCTTTTTTTGATCCCGCTTTTCTTCTTTTCATCCATGTTGACTATCCTTAGCAGTCTCAGAAATTCGTACCATATTTTTTGATACAGGATTTCTGGCTTGCTCGCAGTTTGATAAACAGTGAAAACCAAGTCGTCCTTATCAAATTTTCGACGTCTATCAGGGTTTTTATATTTCCACTCCAACCATTGCTTTAGATATTTAGTTGCTTCTTCACTTATGTAGATATCTCTTCCGACTTTAGTTTTCGAATATTCGGCTCTAATATGTATTTTGGCAGGGTTGAAAGAAAGATCTATGTCACGGTTTCTAATCGCGAGAGCTTCTACCGCTCGCATACCGCCGCTCGCCAGAACTAATAAGTAAACTTTAAGACGCCTATTGTTACAATTCAACAGTAACCTCCTTATATCAGCAGCATCTAGCGGCTGTTCATCTTCCCTGTGAATTCTTGGCATGAAAACCTTCCTCCTAAACTTGGCAGGAATCACATCTACGTCATGATATGAAAAATAACTTCGTAATGCAGCCAAATAAGCGACTATCGATTTTGCTGTAATACCAACCTTGACAGATTGAATATACTGGACAAATTTATCAAGCAACTCGTAGACATTTATTTTCTGTTGTATAACGGCGTCGATTATAGTGTTATAATCGTATTCAGGATATTGTAACGTGGTAAAGTTATCTAGAAGAACTAAAGCACTTGAATAAGAACGTGCCGTCTTCGGATTTTTTCTACCGATAGAATTAAGGAAGGTATTGACCTTGTCACCGTGGTGAACCATATATCCAATCTTATATAGGAAGCCATTAAATAAGCCTTTTATGCATAACTAATGCTAGTTAAATTGGGCAATATATTGCCGGTCCTTACCGATTTCAATTGAACAAAGTCAGATATAGAATACCTGAGTGTTATGAACGATGACCAAATTAATATGGGATAGGCAAGTAAACTTTTTTCGATACGATGGATAAATTTGAACCTTTATCTGCTGGTAAAGAACATGACAGGAATGAGAGCTTATCTGATATAGGAACAAATATTTCGCCAATTCCTTAAAAATTAAAATTAGAAAGACGATTCAACAATCAGTAAATGTCTTCTAAAAATGATTTAAATGGAATCCTTCTTGACAGAGTAAAGCTAAAGATATATGCTGCAGAACACCATTTGAATAATATAATTTTACTTGAGCATAAATTAAGTGATATCTCTATACCGGATATTCAAGTCGAAGTAGAAGTTGAGATCGATTGTTTTCTCGCTCAAATTATAGCAGCGATTGACGCTCTGCTTATTCAAATTAATAACGAGCTAGCATTGGGCATTGCCAATGAAAAGTTGGATCTTAGCACGGTTCAAAGCGCTTTGAATTCTAAAACTAAGAATATCGATTTGCTATCCGAATTGCATAAAGCATCAGAACGAGAGAATTGGTTTCGGTTACTGCGAGAACTTGGGAATCGAACTATGTATAGGACAATATTGCAAATAAAACAGGAGAAATTCACGCTCAATGTTGGTGATTATGTGGATAAAGATTTAATTCAATACTTTCAGGATAGCATATGGAATGTAAGGAGCATAGTTGATTCAATAAGAACAAAAGAACCACTTTTAAGGCGGTCTGCTAAGTTGCCAGAGTGACTAGAATATCTTCTCAACTCGTGAAATCGCCCCCAGGTAAACAAAATCTCAATCAATAATGAAGGAACGAAATGTACTTTATTTCATAGTGGTTTCGATCCATAGTCATAAGATGTGAAAATAATAAGATCCTACTAGAAGCGGCAAGGCTGTTTAAAGGGTCAATACGAGGAAGCTACTTTAGGATCGAATCAAGGCTCTCTATAATCTTATGTCCTGCTCTATGAAAGTAGTAAAATCTCACATAAATAATTGAAGCAAAGAGAATCATGGAAATTAGATGTATCATCATACCCAGACCGTGTAATTCAGATGGGAAATCAAATAACCCAGACTCATGTAAGGTGGTAGCGAACTCTCCGCCAATCCAGATTAAGATGAAGATAGAAATTTGAAACTGGAAAGACTTGATACTATGTGAACGCCAAGCCAGCCATAAAAATATTCCAAGTGCTACGAATAACAAATATAGTGTAATATTACTCATAAGAGCCAGAACTGGAGTTATCATCATACTGTAAGTTTCGCCTTTTTAACTCTAGTCATATAGATAAATACGATACCAAAAATTATTAAAACAATAATTGAAGCGGTTCTAAAGAATCCTTCGCCCAATACCTCCTCTCCTGCATAGTATGCCAAATGATATATTCCATGAATGAAAATGAACACTGCTAATAAGACTGTAAGAATTCTAAGATTACTCTTCAATCTTAAACTAAGGTATAGAGGAACTATGGCAGCAACAAACATGATAACTGCACTAGCCAGATGAAGTAAGTTTCCATCAGACAACTTAGTTAATTACTTAAGTTGTCATTAGCATATAGGTATTCTGCTCGAACTGATACTGTGAGTTCCACATCTGGGTTCCAATTTTGGGTTCCAAAGATGGGATTTGTCTCCATCTTGATAAAATACCGTAGTAAATATCATGTAATGGATAACCCTCTTTTTAGCAAAAAGACCCTGACATCATGCATCATAATATCAATACTGCTCATAGGTATGACTTATTCTTCACACTACTTTGTCCAATCTATATCCGCCAAAAAGAGCAGCTCAGACAAGACAACTAGTTCAGCTTCTACAGGCACTTCTGTTTCTTCTAATAATAACAATACTTTTGCATTAGATGCATTAGAATTGAAAAACGGTACCTACAGGTGGCAGAACACAAGTAATGGAATAAATCCTACTCTTCATTTGGTGGCTCACACGGATTATGTTATCAAGATTAAGAATCCTACGGACACTAAGCACGAGTTAATAATCGGATCAAACGGTACTGAACTTGCGAAAAGCAACAGTATAAACCCGGGTAAGAATAGAAATTTCGACTTCAATGCTAACTCCACGGGAGTACTCGAATATCATTGTGAGTATCATCCAGACACGATGAAAGGAATCATTGAAATATCTGGCCAATAAGTCAATAACTAATCCGGAACACACAGTCTAAGCGATAAAGGTGAGCCCTTCCGAAATTGTCTTCTATTTCTGTATTCCGTGATCAGTACATAGTTTTTGGCTGTAGTTGTCCGTAAAGCCGTGTGAACAGTAGTCCATTATTGACATACTCCCGTTATTCAGGTCTAAGTGCTTGACCTCGATTCAATTCGTCTGCCAATTTTTTTGAATTATTGTATGCATCGAAACCGAAATACCTACAGTGGCTCTCTTCAGTTTCATTAATCTACACAATCAGCTCATGCTAAGTTAAAAGGATATCCGACTTAATTACAACTGCTGGCGTATTTATTCAGGTATCATATGAATAAACCCAAACCAAAATTACTGGGCCTATTAATTCCAATATCTACTTGGTCAGTCCGGGCCGTACAAAAACAATGTCGGATATCTATTTGGCACTGAGCAGCAATATGTGGTGCATACGCAAATCATAGAGACAATAAACTTAGGTAGGCTACTAACTTTAAGTCAAAGGGCAAAGGTACTTGAATCAAAGATAACTTCCTCAGTAAACATAATCATTAAGGAACGATGGAGCTCTAGGCTGAAATTCAATACTTCGAAGGCTGGCTTCCAATTGAAACATCCTATCATCAAAACCACTAGCCATACGAAGCTGAGAAAAAGAGTCATCGGTTTTCAAAGTCACTAAAAATGACATAATTTCGTGTTTGGTTACTCCATGCTTAAGGTCATATTCTATCGTTCTGCTCACATTCATAATCCCTCCATATTTTCTATACATCCTTCTCTCAAACCGCTTAGGTACTTTACGATTATGTCTTGCATATTCTTGACGTGCCACTCTTTCATTGGAAAGATATTTTGCGTCAAAAACTGGATGAGATGTCAAGAGGTGAAATATAATCATTACTACAAAAATTAGGAGTACACTTGAGGGTAGTACTTGATAGTCGGCTTTTTACATCTTGGACATAACTTGGGAGTTTTAAGCTTTCTTGACAAGTATGAGGCCGACCAGAAGCATGATACACAGATTATAAATTTCCGACGGCTGAACCTTGTCTTGGGATTTGATGTCATTTGACTAACTCATTTCCAATTGTCCTAAATCGTATATCTAATAGACCCACTTTCTATTTAATCAATTCATCGGAAATAAAGACCCCAAAGTAAAACATTTCCAAAATAAGTCTGGTTGGCTGTCTCCTATTACCAATGTTCGACCAAGGCATAAAAAAACAAAACAAACTATAAAGCTTAGAGCATAGAACACGTGATATTCCTACAATGGCAAAGGTTGTTTTTATCGATTTTATGATACTCATATAGGTAATTTGGGTAAACTATCTTTTGTGTGCAGGTGGGTGAAAATGCTGATTAGTAGATATTTTTTATGACACATAAAATCTCGAGATAAATGCGGGCGATAAATAGTATGATTGGACACCAAGAGCCATATTCATATTCTTCGAACTATGAACATGATAGATATGCACTAGTATACAATAGCCTTAATACCAATGATCTCAATAAGACATCATTATGGTAGCTGTGTTCAGGCCCGAGGACCTTGGTAGAGGTTACAGGAAGATCATCGAAAACGCAATAAGAGATCTTAATCCAAACACCAAAGATAATGTCATCAAAGTTTTTAGTTCGTGGGACGGCACAAATTCAAGAAAAAAACTGAATGAGATGTTAGGTTTTAGGAAGGCTGAAGAGCTCTTGCGGCGGGTTAAAGAATATGATGATCCTGAATTAACCGACGAAGAGCGAAAAACAATCAAGGACATTTTTAAAGATTCTCTAACATTTGATTAGATAATGATTGGGTAAATGAATAGGGGTTTGCAAGAATTTTCTTCACCGAGCTCTTTCAAAATATTGATGTGTATTACTACGGAGCGTAAGCTTCTAGCGAGACGATACACATTTCTCCTAGTTCAGTGAGGATAAATAAGTTGACTTTTAAATGTAGAGTATGCGGTCTGCAATTTGAAGAGGAGAAACGCTTCCAAATCCACAAGAAAGTTCACGGACGAAAACCAAAAATAAGTGAATACGGAAGTCCAGAATTTAGTCAAGATCGACTAAGAGGTTGAAACATTAAGGATGTTAATAGGAGAAGTATCGAAAATTTCGTTAAGATGATAGAATATCGTCAATCTTAACTTGTCCTTCAACCCACGCTACCTGCGGAGCAAGCACAGTAGCCGAACTCATCTATACGCGAACCACATATTTCGCAGCGACCAATTTTATCATATTCCACTTCCCATGGCTCTTTGCCGAATAGCTTAAGGTGGTCATTAATCTCTTCTGGAACGATGTTCTCTTTCTTTGTAGTTGTTTTCCTCTTGGTCATCAGTATCACTCGTTAGTGTGTGTTAATTATATAATGTAATACTGTCCATACCAGTGAAATATCATAAACCTTATATCTAAAACCTCGCGTAATACATTTCCAGACCTGAAAATGACTGATGCTAATTCCTATGATTGGAAACTTGAGGGAGATTATTTTGAAGGATGTAACTGTGACTCGATATGTCCGTGTATTTTCTTATTAGACCCTGACAAAGGATACTGCAATGTTACTGTCGCATGGCATATAGAAAAAGGCCACTACGAAAGTACACAACTTAATGGGTTGAATGCCGTTGCAGTTTTTGTTGCCCCCGGAAATATGTTCACAGGCCCAAAAATGAAGGCTATTTTTTACTTGGACAAAAATGCAAGCCAAGAACAATCTGATGCTTTATCGAAAATATTTTCTGGTCAATCCGGAGGATTCTTTGCTGCGGCAGCTAGCCTTAAAATCTGCTACGATAACTTTTGGGATAGAAGGTAATCGTCGTTGGCTACATATTCCAGAACATTTGGATCTAGAAATTGAAGCCATCAGGGGAAGTGATCCTAATAAAGATAGTTTAGTAACAAACCCTGCATTTACAGTATCACCAGGATATGATCCGATTATAGCCCGTTCAAGTAAACATTCCTATAAAGACCACGATTTTGAATGGGACAGTTCTGGCAAGAACGGCTTCTATTCAAAATTTAACTATGGCCCTTAACTGCCTGACTATTTTTTGCTAGAGACTGTGATTCTTTTTATATCATAAATAATTCATGCGTCAAGCATTGAACCATTGGGTTTCAGGACACTATTTTTGTTTTACTAGAATATTCTCAATGGCATTGTCATTTATAATAGTCCTGATGAGCTTTAATCGCTCATGTTCCGCTATCGTTCCTGACGACTGTATTGAATCAATTGCTTTAAGTTTCCAATAATTGTTGAGCCCCGCTTCCATTAGTAGTTCAGCGTGATTGATAATTACCCCAAAATTAGTGAGAGAGAATCGACCTTTGATCCTTTTTACAAGTCCTACTTCCATTAATCGTTTAGTTCTAAAGTAATACTGTTTTCTCGTAAGTCCTTTCGTCCCTTTCAAAACATTACAGTCAGCATTGCCTTTCGCAATAGAACAAAAAATATCCAATGATTTACTATCAGCTAGTGCTTCTATAACATCCACTAGAGTATGTCTTTTCGTCAACTAACAATTTACCTTAAAGTATCGAGTTCATAATGACTATATAAAGACAATTTAGCAATGCGTGGATAGACCAATATGAAATTACCCGGTACTTGTCAAAATATTAAGATTATCCATATATTCTTAATAGGGTGATAAATGACACAAATTTGACATCATTTTTATGCAGCAAAGCGCTGTTCACTATACTATCTGATAAGCTGTGCATTGGGATACTCGAAGCTGCATCTATAGGATTGCGTTCAAATTCAAATTCTAATCCTACTGCAAATCAGTCCAGAAAACAATACTACGTAAGACTCAAACGGTTAGTGAATATTGGCTTAGTAGAAAAAATTGGTTCTGTTTATACCATAACCACATTTGGCTCACTTGTCTATGAAAATCACCTTAAGAATATGGAGAAGGTGATATCAAATTACTGGCAGATCAAGACTATAGATGTCTTGAGAACTAGAAATGACTTTCCGCCTGATCAGAAAGAGAACATTATTAACGAATACGTCGCTACAACCAATTTAACTGGTACAATCAATCCAACTCAATTAACAAGCTACAATGTTGTAAAAAGATTCGAACAATTAATCCCAGAAGTTATGAAAGTTATTGATAACGCAGAAAATGAAATCTATTTTGCAACAAGGTATTATGATCCGCATGTTTCTAATATGATGTTTAATAAACTTGGTAAAGGTGTATCCAATACACGTACTTGATGGTAATCCAGAGCAGATTATTGTTATGAATAGGCCTTCAGCAATATTGAGAACTCCACCAAATAGGGAAACTGGTGAGATGGTAAAAAAGGTTCTGAGGTCATCAAGATTTGATTTAAAAATGTTACCTGGGTTGCCTCTTAGTTTTATCGTTGTTGACGGAATTCAAGTAGTCTACGAGACTCTTAATTTTGTTAATCCAGAGCAATTCACAGTTGCAGTATCAAAATATGACGATGTTTACTTTGCCCAAAGATTCATTGGATACTTTGAACTCCTATCGAAGAATGCAATCAGTCCTAAACTAAATCAGAAGATAGGGTAACTCTCTGAATTAAAGATATAAGAATTGTAAACCTTCATCAATTAACTAATCATAAACAAGAATTAGAATTTACTATTTACTAAGTTTGATTACTCATTAAAGAATCGCCCGTCAAAATAAGGTGGCTAGCGACGAAGACTACTTTGCACATCTAAGAGAAATTGATGGGATTCGTCGTTATGTTAGACATTGGATGAAAGGCATTGAATGGGCAAACTATTAAATCGGGAATCAAATCAAATGAATTTATTAAAATTAAAAAAGAAAAGTATTGAAAGCTTGGGTTAGCCAACAGTTGATGAGTTGCCAAGGTCAGTTATGTTTACTGAAGTAGTTGAATTTGAACTTGAACCTGAGCCTAAGGTACTGCCGCTGCCAGATTCAATCTGACCTCTAATTTCACCATCTGGATGACTGGGCGTGTGGACATTAACATAGGTATAGCCATTCTTTATTGCAGAAACAAGGTCAGCCAAGGTTTTACCTTTCATGGGTCCACTTAAAGACGAATCAGTAATATTTCCTCTAATTGCCATTCCAAGTTTAGTTGGGTTCTTTTTACTATCTTTTAGAAGATCAACTATAACTTCACCATTTGCACCAGCCTTTCCCATATGAATATGAGCACCAGTAGCATCAGAAAATCCAGTAATATTGACCTTGTACTTTATTGTAGTGTCATTATTTACTGTTCTAAAAGTCGTCTGACCCGTCGCTTTTGTATCTACTGGGGGAACTTCGTTAATACCAGACATGCTGGCCGTAAACTTTGCTGCAAATACCATCGAACTAAAGCTCGATGTTGCACCCAGAAAGATAAGACCAGCGATCATACCTAATAACACAAAATTGCCCTTCTTTTTGGATGTTTGAACTGGATCTGGATTTGTAGATTGCATTTGTATTATTGAAAAATAATACAAAATATATTAATTATGAAGTAACATTGTTACCTAGTAACTAAATACGATGAATATATTGTCTTAAATAACTATACCCATACGCATATATCGGATCACCGATACTGAAATAAAAATAATCTTTAGTTCTTATTAAATATGTAAACAAGATCTTGGTCTTAATTAGTAACTAACGAACCGATCTCCCAAAAAAGATGTATGTTGTACTACGTGAAATGGACAAAGATCATAGTATACAAATAAATGATTAACAATATTGCAAGTTCTAAAACTACATTTATTCGGAGTTGAATTATATTCAGGGCGCCAGGTAGCTAGAAGTACAAGAGCTACACTATACCGAATTATTAACTTTTGATTGTATAGAGATAGAAATCGCAGCTGCCACAGACATAATATAGACTATCAAAATCTGAACACAGAGTCATTATCTCGTAGCAACGTGGACATTCAATCTCGTTTTCAATAACCCCCGGTACTGGTTTCTCTAGTGCAACTTTCTTCCTATTGGAGTCAGATTCAGATTCTAGCCTTTGATTGCTACCTTTATGATATTTTCTCACGATCATTGGTAACTTAGATAATATTCGTTATAAAGATTGGAGGACGACATAGGGAGGGAGGATGGGCTAACAGCTCATTCAGGTCCCAGAATTCCAAAGAAACGACAATCATTGTTACTGACCCTATTAGTTCCTATTTGAAAAAATTGACGCTACACTCGAAAGGGCTATCTAAGGTCGAAAGTATTTAAAGGAACATTCTGGTCAGCTGATTGACTGCGAGAGCGCGACAGTTATTTCTTAGGGATGGTGGACTTACATTTTTAGCTAAAAAAGATCGATACAGACACGCTACTTACTGACGTTCGAGAGCAAGTCGGTCCCAATTCCCACATGTTGATGCTGCTTCATAGGTACTTTGCAAGAAGGACAACAGGACATCGTCAGGTGAGCCAGCGGTACGGACCACATCATAAGGCAAAAGGTACTCTCCCATCTCTTTGTCGTAGGAGGCTTCAGAAGGTCGTATAGGGAATTTGTTGAATCCTAGAGGTTCCGGATATGCATAGGAATAGAAAACTGGCTGATCGACGGGACCTCCGCCAGGCCAAAAACCGCAACTACTCACCTCGTGGGAATAGGCTTCGACCGCAACGTAACGAGCCATGTTTGGTGCCGCCGGATGCGGAGGTGCTGTACGACCTGAAAACCGAGTAACAGCGAGATCAAAAGCCCCCCAGAAAAAATGGACTGGACTCACCTTGCCGTTAAACCTGCAACGGAAATCTGTAAAAACCCGATTGGCCTGTGCTAGTATACGCCACAGTCTATGAACATATCCGGGATCATAGGACTTATGTTTCTCATCCTTTTCAAATGGGATTCTGTCCGCAACTTCAACCGGTGTAGTCCATATAGCTACGGGCATCCCAAGTGATGATAAAGCGGTCATAGTTTCTTGATAAAAATCGGCAACTGAACGAGGTCGTAGAGCTACTGTTTTAGCACTATCCGTAGTTTGAAACAGAAGCTTATGGTCAATAAAATCGAAGTTTATTTCAAGCAATTGATCTTTGTAATGCATGGTTGAAGTTGTAAGTCCCCGGGGCGATACATATAGAGTAGTATTCCACCAATGATTTATGAGTGGCGTAAGTGCGAGACGTATTTTCCCTATTATCTGGGTCAACATATGCA
>WNGA01009171.1_pt1 | contig 13414 bp, 13 predicted proteins | sample 5400061 | NCBI WGS metagenome assembly WNGA01 (sample SAMN13153366, study PRJNA577476) | soil metagenome | isolation source: 100 cm soil or saprolite under grassland replicate 2 | place: USA:California | collected 2016-06-15 | reverse complement strand
ATATGAAAATCGTGGATATTACTCCTGTCTCGCCTAATGTGCATCGCGTCGTCACGCGATAAGATTTTCTTAGGAATCCAACGTCTTCGCGCAGCATCCCTGTGGGGCCCGACGTTGGCGCCAAAGTCTGCCTGTCCTGGACGGACAGTCCAGGGGAGACTTTGGACTCCGTTTTCATAATTCATGTCCAATGTCATCTTCCTATATGGTAACGATGAGTTTGCTATTGCGCGCAGACTCAAAGAATACGAGTCGGATTTCCCTGATCCCACCACTGCGGATATGAATACAGCGCGACTTGAAGCGCGGTTGATGAGCGAAGATGAACTTAACAACGCGGTCAATGCCATGCCCTTCCTCGCAGCGAAGCGGTTAGTGATCCTGGCCAATCCCTCCTATAAATACAACAACCCAGGCACGCGTAAAAAATTTGAGGAATTCCTAAGTAACGCACCGGATACAGCCAAATTGGTTATCCATGAATTGATGGAGCCAAAAGAAACTGAGAAACACTGGCTGATTAAATGGGCTGGCAAAAATACGTCTGCGGTCAAAATGCAAGCATTTATGCTGCCGCGTCAAAAAGACATGAGTGGTTGGATTGTTAACGAGACCAAGAACCAGGGTGGCAAGATCGAATATCAAGCCGCGTCAAAATTGGCGGAAATGGTTGGTGTAGATACGCGTCAGGCAGGGATGGAAATTGCCAAACTGCTGGCATATGTTAATTGGGCACGACCAATTACCGGGTCCGATGTGGAAGCGGTTTGTATTGTCACGTCTCAGCAAAGCGTATTTGACTTTGTAGATGCGCTATCGCTAGGCAATGGCAAAACCGCGCAGCATTTGCTTCATCGCTTGCTAGAAAACGAAGATCCGTTCTCCTTGTGGGGAATGGTCATACGTCAGTTTCGTCTTCTCATTCAAGCGCGCGAGATACTCGATGGCCGTGGTAATAAAGACGATATTGCACGCGCCTTGGGGATTCATCCATATGTTGCGGAAAAAACAACGGGACAGGCAAAACGATTCTCACTGGATGCACTTGAAAGTATTTATCATAAATTATTGGGGATTGACGAGGGGGTAAAAACAGGCCAGATCACTTTGGATCTGGCTCTTGATACGTTGGTGATGGAATTGACGAACTAAGAATTACCGTTCCCTGCTAATCAGTCTCACTCACCAGCCAAGTCTTTGCGTCTTCCGGATCACTAAAATATTTAGTGGGGATAGGAATTTCAATGTTCAATTTCTTTCTCAATCGTTCTAATCTCCGTCTATCTTTAGAAGAGCAGCCCACTATAGCTAGTCTTATTACATGATTATGTAAGCGGTTTATGCTCTCTAGAAATTCAATTAACACCTTATCCGTTAATTTTGTTTCATAAAAATCGATCCAAGTTGGCAATTGACGATTTGCCTTTTCTATAAATTCCTCTTCCGCTTTCATACGTGTCAGCAACGCTTCTTCGTTGGAGAAAAAACTTCCATAGTGGAGACCAAGTATTTCACCACCTTTGAAATGATAGGGGAATAACGAGCCACCCGGAGACCTTTGCATGTGTGTAACAAACTCCTTTATGAATTTTGATCATCTCAATTCTAAAACAAAGTCTCCTGTCGTGGATGGTCTACTTCATCGGGTCCGCCCCACCCATACTTCTTCAAATCTACTTTATCTTTTACAAATACAATTCCCTCCTCTTCCAATAACTGACGCTGTTTTTCTGCGCCCGGGCGTTCACTGATCTTGCCTTGCGAATTGATTACACGCTGCCACGGTACGTCATCTGGACAGGCTGCCATTGCACCGCCCACCCAACGCGGACTGAAGGCTTTATAGGAATCAAAATCCACACCTATAGGAGGAGGGAGCATGAGTGCGATTTGTCCATATGTGGCGACTTTACCGCGCGGGATTTGCCGCGCAAGCCCCCAGACTTGCTGATAATATTCTTGTGGATTGGGAGGAGAGATAAATTGAGACATGGGATTCTCCAGATTTCAAGACCTGACAGGTTTTAGCCGCGCCGTTACTTTCTGGATGCTCAGCGTGGATGGAGACCGTTTTAGTTCAAGCCACCGTGGAAACCTGTCAGGTCTGTTGGTTAACGCGGTGCGAGATAATGATAATACAGTGATTGCCTTACATTGGCAACAAAATTCTTTGTCAGTTTATCATCCATAAAGGTGAGGGTTTGAATCTCATCTGCAACAAGGGAGCCCGGATGTTCCGCTTCGGGCGCGCCGCCCTGCTTAAGATGAGTAGCTGGTTCCAAACTTGGTTGAGCGCGTTGCTCATCGCTTAACAGGAAATAATATTCATATGTACGGTAGATGGAGCGATTGATTTCGTAGAGAGGAGTCAACGCGCCTATGATAAGACAAACCAACAGACCAATCTGCAACATTGAATATTTGTCTTTTGTGCCTTCGAGATTTTGCCGTCTCGCACCGACGTGCCGCCCTCGTTCGCGGAACGAAAGGTGTGTCTTTGTGGTTAACGAGTCACGCTTGAAAAGCGACTCGCCACTCCAAACCATAAGGTAAAACAGCGGCGCAATCGATGCGCGCATGACGAAGTCGTGGCCACTGCCAAGCTGGATGAACGGTATGATGAATAGAAGAATACCTGTCACTGCCCAACGCGGGTCACGCCAGAGACGGGGCGCGAGCAACAGCCAGAGAATTCCACCTTCGAGCAGGAAAAAAACGAAAACATCTTTCAAGTCAAGAGCTTGAAGTCCACGCTCCTGTGCGGCGGTGGTAGATGAAAAGAAAAGATAAGAAATAATAAAGATGAGTGCACCTGCAAAGAACAAGTCAACTCGAATATCTTGCAAGGGATTTTTGATCTTCTTGCGCGTTTGTTCAAACCAATCAATGAGTAGGTATGGCAACAATCCAATGGATGCAAGTGGGGCGAAAAAGAAACATAATGCCCAGATAAAATTTTTCATGTCATTCTGAGCGACTCGTTCTTCCCTAGTACCTTCGGCCACCGTTCGTGCCGCGAGCCCGCCAGTGCGAGACGGCAGGGCAGGTGTGGGGAGCGAAGAATCTCCTTGCTCGTGCTGGAGACCCTTCGCTTCGCTCAGGGTGACAAACGTTAATATACACAACCACGCAGGCACGGACTGATTGAACACCCAGAATAATTGTGTAGTAAACGAGGAGTACTGTAAATTTCCCGCCCAGATTTCAAGATGTTGAACAGGTGGCCAGAGAGTTGGATATTCCTTCGCAAATAAGATAACGCCAAGCGCGTCCATGCCGCTGAAAGCAACAAGCAAGAACATGGTTTTAAGTAGGGATGCTTTGAGTTTTATACTAAGCTGCAAAACCATGAGTAAAACGCCAAGCCATGTCCACAGGAAGAGGATTAAGTTGGCAAACTTCCAGCCAAACAGTTTCCCTGTCAGGGCAGCAGGAAGCCAGTAGCCAACATAATACACCAACATCTTTATCGGCCCATGCTCAGGCAGGCTATAGACAACAGGCCAATCGTTTGTGATCAAATCGCGGAAGACGGCATTGCGCCAGTGATGGTCCCAGTTTTGGAAGGCATATCCGCCCACGCCTGATAGAAAGACCCATAAGCCGGTAAGGATGATTATAGGAATTAAGGACTCCAAAGTCTCCTGACTTTGGACACGATTACTGAAGTCAGGCCCCACAGGGGTGCTCCGCGAAGATTTCGGACTCCCAATTGCCCACAATTTCCAAACTACCCAGAGCATCAATAGCACAATTGGAAGCGCGATGACAAGTCTCAACCATCCTAAGCAAAAGATGATGAAGGGCAGGAGAAGATAAAGATAGGTAAGGCGATGAAGCCATTTCATACAAAGTTCAAAATATGCTCAAGCCGCCGTCCTCGGCGGCGAGGAGATTGCTTCGTCGCAACTAACGCTCCTCGCAACCCCGCCGCAGTGCGGCGGGGCAATGACGGTCAGTGTCTTTCATAAATCACATAATCATCTTTTTGAATTGTAATGGAATAATTCTCTGCCAGAAATGCGCGTAATTCGGGAAACTCGTGCGATGTGTCTTCACCCGAGATCCAGGGTTTGTCGATCGAAGTCACTTCGACAATAAATCGAGGTGACGATACTTGCAAATCATTTATGAACTTCGCACGCAAATTTTGAATGTATGGGTTGGATACATGATGATAAAAATAAAAATCAAACACAAACGGGGTAGCGATGTGAGCCCGCGTTTCAAGCATGGCAAGCAAAGTCCCACCTGTCCAATCCAACGGTTGGACGGTATCGCTCTGCTCAAGATGTTTCCTCAGGTAAAGCGCAATTTGATTAGCGCGACTACTGGCTGTTGCAATCGGCTTGCCTTCGATTTGTCTAAAGATTGCACCTGGCATGCGCACGCTCAATAGCATTACAAGTAACAATACAAGACCCGTCTGCCACTTCACTTCCACGAGACATAACGCGGAAAGCAAAATGATGAAATAGACAAACGGTAACCAGTGATATGGGAAGAACTGTCCCGAAAACGCGGGATAGAACGCGTAACAGATTGTCAAGCTGACCAAAAGATATACATGTTTGCGAAATTGTTCCTGGCGCAATGCAAAATAGACTCCCACACCTGCGGACAAAAGCCACCATCGGTTTCCGCCCAGCTGCCAAAGCTGATCCAAGATAAACAGCCAGCGCCTCGCCCCAAAATTAACCTCCATCTTGCCATTGATATGCGCATATAACGGCCAGTAATTTCTTACAATATCAATAAAGGGATTTAGCGCGCCTGTGAACCCTACCCATGCAACGGCACCAATGACTGGAACGAGAAATCCCCCCAAAACAGGTAATACGCTCTTTCGCGTGGCTTTTAACGGCGTCATGCTATCGGATCTAACCATGTTTGCAATGTCAAATAACAGAAGCGGGATTAGTCCGATCACTGCATGAGGTTTGATCGTTGCAGCTAGCCCAAAGAAGAATCCCATCCAGACTCGACGCCAGGGAGTTAATTCATTCTGTAACGCGATCCATATTGCAACAGAGATAAATATCAAAAGCAGATATTCACGCTGAAGCGACATGGAAGGTCCGCTATCCAGATATTTCAACCCGAAAAGCAGCGAGGCCACAAGCGCGGGCATCCAGCCGAAGCGTCGCATGAATGAAAATGTGACGACCATTAAAGTAGTGAGCAAAAGGAGATCGAGAATGCGAATGGGAAAATCGTCGAAGCCGCCGAATACACCAAGAGTGTAATATGCTGCGTAACTGCCAGGCATTTGAAAATCAAAGATATCGCGATAAGGGACTCGGCCTTCATCACGCATGAGAAACGCTTCGTAAAAAAGCGGGGCTTCATCGTGCGCGATTGGCCATAGAAGAGAGAATCCTGCCTCAACCAGAAGCAATGCGGCAAGGAGGACGAGAACGACTTTGGTTGCGATTCGCATGTTATGTCATTGCGAGCATTCTTTCCTGACACCGGCCGTCAGGACGGTGTGCGAAGCAATCTCCGGTTAAACGGGAAAATCTCATCGAGGAGCATATTCCACTTAAACGAGGGTTGCTTCGTCGGGACCCCGAAAAGCATTGGGGCAGGCGAACACCCTCCTCGCAACCCCGCCGAGAGCAGGCGGGGCAACGACATTAGCTAACAAATTGCCCGCCGTGGATTTGTTGTTCCAATAATTGTTTGTTCGAGTCAAACTTCATCTCAACTTCGATTTGTTGGAAACATCTACCGCTTCCCATCAGCCCCTTGCGGACAAAATATACTTCGTGATCTTCTTCGTATTCTAGGGAGAGATCATTGCTTAGATCAACATGGCCTTCAATCATTTCGCCGCAGCGGTTACATTTAACGAAGAAGGTGTATTGACTCGATGTGGGTTGTGAAGAGGAGCTTGAAAAAAGTTTTTTGAAGAAGTTCATGTTCGCCCTTCCATGTCACTTTGAGTGACATTACGCTAGATATATTATTTCAAGATCGCGTCGATCTCATCCAGTTCATCCTGCGTAAATTGCAAGTTGTTCAATGCGGCAAGGTTATCTTCTAGTTGCTTGACGCTGCTCGCGCCAATCAACGCGGATGTGATCGCAGGCTTGCGCAACACCCATGCGACAGCGAGTTGAGCTAGGGATTGTCCACGTCGTTTTGCAATCTCGTTTAGCTTTTGGATTTTTGGAAGATTTTTATTCACTTCGTCGGGAGTCAACCAAACACGGACAGTTTTGCTGGCACGTGCGTCGGAGGGGATTCCGTTCAGGTAACGGTCAGTCAATTGTCCCTGCGCGAGAGACGAGTAGACAATACAGCCGATTTCCTCCTCGACCAGCACATCCAACAGTCCATCTTCGATCCAACGGTCGAACATGTTATAGGAAGGCTGGTGGATGAGACAGGGTGTGCCTAGATCGCGCAGGATTTCCGCAGCGCGCTTCGTCTGGTCGGGAGTGTAGGATGAGATACCCACATATAGTGCCTTACCCTGACGGACTGCCGAGTCGAGTGCGCCCATTGTCTCTTCGAGAGGTGTATCAGGATCGGGGCGGTGACTATAGAAGATGTCCACATAATCGAGGCCCATACGTTTGAGCGACCCATCGAGACTGGCCAGCAAATATTTGCGCGATCCCCATTCGCCATAGGGGCCGGGCCACATGTCATAACCTGCTTTGGTGGAAATAATAAGTTCATCACGGTATGGATGGAAGTCTTGTTTGAAAAGTAGGCCAAAGGTATCTTCGGCAGAACCGGGCGGAGGGCCATAATTGTTAGCAAGATCAAAATGCGTTATACCAAGATCGAAAGCACGGCGGGCAATCGCGCGTCCGTTCTCAAATACGTCGAGGCCGCCGAAGTTGTACCACCAGCCAAGCGAAATAGCTGGGAGTTTGAGTCCGCTATTGCCTACGCGGTTGTAGGGCATTGAGTCGTAGCGGGTGTCAGAGGCAAGGTAAGGCATGGTTCTCCTTATTTATAGATTACTCGAAATCTTTCGCAGACCAGAGGCATCTCTTCACTGAATTTTTTCCCGATTTTGGGAAGTGTACGCATGAAGAATCGTGTATGTGCTGCGCGCCAGTATTCCAGGGATCGATCACCCTCTCCCTCGAAATATGCAAACTCCTCATCTATGGTATTGAAGCGGCAAACAAATACTTCCGTTGTTTCAATGATGCATAATGGCTTTCCTTTTCCATCGAGAACAATAGTGAGCTGGCCAGGCTGCGGGATAAGCTTTCCTTCTGCTTCCCATTCCCACAAAGCCGAACAAGTGCCTGTTTTGATCCCGTTGGCAATAAGCCAACCGAGTTCCTTAGCTAGAGCAGGAGTATCGCCAAAGCTCTCTGCCACATACGTTTTATTATGGAGAGGAACAGCAAATGGCAGACTGGCCAGGTATTTATTCCAGTAGGTCTCAACCGCTTCATCATTCATGTGTAGCCTCTAAATTTGGAAAGTTGCTTAAAATCTCCATTTTTTCAAGACATCCATTGCCTTGTAATTCGTCAAATCCAATTGCAATGGCGTGATCGAAACATAGCCTCCTGATAACGCACCGAAGTCGGTGCCTTCCTCGACGACTCCGGTCGGTGATTCTCCGCCAATCCAGTAATAGGGTCTGCCGCGTGGATCAAGGCGCTGATCAAGCGCATCGCGATAGACACGTAAGCCTTGCCGCGTAATCATATAGCCCTTGAGTTCTTCCTCTTTGAGATAGGGTACATTGACATTTAATACCAAATCGCCAGGCAGACCATCCGCTAGCACTTTCTCTGCCACGTGACGCGCCACGATAGCGGAGGTCGAATAATCTAGCGCGCCCTGAAATCCCTCGGGTGAATCCAACGAGATGGCAATGCCCCTCACACTCGCGATGGCCGCTTCCAGCGCAGCCGTGACAGTACCAGAATACGTCACATCGTGGCCGATATTCGCGTTGGGATTAATCCCCGAAACCACCAGGTCAACGTGCTCTTCAACAAAGCCTAGCAAGGCTAGAGCAATGCAATCTGAAGGCGCGCCATCAGACATATAAGCGGTCGAGCCATCGGCCAATTTTGTCTCACGTACGCGCAGGGGACGATCCAGCGTTTTTACATGCCCCGAAGCTGACCAGTTACGATCTGGTCCGAAGACGGTCACTTTGCCAAGTTTACGTATTTCCTGAGCAAGAGCCAGGAGCCCTGGCGCTTGTACGCCATCGTCATTGGTGACAAGAATGTGCATCTACGATTTCCGATTTATGATTTTCGATTTGAGATTGTGTGACGATTATAATACTTTCACGATTCAAGAAACAAAGACCGCGGGTTCGCGCCTGCGGTCTTTTCTATTTCCGTCAATAGTTTGTTATCCACCGTCTGCGGTTTGTTTTGATTCTTTCATTGCGTTCTTGAAATTCACCAGTGCTTCTATTGGGGTCGGATCAACGCCATAGGCCATCGCCAGATAATAGGTCATGTAATCGCCAAACAGGATCAACGTCCACATGTGTGCCAAAGGCGAATCGCCGCGCGCATCAGCAACATCCGTATTGAGACCGTCCAGCATGAAAGCCTGACGCGTCAAATCAGAACGCAGGCGGTTACGCGGATGATCCGATGGGGAACGCAGGAAGAAGGTCATCGTATGAGGGTTGAGCACTTCTTCAGGATTGAGAGTCCCGGCCAGTGTATTGTGATCCGCCTCAGGCAGGAATTCAAAATTCGCGCCCGCCTTGGCCACCTCATTAATTTGTCCTTTCCAGCGACGGGCTACAGGAGCGAGAATCCCGGCGCCCATTACAGTCACCCAGCGTCCCATCAACTGGCCTGCATAACGTTTAGCAGGGTTTTTTACGGCGGGAACATCTACACGTAGATGCCGCTGTGATTTCTTCATGGCGGCGATTGCTTCTTCTAGATCTTTTGCGGGGTCAGGGATGAGATTTAGTCTGGCAAATAAAGCAAGTAACAAGCCAAATGAGAAGCCCACGGCAGCACGCGGCTGGCCGTTATGGTTGAATAACCACAAGGGTAGCTCATTTTCTTTCGCGCGTTTAGCTAATTCTCCATCCGTGCAAACCACGACGATACTGCACTTGTTATCCAGAGCAACTGTGAAGGCATCCAGAGTCTCTTCGGTGTTACCTGAATGTGAGGAAGCAATGACAAGTGTTTCCCTGCCTTTTGCATACGCGGGCAATCCATAATCGCGGTGCACCATCACAGGCACGGGGCAGGTGTCCATAACGAAAGCAGACAGGAGGTCCGCTCCAATCGCTGAACCGCCCATGCCGGTAATGATCACGCGTTGGAATCCTCTAAAATCAGGAAGCGGCAAAGTCTGTCCCAAATCCCATGCAGTCTTTAATTGATTGGGCAGACCATCAATTTCACCAATCATGTTTAAAGGATCTAGTTGTTTAAAACGCTGGAGGTCGTCGAGATTCATAATTAACTCGCATTCTTGATAAACCTGGATAAATCGCGCTTCATTTCCTTTAACGACGGAAGATGGATGTACATCATATGACCCGCATCATAATATTCCATCGAGACGTTGTCGCGCAAACTTTCATCGAGGCCAAGATGGTTGAATGTGTATTCTGTAGCGAAGTATGGCGTACCGAGATCGTAATAGCCGTTGGCAACAAAGACCTTGAGATATGGGTTCGCCGTCATTGCGTGGCGTAACGTCTCAGCCACATTGACGTACTGGTTTTCAAATTCTGAATACGACCACGGCCAGACTTTACCGTTGAGAATCTCATACGGCAAATCGGATTCAAAATTGAGTTCGGCGCGCACGTAATCATAGAACGCGGCAGTATATGGCCCCATCACGGTATTGAGCAAGGGATCTCTCTCAGGCCGTTCGGTCACACCGAGGCGGTCCCTGCCGAGCAGGCGGCTATCTAGCCGTCCGACGACCTGGTTGCGATCGCGCAAGAGTTCCTTGAAGAAGTGCTGGTCAATGATCCGCAAATTTGTACGTTCGATAAATTCCGGTGAAATGCCTGTGTAGCGCGCAAGTTTTTGAGCGACGTTGGCACGTTCTTCAGGCGTGAGGGAATTGCCTTTGAGTAAAGCCGCAGCATAATCACCGAATGCAAATTCCTCCACCTCCTTGAGCAAAGTTTGCAATGGCATGCGCAGGGTCAGCTTGCGGTGATACCATGCGGTTGCGGCATACGAGGGTAGGAACATGATATAAGGCAAATCATTGTTCAGGTTGAAATCAAGCGTGGTGAAGTCAAGCACAGCAGAGATCAGCATGAGACCATTGAGGTACATACCGTGTCTATCTTGCAAATAACCCGAAAGGCCCGCAGCGCGTGTGGTGCCGTAACTCTCACCAACCAAAAACTTTGGAGAAAGCCAGCGTTTGTAACGCGTAGTGTATAAGCGAATGAAATCGCCCACCGACTCAATGTCCTTACGGAAGCTATGCCATTCCTTCGGCTTCTGTCCTTCCACGGGGCGAGAGTAACCCGTGCTCATTGGGTCAATAAAGACCAAATCGGTTTCGTCGAGAAGAGAGTATTGATTATCCGTCAACTTGAAAGGAGGAGCAGGCAAATTACCATCATGCTCCAAGATTACGCGACGCGGTCCTAGCACACCGAGGTGCAACCAAACGGATGATGACCCCGGCCCGCCGTTGAATGAAAAACTGATCGGACGATTCGACCTATCTCTCACCCCATCCTTTGTGTACGCGATGAAAAAGACCTGCGCCCGCGGCTTTTCACCCTCCGCCTCCTTCTCACGATCGGCTGTCTCTTCCTTGAGGACAATCGTCCCCACTGTGACCGTGTAATTGATGGCTTTACCACCGATTTGGACAGAATGCTTTGATTCGACAAGATTATCTTTAGGAGTGGGCTTTTCTTCTTTTTTCTCTTCGGGCTTGGAGGGTTCGGATTGAGTCGGCATTATTTTATCCTCAGAGTGCTAATCGAAATTATTTCTCTGACTTTGCATCTTGTAAAAATCGCAACTGGTAGGGAATAACATGTTGCTCAAACTTTACCTCATTCGTGGTGGCGGCCGCTTCTTCTTGAACGCGCTTCACTGCTTCTTCACAATATTTTATATTGTTATCTATCAAGACGCATGAGCGCCCTAATGAGAGCGCCGCAATACCTGTTGTTCCGCTTCCAGCAAATGGATCCACTACCAGACCATTTTCGGGACAAAGTAATTTGATAAAAAACAGAGGAAGGTCAACAGGGAAAACTGCCGGATGACCTTTATTCTTTCCAACCAATGGAATAGTGAGTACGTTGGATGGTAAAACAGTCTGTTTACCCACCCACTTCGATATATCTCTACCAAAGCCACTTTCGTTTGCAGAATTGTGGCGACTTAAATCATTTTTGCCCAGATTTTTCAATCTAGATTCTACCCATTCACCAATAGGTTTTCTTACGCCATCTTGGTTAAAATATGGTCTTTTAGTCTTTGCAAGATGAAAGCAATATTCCCATCCATCTCGTAGGCGATTCGGCCAATAACCGGGCATGGGGTTGGGCTTATACCATAAGTAGTCCTCAATCGAGTACCATCCCGCCTCGCCAAGAGCCTCTATTGTTTTCCAAACATAGCGATGGCGTACACCATCAACTACCTTATCCTTGATATTGATTACCAAACTACCTGTTGGTTTAAGAGCGTTATAGAAAGGCTCATGAAATGTCAAAAACCATTCCGCAAACTTGTCAGGGTGGATACTATCATAGTGTTTGTGCCTAGCATCAGCATAGGGGGGGGAAGTAATGATAAGATCGACTTGATCTTTAAAAGCCAAAAGCTCCTCTCTGCTATCACCGTTGATAATATTGCATGTTGCACCGGCCTTAGCGAGAGTTGTACGGCGTATAAGAACTGATTTAGACTCTTTAATTTTTCGCGGTTTTGACTTGTGCTTTATGTTTGATTTCATATTAATTCTTATTTCTGGCAAAAGAAATTGACGAGGCGGAGTGGGTTATGAAAATAACCGTTTTCATCAATAAGTTTTGCCTTCTTGCAGTACTCGCCAAACACTTCTAGAAGCTCTTCCGGAATCTCAACTTGTGATGATAATCCCTCTGGAGAATACTCTTCCATTAGAACACCTAGGACCGCCTGCATTATTTCCTCATATCCGTAATTTACGAAGAACGGCCAAAAGAAATCTGAGAGCCAAACTTCAGTATTGAATGAATGTGGCCTTCCCGTTCTTTTTTCAACTTTTATATATCTCGTTCCTCGATCCATTGCAATACCAAAGATGCAGCAGTATGGGCCAGTCCGGTTTTTATCGCTTATTGCATATGCCTCAAGGGCTGAAATAGCTTTCGGCCAATCTTGCCCGCCCATAGTATTGCTTCGATTTTTTACCGATACATATAAACTCAAAGGTTGTTTGTTAACGTCTATGAAAGAAATCACAGCGTTAAAATCGCCCTCTGCCGCACCTATATCTGAAACGCTGATAAACCTTTTTGATTTCTGGGCGCCAGTGAGCGCGAGAAACTGATATCTCCATCCGGAGTTCATTCTTTCTTTTTGCAATGTGCGATTACGGAATTGCTCCTTGCCAACATCGACATAGTGCTTTCCGTATAACTGATGAGCAGTAGCCGCTGGGTCTCCAACATATTTCTTGAAATAGTCGAATAGTTTTTTGCCTTCTCGCCTGATAATGAAGTTGACTTCATCCTGAGAAGCGTTGGCGGGTATGGATAATATTTTTCTGCTTGATTTTTTATTAGCGTTGATGATTGCTGTCGAAATAAGACTTTTTAATTCGTTCACAGGAATCTTATAAATGTGAGGGACAAGGGCAGAATCATCAAGATAGCCGTAAGAACGACTCTTTAGATCACCTATACGAGGATAATTTTGAGGAACAATTTTTGCCATTTCGTTTCCTGCGCTAGTTCTATGTTGAATAATCACTTATCTTTTGTGGGGCAGCTTTACTCTTGGTTCATCCATTATGTGAGAATTATAGCAAATTACATGATACTACTCATCTCTGTTATTACAGCCAATTTTATTCAGTATTGGTATCAGCCATACGGACGGGAAGAATAGTGCCGCGTATTGCATTCAAGAGGAGATCAATTTATAGACCTCCCGTCTCTTCCACCCTGATTCTTTGGCGAGCCTCCCAGCCAAGTCGCTTGGCGCCTCGCCTGCTTGTAAACCTTGTTGGATCGAAGCTAATAATTCTTCCTCTGTCCATCTTTCGCCTGCTTCCCTCGTCTTTCCTTCGATCACAAGTGTAAACTCTCCTCTTGCTGGCTGTGACTTGAAATGCTCCAACGCGCCGGTTACATGTCCACGCCAGTATTCTTCGAACATCTTGGTCATTTCACGGGCAACGCAGATGCGGCGATCCCCTAGCGTGGAAAGAATATCCTCCAGCGATTCGACAATGCGATACG
>WNGA01009882.1_pt1 | contig 13420 bp, 14 predicted proteins | sample 5400061 | NCBI WGS metagenome assembly WNGA01 (sample SAMN13153366, study PRJNA577476) | soil metagenome | isolation source: 100 cm soil or saprolite under grassland replicate 2 | place: USA:California | collected 2016-06-15 | reverse complement strand
AGGCTGAGTCCGCCGAGCAGACGGAGCAAGTCGCGGCGGCTCATCTTCTGGACCGGATGGCTGGGTCGCATGGCGCTACCTCCTTGTGCCCCGAGCGGATAGACGCTTCGGTCTCGGTGAGATCGGCGGCTACAGAGTAACGTGAACCCTACCGCTCTTGCATCTTGAGAGTCTGGCCCCAGCCGAGCAGGAAAAGAGTTACGCTCGACAGCGGAACCTCGGGTACGCGCCGGACGCCGTTAGACCAGCCTCTGAAGCAGTCGAACGCCGCCGCTGTGACGACAGTGTCGCTGAACGCGCTACTCGGCGTCGTCTGGCGTCGGCGTAAGTGGTGGGCCGGCCGGGTCGTCGGCCTGGTCCGCCGATGGGGTGTACTCCCGACGCGTCCAGCGTCTTGACAATCGGACGGAACAGCGCGTGCGCGTTCCCGACCGTCGCCGCCAGCCAAGTATTCAGCTCGGGCCAGGTGGTCTTGTCAGCGATGTCTGACGTCCGCTTGAGAGAGATTCGGCTCTCCCTCGGGGTGGCCTGCTCCTGCCAATCGACGTTCGGCACCGCCTGCTCGATCTCCGACCGGAACTTATCCCGCAACAGGTGGAAGTGGGCGCGTGCGTTTGGGCCCCAGATGGAGAGATAAACACCCGACCACTTGTCCCTCGCGTTGTTGAGCACGACCAGGCCGAAATACGAACGACCGACAGCGACCTGGGTCCAATAGTCGGGGGCGGGCCTGTTCATGCGGACCGGGCTGTTCCGATCATGCATGAACTGGCGAAACTGCGTCCAGAACTCCAGGTGCAGCTTCTGCGTCTCGTTTAGCGGGCCCCGTGCTGTGTCCGCGGTCTCCCTGACCGTCTTGCTCCAATCGTTTGGCCGACTCACCACGTTGAACTTCGGCCCCAGCGGTGAGTCGCCGATCCGCCACAGCTCGATCTCCAGCCCGAAGAAGTTGAACTCAGCAGACGTGATTCGGTTTAGCCAGTCGAGCGCGGCCCGGTGCTCGTCGGTAAACTGGGCCGCAACCCACACCACGGTCGCGGCGTCCAGCCCGGCCGCATAGGTCAGCAGCTGCCCCATGTGGACGTGGTCCGTCCTCTCGAGCTGGTTCTCGATCAGGACGTAGTGACCGGACGCCGTTTCCTTGCAGAGGATGTCCGCCTGGAACGGCCCGACGCGTTGCTCCTGGGCCTCAACCTCGAGGTCTAGGCCAATGGACTCGCCGAGCAGCGCGATGTTCTGCTCCTGGGCCAACCACGGCGTAAAGTCCTGAGCCTCATTCAACCAGTAGCCCCGAACGCTCACCCGCTGCAGCCGGCCAAGTTCGGGTTTCTGCTCCCTAGAGGCCGCCGGCGCGCTCATGCAACTACCTCCGCCAGCTTCTTCGGCGCCCGCACAGGGCAGCTCCCTGACACAAGCTTCCCGTAGAATTGCGTCGCGGATGCCGCCCAGTGCTGGGCTCCGCAGTTCGTAAACTCGATCCTTCGGGCTAGGAGCTCGACGAGTCTACTGAACCCCCCGAACGATCTGAATCTTCAGTCTCCGTGAGATCAGCGGCTACAGAGTAACGTGAACTCTACCGCTCTTGCATCTGAAGGCCGTAGCGTCGGCTGAGCAGGAAAAGGGCGGCGGTCACCACGGATAGCGCGACCGCGAGAGGGCCGGTTCCTACCCTGCCGGTCGCTGCTTACTCGCCGCGCATGTAGGGACTGAAGCCCGGCCGATAGCGCTTCTCGTCGACGAACTGTCGGATCCCCCTGTCGCGTCCGCGATCAGGATCGGTGGCGCGGAGCGCGGTCCCCTTGGCGGCCAGATGGTCCTCCGACTGCCAGTAGTCCAGTGTCCGCCCAACCTTGTAGGCCTCCTTGGCCGCGCGCAGCGCGGCGGGGTTCTTGCCCATCAGCTTGTGGGCCAGCCGGATCGTTTCGTCGCGCAGCCGCTCGCCCGGGACCGCGAAGTTCACCAGGCGCATCTCGGCGGCCTGCTTTCCATCGAACGGGTCGCCCGTCAAGATGTAGTACATGGCGTCGCGCAGGCTCAACGCGTCGGCCAGCACTCGGCTGACCAGCCCGCCTGGGAAGATGCCCCAGTTGATCTCGCTCAGCCCGAAGACGGCGTCCTCGGCCGCGATGGCGATGTCGCAGGCGATCAGCGGGGTAAACGCGCCGCCGAAGCAGTAGCCGTTGACCATTGCGATCGTCGGCTTCGGGAACGTGAACAGGCGATGCCAGCGCCACTCCTGCGAGGCTCGCCCGGCTCGCCGCCGCAAGGCCGGTTTGTCGTCCAGCTCGCGGAAGAACTCCTTGAGGTCCTGGCCGGCGCACCAGCTCTCGCCGGCCCCGGTTAGAACCATCACGGCCGTCTCGGGGTCCTCCTCCAGCTCGGTGAGCACCTCGACCATTTCGAAATGCATCGTCGGGTTCATCGCGTTGCGCTTCTCGGGACGATTCAGCGTCACCCAGGTGATGCCGCTGTCCTTCTCGACGAGCACGGTCTGATAGGTCTTCGGAGCGACGGACATGGCTCCTCCCGTTCAGAGTGGTCAGGGCAGAATACCCGACTTCATCGGCAATTTCACCGCGGAGGACGCGGAGGCGTTTCCAGTGCGGTAGTGCGGTACCCACTACCGCAGTTGCGTCTGCCCGTAGATCAGTCCGACCGCGATGCCGACGAGGCTATACTGGATTGCGAAGAACGCGCCCTCGTAGAAGAGAAACGTGGGCACGGGTCCGACATCGTATTTGCCCGCCTCGGCGAGGACTCCGTAGCTGCCCAGAAGCAGGCCCGTCAGGAGCCCGAACTTGAGGCCCCTGGCGACGGGCGACCCCGACAGGGAGCAGAGGGGATAGACGTAGGCCACGACCAGCGCCCGACTCACGATGGACGCGATGCCCAGGTGAAACAGCGGCTGCTCCCTGATCCGAGCGTCGGCGTAAACGTCCTTGAACAGCCCGATGTGCCAGGCTGTGGCGATCACCATCACCATGACCACGTACGCCGCGCTGGCGAGTAGCCTCTTTTTGTCCATGGTCCCCTTCCCTTAGCCGTTCCCGACTGCTGGCGACCGGCTCGAGGGAATGGACGTCTCCCACTACCGAAAGCGCGGTTGAGTACCATACTGTCGAACAGTCGGGCTGATTGCCCCGGTGGAGTTCGCCCACTAATGGCGCAAAGAGAGAACCGTGGGCAGGCGAGCACGGAGCACGTGATCGCGTTGATGACCGAGCGGATCGTCGCTCGCTTCCATCCTCTAAAAGTGATCCTGTTTGGCTCGCACGCGCGCCGCGAAGCGGGAGTGGACAGTGACGTGGACCTGTTAGTTGTCTTCTCACAGTTAGAGGATGCCCATCGGACGGCCGTAGAGATCCGGCGCACACTGCGAGGCTTCGGCGTAGCAAAGGATATCGTGGTTACGACAACAGAAGAGATCACCCAGCGTGGCCACCTGATCGGAACGGTGCTCGAGCCGGCATTGCGGGAGGGCCGCGTCCTGTATGAGCGCGCCTGACGCGCGTCGTTGGCTGGCGTACGCTGATCTCGATCTCGACGCGGCGGAGCACACCGCCAGTACCGGACACCTGGCCCCACAAATCGGCTGCTACCACGCTCAACAGGCAGTCGAGAAGGCGCTCAAGGCGATTCTGATCTTGCTGCAGATTCGTTTTCCCTTCACCCACGATCTCGATGAGCTCCGTGACCTGATCCCAGTCGGCTGGGATCTGAAGCAGCAGCACCCCGACCTGAGTGAACTGAGCCAGTGGGCCGTCGAAGCCCGCTATCCGGGCAACTGGCGCGACGCGGCCGAGGCGGATGCTCACAACGCGGCTGCGCAGGCGCGGACGGTCGTGGAATCCGTGCTCAGAGATCTCGAGCAGCACGGCTTCGACGCGCAGGGATCCCGCTGAGCGGCCCCTCCGTCACCGCCTGTCCTGATTCCGTCGTGCCGGCGGGCAGCCGCATCCCGCTACGGAAAGCGCGGTTGAGTACCATACTGTCAACCAGTTGGGCTGATTGCCCTGGTCGAGTTCGCCCACTAATGGCGCAAAGAGAGAACCGTGGACAGGTGATCACCGCGGACGTGATCGCGTTGATGACCGAGCGGATCGTCGATCGCTTCCATCCGCTCAAGGTAGTCCTGTTCGGTTCGCACGCTCGCGGGGACGCCGGTCCACGCAGCGACATCGATTTGCTCGTCGTCCTGCCGGACCCGGTCGCCGACAAGCGACGGGCGACCGTCGAGATCTTGCGGACGCTCCGCGACCGCACGGTGCCGATCGACGTGGTCGTCACCACACCCGATGAGATCGCTCGGCGAGGGGACCTGGTCGGGACGGTGCTGCGCCCCGCCCTTCGTGAGGGCAAGGTGCTCTATGAGCGAAGCTGAGCGCCCAAGGGAGGTCCGGCGCTGGCTTCGCTACGCACAAGCCGGCGGCGACCGCGAGGCGCTCGAGTACTTGAAGAAGCTGGCCCAGGAAGAGGGCTAAGCGCACGGCGAGTCGATGGATTTCGAGCTGCCCTGGGAAGTCAAGACACTCCAGCAGACGGTCCGACAGTTCGTCGAGCGGGAGCTGATCCCGATCGAGATACGGGTCAACCAGCACGAGGAGCTGTCCGACGACGTACTCAGGCCGCTGCAAGACAAGGTCAAGGCGTTGGGCCTCTGGCTGCTCGACGTGCCGAAAGGACACGGCGGGGCGGGCCTCGGACTGCTCGAGCGGTGCGTGATCCAGGAGGAGATCTCCAAGACCAAGGCGCTGCCCTTCCGCCACAACGAGCTGTTCGGCCCGGTCGTCGGACCGATCCTGTACCACTGCAACGCCGAGCACAGGGAGCGCTTCCTCTACCCAGTCATCCGCGGCGAGCTGCGGGTCTGCTTCGCGCAGACCGAGCCAGATTCAGGGGCGGATCCGGCCAGCATGCAGACGCGCGCGGTGCGGGACGGCGGCTTCTACATCTTGAACGGCAGCAAGCGCTTCATCACCGACGCGGGCCGGGCGGATTACGCGCAGGTCATCTGCGTGACCGACCCCGAGAAGCGGGCGCGGGGTGGGATCAGCGTGCTGACCGTGGACATGAAGTCGCCGGGCGTGACGCTGGTGCGCAAGTGGCCGACGATGATGGGCGACGAGCCCTGGGAGATCACCTTCGAGGACGTTCGCGTCCCGGTCGAGAACCGGATCGGCGAGGAGGGCGAGGGGTTCGCCCTCGGCCAGGCCTGGCTGACCGACGGTCGCGTCAAGGGGCATGGCGCGCGCTGTGTCGGGATCGCCCAGCGCGCGCTCGAGATGGCGATGGACTATGCCTGCCAGCGGGTGACGTTCGGCCAGCCGCTGTCCGAGCGCCAGGCGATCCAGTTCATGATCGCCGACTCGGCCATCGAGCTGCGGGCGGCGCGGCTGATGGTCTACGAGACGGCCTGGAGGTCCGATCAGGGGCAGGACGTGCGCAACGACAGCTACATGACCAAGATCTACTGCACCGAGATGGCCAGCCGAGTCGTCGACCGAGCGATCCAGATCCACGGCGGCGTCGGGCTCACCAAAGAGCTGCCGCTGGAGTACTGGTACCGCCAGCTTCGTAGCATCCGGATCACCGAGGGCGCGACCGAGGTACTGCGCTGGCGGCTGGCCCGCAACCTGATGCGCACGCGGGGGTAGGGGCGAAGCAGTCGGGCCTGGACTGTTCGGCCCTGAGTTGTCACGCGCGAATGCTTTGCCCAGGTTGCCCGGCCCGGCCCAGGTGGCAATAATCTCAATCAGCTTCGAGGCATTCGTTAGGAGGCCCCCGATGCCGCTCGTGTTTGGACTCGCCTCGTCACACGCCCCGTCGATGTTCGTCGGCGCCGAAGACTGGCCCAAGATCTACCAGGTCTTGACTAGCGGCGTGCCACAGCCGCCGCAGGCCGGCGAGGAGAGCCCCGAGGTCCTGGCGGGGTACGTCAGCCGCATCCGGACGAACTTCCGCACCCTGCGCGCCGAGCTGGAAGCGTGTCGACCCGATGCTCTGATCATCGTCGGCGACGATCAAGGCGAGGTGTTCTCCGGGGCGTTCATGCCCCAGATGGCGCTCTACTTGGGCGAGGAGGTGTCTGGAACAGTCAACGTCGGCCTGATCGGCCAGCCGATCGACCAGAACCACATCGTGCTGAAATGCCACGCCGAGCTGGCCAGGCTCATCCTGGAGGGTCTGGTCGAGCGGGGCTTCGACCTGGCGTTCATCCAAGAGCTGACCCCCATGGCGCGTCCGGCCGCTGGGCTGGGGCACGCGTTCATGCGGCTCTCCAACGTGCTGGGAGTGCACGAGTCCGGCCTGCCGACGGTCATCTTCTTTTTGAACGCCTACTTCGAGCCGATCCCGACCGCCGAGCGCTGCTACGAGGTGGGCCGAGCGCTGGGCGAGGTCCTGGCCAACCGGCCGGAGCGGGTCGCCGTCCTGGCATCCGGGGGCCTGTCGCACGATCCACGCGGTCCGCGGGCAGGCTGGGTCGACGAGCCACTCGACCGCTGGGTTCTGGATCGGATCGAGCGGGGCGAGGGCGAGAAGCTCAAGCACCTGTTCACCTTCGACTCCGACACCCTGCGCAGTGGGACCGGCGAGATCCGAAGCTGGATCACCGTGGCCGGGGCGTTCCACGGCAAGAAGGCCACGGTGGTGGACTACATCCCGGCCCGCCACGCCGTGACCGGGCTCGGCTTCGCGTACTGGAACGGGCGGTAGCGAGGGTGCCCGAGGAGACGGCGTGACGGCCGACACGGAGATCGCCGTTCAACCCAGGCCTCTGACCGAGCAGCAACGCGAGTGGGTCGAGCGGGGCCGGGCCGAGATCGACCTCGGACGCCTGGGAGCCCTGAACTGCGACCTGACGGACATCCCCAGCCCGACCGGGCAGGAACGCCAGATTGCCGAGTTTCTGGCCTCCCGCCTCCGGGAGGCAGGGTTGGAGGGCTGGTACCAGCCGATTGACGACCAGCAGGGAAACGCAGTCGGCCGCCTGCGCGGCAGCGGGAGTGGGCCCGACCTGCTCCTCTTTGCGCCGATCGACACCGCCTTCGCCGGCAAGGAACAGGAAGACTTGCCCTGGCTGGGCGACACCATTCGGCCCGATCTGCGGCCGAGCGCCTTCGTCGAGGACGGCAACGTGATCGGTCAGGGGGCCGAGAACCCGAAGGCGTTTGTGACCTGCGTCATAGCGGCTGCCGAGGCGGTCAGGCGAGCCGAGGTGCCGCTGAGCGGCTCGCTGCTGGTCGGGCTGGCGGGTGGTGGGATGCCCACTAACAAGCGCCCGCGGCTGGATCGCTTCAACGTCGGCCAGGGCAGCGGCTGCTCCTTCATGCTGGAGCAGGGCGTGCGGGGCGACTTCGCCATCATCGCCAAGCCGGGTTACGCCGTCTCGTGGGAAGAGGTTGGGCTGTGCTGGTTCAAAGTCCGGGTCAGGGGAACGCTCAACTACACCGGCATTCGCCACCTGGTGCCGTACAAGAACCCGATCGTGGAGGCGGCCAGGGTGATCGACGGGCTGGAGGCGTGGTTCCCCGAGTACACCGCCCGGCATACGTCCGGGCTAGTCGCGCCCCAGGGCTCGATCGGCGCGATCGAAGGCGGGTGGACCTTCAAGCCGTCGTTCGTTCCGGCTAGCTGCATCCTCTACGTGGACCTGCGGGTCAGTCCGCGCTCCAGTCCGATGGAGGTGAAGCGGGAGCTTGGCGAGGGGCTGGCTCGTATGCAGGCTGAGCACCCCGGTCTCGAGCTGGACTACGACATGGTCCTGTCCATCCCCGGCACCCACACCGATCCAAACAACTGGATCGTCCAGTCGCTGATGCGGGCTTGGGAGGACGTCGAGAAGCGCCCCCACCAGCCGATCCTCAACACCAGCGGCGCCACCGACGCCGCGATCCTGCGCGGCCGGGGCCTCCCGACCGCGCGCCTGGGCATGCCCCGCGCAGCCCCGCCGGCGGCCTATCCGGGCTTTTCGATGGGCGTCGCCAACGCCGAGAGCATGAAGCGCTTGACCGAGTGCCTGGTCTACGCGATCGTCGATACGTGCACCCGCGAGCGGGCTGAGGTAGGCTTACCGGGTTAGGAGGAGAGATGGAGGAGGCGCGCGGGGCGCTGTCGTTGGGCCGGCGTGAGTGGGACACCTGGCCCCGCTACGACGCGGCGGCGCTTGGCTTCCGCAACTACTGGTATCCGGTCCTCTGGTCCAAGAGTCTCGGCCGGAAGCCTATCGCGCTTACGTTAATGGGCGAGAAGCTGATGCTGGTCCGGGATCGGGATGGCAGGCCGTACGCGCTCCAGAACCGCTGTCCGCACCGCGGCGTGCCACTCTCGCTGGGCAAGCAGGAGTTCCCCGGGACGTGGAGCTGCTGGTATCACGGCTGGACGTACGAGCTGGCGAGTGGGACGATGGTCGCCTGCCTGACCGATGGGCCCGACTCGCCGTTGTGCGGCAAAGTGCGGGTCCAGTCGTACCCGGTCGAGGAACGACTCGGGCTGGTCTTCGTGTTCGTCGGCGACGGCGCACCCCCGCCCGTCGAGGCCGACCTCCCAGCCGAGCTGCTCGAGAACGATCTGGCGAGCGGCGGGCGAATCACCCTGAGGCGCGGCAACTGGCGCTACGCGGCCGAGAACGGCTTCGACGAGGGGCATGCCAAGTACCTGCATCGTGATTCGCTGTGGGCTTTCTTCCGCCACATGCCGGCCTACACCCGCGCGAGTGTCGTGCCGAGCGAGGACGGGAGCTGGATCACACGCGTCCAGAGCAAGGTCGCGCTCGAGGGCGAGTACCCGCGGGTCGGCAAGTGGCCGCCGCGGCGCTGGTGGAAGCGGAGCGGGAAGGGCGCGGTGGTGTCGCTGCGGCTGCCCGGCCTGCTGCGCGTGAAGTACCCGGAGTGGACCCACTACGAGTGGTACGTACCCGTCGATGCCGACCATCACCGCTACATCCAGATAGCGGTCAAGTTCACCCGCGGCCTCGACGCGCTCCTGTTCAGACTGCGTTACTGGACGTACATCCGCTGGATCTTCCACGGCATGTTCAACGACCAGGACGCCATCATGGTCGAGACCATGGACATCCCGCCCGAGCGTCTGTACCGTCCGGACGTTTCCATCATCGCGTGGCGGAAGCTGTGCGAGCGACCGCGCGGCGTCGAGGCGAGCGAGGGCGAGGGTCTGGTCGCGCCGCTGCACGAGGCGGATGTCGAGGAGCTCCAACGACAGCAGGCCTCCCGAGTCTAAGCGGCGCACCGAGTGGCCGGCATGTCGAGTGGCCTCAGTACGGCGACCGTCATGGAGCGGACGGCCTCAAGGAGGGTAAAGTGAGGATCAACTGGCGAAGCTCGCTCGTCATGCTCGCGGTCCTGTCTGCGGCCTGCGGTCCGGCCGCTTCCCCGCCGAGCCCGACGGCTCCGCCCGCCAAGCCCGGCCCGACCGCGGCGCCGCCTACGGCGGCGCCCGAAAGCAAGCCGGCTGCGCCGACGCTGGCGGCCAAGCCGGCGGCTGGCGCGCCCACGCCGGCAGCGGCCGCTCCGCCGCTGGCGAAGCCGAATCCGGCCGACTGGGAGCGTGTGAAGGAGGCGGCCAAGAAGGAGGGGAAGGTGGTCATCTCCGGGCCGGGCTTCCCTGGCCTGCGGACCGGCCTGACCGAGGGCTTCCAGAAGACCCACGGGATCACGCTGGAGTACCTCGGGCTCGGGCCCGGCGAAGTCATCACACGCGTCGATCGTGAGTCCAAGGCCGGCAGTGTGACCATCGACGCCAACATCGGCGGCACCTCGTCGTGCTGGACGATGGGCGACCGCGGGCAGATCGACGAGGCCTCCAAGCTCCTTGCCGACCCGGGCCTGTTCGACCCGGCGGTCTGGCGCGGCGGCCAGATCCGGCTCGTCCTCCCGTCGCCGAACATGCCGAAGGACTTCATCTGTGGCCTCCAGGTCGCCGAATGGGTCATGACCGACCTGTTCGTCAACCGCGACATGGTCAAGCCAGATACCATCCAGTCCTGGAAGGACATCCTGAAGCCCGAGTACAAGGGCAAGATCGCGTCGTTCGATCCGCGCCGGGCCGGTTCGGCCCAGACAACCGTCGCCTACTTGAACACCCTGTTCGGCGAGCAGTTCATCAAGGACCTGTACGTCGGACAGGAGGTCGCGATTACGGCCGACTATGGCCAGCTAGCGGAGTGGGTGGCGCGCGGCAGCTATCCGATTGGGCTCGCCCTGGTTCAGGCCAACATCGAGCCGCTCCGCGCGCAGGGGCTGCCGCTCGAGCGAGTCTTTCCGGCCGACGGGCCGGGCGCGCTGACCGGCGGCTTCGACACGGTCCACAAGATCAAGGGCGGGCCGAATCCGAACGCGGCGGCGGTCTTCCTGAACTGGTTCGCGTCGAAGGAGGCCCAGGAGATCTGGGAGCGCGAGATGATGGAGACCAGCCTGCGCGCGGACGTGCCGCACAAGGTCCCGGAGTACGTCATCCCGAAGCCCGGCGTCAGCTACACGATCAACGACTACGATCCGGATTACTTCTTCAACAAGCGCGTGCCGGCCATCGCCAAGGTCACGGAGCTGCTCGGGCGATAGGGGATTGGACGGCCCGACCCCCCCAAGAGCGGGGGCCGAGGGTGTCAAAGGCCCTGCGGCGATGCAGGTGAATCTCAGGGGCTGCTTGGGCGGACACGCGGGTCCGCCCCTACGGAGTCTCCCGTGCCCGTCGGTTGTGGCGTTTGTGGCTGGGGCGCGGGCGTTGCGCTGGCACTCCGTAGGGGCGCACCCGCGTGTGCGCCCCGGCAAGCACCCACCCTTCAGCTCCCCAGGAAGTCCAGCACGAGGCGGTTGAACTCGTCGGCGTGCTCGACCTGTGCCCAGTGCCCGCAGCGCGAGAAGATGTGCATCCGCGCATTCTGGAACTTACGGGCCATCAGCAAGCCGATGTCGAGGGCGCCGAAGCGGTCGTCCAGGCCCCAGATTATCAGAGTGGGACAGGCGACCAGGTGCAGCTGGTCCGACAGGTCCTCCCGGCCCGGCGGGGTCGTGGTCATGATCCTGGCAACGTCGTCGTCGAGGCTGGCTTCGTATCGCTCGCGCAGCGTCTCCTCGGTCAGGAAACTGTGGTCGTAGAGGAGCGTCTGCATGAGCGTACGCATCTTCTCGATCGAAGGCCCGTCGCCGCGGTAATAGCTGCCGATCAGCTTGATGCCCTCGAGTGGCATCGGGCAGAACAGGCTCTGGCCGACCGGGCTGCTGCCGATCACGGCGAGCTTGTCGACGCGCTCAGGAGCGTCGATCGCCAGCTTGATCGCCACCTGGCCACCCATCGAGTTGCCGACGAAGTGGGCCTTCTCAATGCCGAGCTGGTCCATCATGTCGCGCAGCACTCGCGAGACGCAGGTCAGGCGACCGCCCTCGATAACCACTTTCTCGGATTTGCCGTACTGCGGCATGTCCACCAGCAGGGCGCGGTAGCGCTCGGCGATGGGCTCGAGGTTCTGCTTGAAGTTGCTCCAGCTGCTCGCTCCAGGCCCAGCCCCATGCAGCATGACGACCGGATAGCCCGAGCCGACCTCGTTGTAGTGAATCCGTATCCCAGCCGCCTGGATGTACTTGCTCGTGGCCGCCTCGCTGATCGTGAGCATCGTCTTTCCTCCCATCTCTCAAAGTGGGAATGCTATTGGTCCCTCCGAACCCCGTCAAGGCCTACCCGGGCGAGCCGCACGGCGCTCGAAGCGCTAAAGGCGGCCAAGCTTCCAAAGGTGGCCAAGATGGCCAAGGTGCCCAAGATGGCCAAACATGCCAGAGGCGCCAAAGATGCCAAAGATGGCAAAGGCGCCAAAGATGCCATGTGTGCGCACGGACATCTTTGGGCGAGTAGAATGCGGAATGCTTGGCCTGGCCGCGGCACGCGGGGCCGTGCCCGTTCGGTGTCCCCGGGCGGTGCCAATCTCGAGAGCAGGAGATGGTCGGTGCGCGTCGCGGTTCCCGATCTGGTCTCTAACTCTTACTTTCCAGCGCTCGCCGCAGTCGAGCTCGGCTTCTTCAGGGCTGAAGGCCTCGATGCCCAGCTCGAGCTGTTGTTCCCCGCAACGAAGACGATGGAGGCCCTGCGGGACGGGAGACTTGACTTCGTTGCCGGCGCTGCGCACGTCACGCTGTCGGCCTTCCCCGAATGGAAGGGGGCCAAACTGCTGGCTGCTCTCGCGCAACGGATGTACTGGCTTCTCGTGCTGCGAGCGGATCTTGGGGCGAAGCGAGGCGAGATCCAGGCCGTCAAGGGTCTCCGGATCGGCGCGGCTCCCGGCCCGGACGCTGGGCTGCGGCGCTTGCTGGTCGAGGCGGGCATCGACCTCGAACGCGACAGGGTGCAGATCGGGCCGATTCCGGAGACGAACGGACCTGGCGTCTCGTTCGGCGTGACGGCCGCGCAGGCCCTTCAGGAGGGGAAGCTGGACGGCTTCTGGGCCAACGCGATGGGGGCTGAGGTCGCCGTGCGTCGAGGCGTTGGGACCGTCGTCCTCGACGTCCGCCGAGGCGATGGTCCCAGGTCGGCCTGGTGGTACACGTTTCCGGTCAAGACGCAGGCGGCGCTGCGGGAGGACCCGACTCGGGCGACGGAGGTGGGGAGGCGCCTGTTTCCCCCGACCGAAGCGGAGCTCATCGCCGAGCTGATCGAACGCGACCTGCGGTATTACGACCCGGCGATCTCAGGAGAGGCGGTCGACAGCCTGAACCGCTTCGCCCAGGACGTCGGCCTGCTGTCCGGACCCGTTCCCTACGACCAGGTGGTGGCGACGGACTTCGTTCACCTGTGGCGCCTGTGACCGCGCACACTCCGCTCTTGCTCTGGGCTTTCTAAGAGCCCCCTCACCCCAAACCCCCTCTCCCTCAAGGGGACTCAAGGGGAGAGGGGGCTAAAGGTGGAAGGATGCCGTGCGCCGAAATCTGCGGCTATCGTGTCATGCGCCTGCTGGCCGCCGGGTTGAACAGCACTTACAGGCCGTCATCCACGAGCTCGGCGTAGCGCTCGCTCGCTCCCCCTCTCCCCCGAGAGGGGCTGGGGGTGAGGGCAGGCTTGGTGCCGGACTGAAAGTCCATGGTTCACTCCCACAGGGAAAGGGAATCTACCCAGGAGGGAAGCGCATGCCGAAGGCCGAACGCGAGTTCTTCCCGGTCGCGGACGTCGAGTGGACACCCGCTCTCGGAGGCACGGTAGCCGGCCTGTTCGAGCGAATCCTGGCGGCCGATCCGAAGACGGGCGTGGCCACCCGAATCCTCCGCTTCGACCCCGGCGCCGACACGAGTGCGGCGGGGGTGCAGACCCACCCCTTCTGGGAGGAGGTCTACATCCTCGAGGGCTCGCTGCACGACCTCACGCTAGATCAGACCTTCCCCAAAGGGACCTACGCCTGCCGTCCGCCTGGCATGCGCCA
>WNGA01021844.1_pt1 | contig 13422 bp, 10 predicted proteins | sample 5400061 | NCBI WGS metagenome assembly WNGA01 (sample SAMN13153366, study PRJNA577476) | soil metagenome | isolation source: 100 cm soil or saprolite under grassland replicate 2 | place: USA:California | collected 2016-06-15 | reverse complement strand
CCGGCGCTGAACAGGCGGCTCGCGGGGCTCATGGGCGGCGCCGAGCACCTCGACGCGAGCAACCGCGTCTATGCGAACACGCGGCTCGTGCGCTTCACCGAGATGGAGTACGCGATCCCGCGCGAGCGCGCCGCCGAGGCGCTCGAGCGCGTGCTCGCGCTGATCGAGCGGCGGCGCCTGCCGATCGGCTTCCCGATCGAGCTGCGCGTGGTCGCGCCGGACGACGCGCTGCTCTCGACCGCCGCACCGGCGAGCTGATGCTGGAGCACAAGGCGATCCCGTTCCGCCGCGTGCACTTCCCGCCCGGCCCTCACCGCGCGCTGGTGCGCCTGCTCGGCTTCCCCGGCGACCGCGTGCCCGCGGTGAAGTTCGAGGACGGGCGGCGGGCGCAGGGCACACGCGAGCTGCCGCGCGTGCTCGACGAGCTCGTGCCCGAGCCGCGGCTCGTGCCGGACGACCCCGAGGGGCTCGAGGCCGAGGCCTGGGCCGACGACGTGCTTCAGCAGTGGGCGCGCCGGATGGTCGCCTCGACGGGCGCGCACGACCCCGACGCCCTGGCCGGGCACGGCGCGGACGGCAGGCTCGGCGTGCTGCTCACGCGCGGCGACCTTCCGCGGCGGATGGTCGCCCGCGCGGTGCTGAAGGTGTTCCGTGTGACGAAGGAGCAGGAGCAGGACGACCGCGACCGCAGCGGCGAGATCCTCGACCGCGTCGACGCCTGGATCGAGAAGGGCGTCCTGAACGGCGACGAGCTGCGGAGCCCCGACTTCGCCGTCGCCTCGAGCCTCGCGCTCGTGGAGTACATCCTCGCGCTGCAGCCCGAGCTCCGGCGCCGGCCCTTGATGGCGCTCGTGGAGCGCGTCTTTACGGGCAGCGGCGCAGGACGCGGTCGAGCGTGAGCCTGCGCCCGTCCTCCGTCTCCGCGAGCACGCGCAGGCGGAAGCGGCCGCGGCGGTGGATCTGCTGCCGCCGTACCAGCCCCGTCAGTGTCACCGGGCCGCCGCGCTCGCCGCGCGCGGTCGGGATGTTGAGCAGCCGCTCGACGCGCCGGCGGCCGATCATCACGTCGGCGTGCAGGAGCCGCGCCCGCTTCGAGCCGCGCACCTGGATCCGCAGGTCCTTCGGGAAGCAGCCGCGGACCGGCTCGCCCCCGGAGCGCACGACCAGGGTGAGGTGCGGCCGCGCCAGGCAGTCAACCCCCGCGCACGAGACCAGCCCGCGCAGCCGCGACCTGAGATCGAGCTGCACCTTCGCGTACGCCTCGTGGCCGTCCACGCTCTGGAGCTCGAACGGGTCCTTTACGAGGTCGTAGAGCTCGTACTCGCCGGTCGTGCGGTGCTCCACGTAGAGGAAGCGGTAGTTGCGGATCCCGCGGTAGGCCGGCACCCCGTTGGCGCCGCGGCCATTCTCGATCAGGAGGTCGCGGCCCCACTCGGCGCCCGGGTCGGCCAGCAGCTCGAGCAGCGAGCGGCCGTCCTGGACGCGCCCCGGAAGCGCGTCGGCGGCGTCGAGGATCGTGGACGTCACGTCGACGTTGCCGACGAGGCGGTGGTCCACGCGCGCCGGCGGCACGCCGGGCCCGCGCATCACGAGCGGGATCCGGATCGACTCCTCGTAGGGCAGGACCTTCTCCGCGAGCGCTCGGTGCTCGCCGTGCATGAAGCCGTTGTCCGACATGAACACGATCAGCGTGTTGTCGAGCTGGCCGTTGCGCCGCAGCGCCTCGACTATCTGGGCGACGCCCTCGTCGACCGCCATCAGGGCCTCGTTCTCCTGGCGCCAGTTCTCCTCGACGCCTGCCCGGAGCTCGCCCGACAGCCGCGGGCGGTCGGCCACCACCTGCGGCTTGTCGTACATGTTCTTCTCGTTGAAGCTCGGCGGGCGCGGCATCCGGATGCCGGCGTACGCGTCGCGGTGCCGCGGCGCGGGCGAGGGCGTCCCGGGCCGGCGCGGGTCGTCCGGGTCGCGAGGCGCGCCGCGGTGCGGGGCCGTGTACCAGAGCGAGAGGTAGAAGGGCCGGTCACCGCGCGAGGCCTCGTCGATCAGCTCGACGCCGCGCCGGGTCTCGAAGTCGGTCAGGTACTCGCCCGGGTGCTCGGCGTCGGGATAGCTCTTCAGCACCCCGTGGTCGAAGGCCTTCCAGGTCACGTAGTTGAAAGCGGCGGAGTGCGGCAGCCCGACCCAGTCGCTCCAGCCCGGCGGGATGCCGTACTTGGCCTCGTAGCCGTTCAGGTAGCGGCCGACGTGCATCGTGCGATAGCCCGCGTTCTGCAGCCAGAGGGGCAGCGTGTTCGTGGAGTCCAGCTGGATGAAGCCGCCAAACGGGGGGGTGTTGTTGAGCACGCCGTGGTTGTGCGCGTACTGCCCGGTCAGGTTGGTCGCGCGCGAGGGGCAGCAGAGCGGGAAGCTGTCGATCGCCTGGTCGAACTTCGTGCCCTCGCCGGCCAGCAGCGTGTTCACGTTCTGCATCGTCGAGAGCGAGGCCGCGGTCTGGTCGTCGGTCATGATCTCGACGACGTTCTCGCGCGCGAGCGCGGGCGAGGCGAGGGCAAGGGCGGCGGCAGCGGCGGCGACCGCGACCGCTACAGCTCGCAGCGGCCCTCGCCGCGGTAGGTCGGCACCTCGCCGGCTAGCTCGCCGCCGCGTACCAGATAGAGGGTGTTGAAACGCTCGCACAGCTCCCCGGCCTTCGCATGGCGCAGATACACGTTCGCGCCGACTCGCAGGCTAGCGGCGGCGGACCCCGTAACGGGGGTCTGCACCTCGCCCGCGCCTTCCAGGGGGTCAACACGGAGACCGCGCGGGAGGTGCGGTGCGGGCAGCCGGTCGCGGCCGGCCGCCCCGGAGGCGGGATAGCCGCCGCCGAGTAGCGTGGCCACGGACGGGCTCGGCCTGCGCACCACGGGCATGGCGAACATCGCAGCGGGGATCAGGCTGAACGACGAGTAGCGGTCGAACAGGGTCGGCGCGTAGAAGCCCGAGCCGGCGGTGATCTCGGTGACCACGTCCTCTCGCCGGGTGGTGTGGATGCTCCCCGTGCCCCCTCCGTTCACGATCGGCACGGGAGCAACCTCGCGCACCGCGGCCACGACCGCCGCCCGCCGCTCCGCGATCTCGGCGGCGGACTGCCGCTTGATCAGGCGGATGAGCGGCGCCTGCGCGCTCTTCCCCAGGGGCCTGTCGCCGAGGCCGGCGATGTGCGCCTCGTAGCCCATCAGCGCCGCCAGCTCGAGCCCCGGCCGCCGAACGATCTCGCGCGCGAGGGCCTGCGCCTGCTGCGGCGTGCGGACCGGCGAGCGCTTCACGCCGATCTTGAGCCGCCCGCCGAGCGGCCACCAGCTCAAGTCGAGCTCGATGCAGACGCGGATCGGGCGCGCCCGGGCGCCTGCCGCGTCCTCGATCAGGTCGAGGTGCTCCACGGAGTCGACCATCACGATCGGCGCTCCCTCGCCCTCCAGCCGGCCGAGCTCGGCCAGCGCGCCGCGGTCGGCGGTCGGGTAGGCGAGCAGCAGGTCGTCGAAGCCGTGCCCGTGAAGCCAGAGCGATTCCCGAAGCGTGAAGGTCATGAGACCGCGGAAGCCCTCGCGCTCGAGGATCGACTCGAGCAGCGCCCGGCAGCGCACCGATTTGCTCGCCACCCGGATCGGCGTGCCCCGCGCCCGCTCCAGCATCTCGGCGGCGTTCGACCACATCGCGTCCAGGTCGACGAACGCGAACGGTGCGTCCACGTCCGCGAAGATGCGCTCCAGCTCCTCGTAGGTGCGCTCGCGTGCCGCTGTACGGTGCACCGCCATGCTCCGGGCCGACCGTATACCGCCGGCACTGCTGGTGTTGGCGGCGGTGGCCTCGGTCCAGTTCGGCGGGGCGCTGGCCAAGACGCTGTTCGACGACATCGGCCCCGGCGGCACGGTCTTCCTGCGCGTGCTGTTCGCGGCGATCGTGCTGACCGCGCTGTGGCGGCCCGCCGTGGCAGGCCGGTCGGCGGCCGACTGGCGGCTCCTCCTCTCCTACGGGGTTGCGCTCGTCGCGATGAACCTCTCCTTCTACGAGGCGCTCGAGCGGATCCCGCTCGGGATCGCAGTGACGTTCGAATTCGTCGGCCCGCTGGGCGTGGCCGTCTTCGGGTCGCGGCGCGCGCTCGACCTGGTCTGGGTCGCGCTCGCCGCCACCGGCATCGTCCTGCTCTCGGACTTCGGCAACGCCGACTTCGACGGCCTCGGGGTCGCGTTGGCGCTGGTCGCCGGCTGCTTCTGGGCGGCCTACATACTGCTCGCCGCCAGGGTCGGCCGCGCCTACCCCGGTGGGCAGGGGCTGGCGCTGGCCATGGGGGCGGGGGCGCTGATGCTTGCGCCCGTCGGCGCCGCGGACGGCGGCGGCGACCTCCTAGGCCTCGGCGTCCTCGCCACCGGGTTCGGGGTGGCCGTGCTGTCCTCCGCGATCCCCTACACGCTCGAGCTGGAGGCGCTCCGCCGCATGCCCCAGGGCGTCTTCGGAGTGATGATGAGCCTCGAGCCGGCCATGGCGGCCCTCGCCGGCTTCATCGTGCTCGACGAGGGCCTTGCCACCCGCGAGCTCGTCGCGATCGTGCTGGTGGTGACAGCCAGTGCCGGCGCGGCACGCGGCGCGACCGTGCCGACGCGGGACGCCTGAAACAGGCGGAGGTTGAGCTCAGGAGGTGAGGCTCCGGCGGCCTTGCCGTCCGGGCGCCGCTATCCAGCACGCCCGGCCCCGGCAACCTGCCGCCGCGACCTCAAATTGCCAAACAGCATCGCGGCGCACCGGGCACCGCCCGGTGCTTGCGCTACGGCTAGGCAAGCGCCGGGGGCGCTTCCTCCTGGGCGTCGGCGGCCTCACGCGCGATCGCCGGGCGCAGCGGGAGAAGGTCGAACATGCTGAGGGGCTGTCCGCACCCGTTGCACCACGTGACACGCGAGCGGCCGTCGAAGTCGACGACGTCTTCGCAGTGGGGGCAGAGATAGTGGGCCATGTCCAAGATATTCGGCTTGATCGGCCAATCGTCCAATCGGGTCCGGACCCCATAGACGTATGAATGGGGTCTCGACCCCAGGCGCGCTGCGCGGACATCCGCCCTAACGCCGCTCGTAGAGCGCGATCTGGCGCCGGACGAGATCGACGAGCGTGCCGAGGGCGATGTTTGCGTCGGCCAGGTGGAGGCCCGAGCCCGCGTCGGGGGCCGGCGTGATGGTGAAGGTGCCGGCAACCGGCCTCACCTGCAGCACGCTGGCGCCGTCCGCGTGCGAGCAGCGGCCGGTGTACCCGCCGGGGAACGCGGCCCATGGGGTCTTCGGCTTCGGCAGGCCCCGGAGCGTGCCGTTGGCCAGCGCGCCGATCACGCTGTCGGCGAACGGCGCCGTCGGGTAGATCGGCGTGAGCCGGGCCGAGCCCCCGGCGAGTGCGGCGGGGTTCGTGCAGAGGACCTCGCGGCCGGGCTCCGTCGCCCGGCCGAAGGGGGAGTTCGCCGGCACGGGCTCGTTGAAGGTCGAGAACGCGATCACGCAGCGGGTCTGCCGCGGCGCGCGGCACGCGCGCAGATGCCGGAAGTCGCCGCCGCGATCGCTCCCCTTCCTCACCGTGACGTTCCCGCCCAGGAGGATCGCCGACACGAGCCGCCTCCGCGCCGACGCCTTGGGATCGATCTCCTCGCGGACCAGGCGCCGCAGCACGAACGTGCCCTGCGAGTGGCCGATGAGGATCACGCCCCGGCCCTTGTTGAAGTGGCGGAGATACGTCCGCCAGGCCTCGAGCACGTCGGCGTACCCCTGCTCGAACATCTCGGGCGTCAGCGTCTGAGGCTGCAGCAGCCCCTGGACCGTGACCTGGCGGTAGACCGGGGCGAAGACGCGGCAGTCGCGCGAGTAGCGCGCTGCCTGGTAGCGCGCGATCGAGCGCAGCACGTCGTCCACCACCTTGGTGGCCTGCGGCCGCCGCTGGTCGCTGACGGTCGGATAGACGTAGAAGCAGTCGGCCCGCCGCCGCGGCGCGCGGCGGGTGTGCTCGACGCCGAGCCGCTTGCCCGAGGGCGAGAACAGCGTCGTTGTCAGGCTCGGCTCGCACGGGTTCGCGCGCTGGCCGGGCTTGCAGAGCCAGAGGACCTTCGCGTCGGCGCTTGCGGGCAGGAGGCAGAGCACGCCGAGAGCGAGAAGCGCCGCGAGCAGCCGCCTGTGAGAGTGCATCGGCGGGATGCTACGAGACGCGCGCCCCGGTGCCGGGCGCCCGGAAATGCCGGACGTCCGGCACGGCCAGGATCGCCATCGCGGCCAAGACGAATAGGCCGAAGGCGAGCCACAACGCGGTGTGGATCCCGATGGCGCCCGCGATCGACCCCCATGCGGCAAGGCCCAGGGGATAGAGCGCATAGGAGCCGAACCAGTCGTACGCGCTCACGCGGGACAGCGACGCGGCCGGGATGTAGCGCTGGAGGGTCGACTGCCAGACCGACATCCCAAGCATCAGTGCGAAGCCCGACAGCAGCGCCGCGAACGCGATCAGCGGCGCCGGCGCGGCCGCCGCGAGGAAGGCCAGCGGGAGCCCGAACAGCCCCTCCATGACCCCCACGAGCAGAAGGGGCCGGCGCGGTCGAGCGCGTGTCGCGAACGCGCTCCCCACGAGCGCCCCGATGCCGATCGCAGCGAGGATGCTGCCCCAGACGGCCGCCCCGCCCAGGTCGCGGTGGGCCACGACCGGCCCGAGGGAGGTCCAGGCGCCCCAGAGCAGGTTGCCGACCGCGGCGTAGGCCACGAACGTCCAGACCCAGCGCCGCGAGCGGAACTCCGTCCAGCCCTCGCGCAGGTCGCTGACGAATGACGCCGGCTCGCGACGTTCGCGCGCGGGGGGCCGCAGCATCGTCAGGGAGACGGCGCTGACCGCGAACGTCCCCGCGTCCACGGCGATCGCCCAGCCCGCACCCGCGGCCGCCACCATCCCGCCGGCCACAAGCGGCCCCAGGATCTCGCTGGCGGACACGGCGGTGGAGCGCAGGGCGTTCGCCGGCTGGAGCTCCTCGTCCGGCACCACCTCCGGGAGCAGCCCGGTGGAGGCGGGGTTGAAGAAGCCCGTGGCGGCGCCGGTGATGCCGGCGAGCACGGCCAGCATCCAGACCTCGGCCGCGCCCGCGATCAGGACTGCGGCCATCGCGCCCTGGCTCACGACCCGCGCGAGGTCGGCGGTGACCATCACCCCACGGCGCGAGGTCCGGTCGGCGACCACGCCGCCGGCGAGCACGGTCACGACGAGCGGCCCCCACGCCGCTCCGAGCACGAGCCCGACCTCCGAGGCCGAGCCGCCCAGCTCCAGCACGGCGAACGCCAGCGCGACGGCGACCATGCGGTCGCCGAGCACCGAGACGCCCTGGCCGACGAAGAGCAGCCGGAAGTCGCGCCGTTGCAGGACCCCGAGGCTGTCGCGGAGCCGCGCGCTCATCGCAGGTAGACCGGGTTCGAGAGGATCCAGGTGCGCTCGCGGCCCCTCGCCCGGCGCCGCGCCTCGGCGCGGTAGACCCCGGGCTCCTCGACTTCGACGTCGAGCGTGGTCCCGCCGGCGGAGGCGATCTCGCGGCCGTCGCGGAGCACGGACAGACGGGCCGGGAGCGGCGCGCGCACGTGGAGCGTCCTCCTGCCGGCGGCCGCCTCGCCACCCATCGGCACGCTCGCGGTCGCCCTCGAGCTCGCGCCGCGGCGGCTCCTCGCAGAGCACGTGCGTGCGGATCAGCCTGAACGTGCGGTGATAGGCCATCACGCGCACTGGGACGATAGGTCCGATGCGCTTCCCGTACTGGTGCGCATCCAGTCCCCCAATCGCCACCACACGCCGCGTGCGGCAGAGCTCGTCCCAGCGGCTCATGTTGCGAGCGGGCGGATGGTCGAGCACGCGGGCCGGCGTCGCGAGCAGGCGCACCAGCTCGCGGATGCTCGCGACGCGCTCCCCGGTGTCGTTGGCGAAGTTCCACAGCTCGATGCCGTCGAGCGCGTCGCAGTCGAGGCCCGCGAACGGCATGCCGGGGCGCTCGAACCTCACCGACCCTTCGGAGAACGGGTGCGCCGCGAAGCCGAACCCGCCCGCGTCACGGACCGCCCGGGCGATGCCGCAGGCGTCGAGCCCGCTGTGGCGGATCTCCCTGTCGATCCCGAAGGCCAGGTAGTGGTCGCGTCCCAACGGCGAGACCTCCTCGCCGGCGAGGAGCAGCACGTCGCCGTACCAGCCCTCCTCGCCCTGCCGCCGCGCCTCGAGCGTGTCGTGGTCGGTGAGGAGCACGACGTCGGCCCGCGCCCGCGCCGCCGCGCGCGCGATCTCCGGCACCGTTCCGGTCCCGTCCGAGTGAGTGGAATGAAGATGGACCACACAGGAGAGATCGTGCATTGGCCGTAACTTCACTCGTCGCGGCGGGTTTGCGCAACGTGCGGTCGCTCGGGCTCGCTCTCCTGGCTCTCGCGTTCACGGCGTCGCCGGCGTCGGCGGCGGTCATCGACATCGAGGAACACTTCTGCGGCTGCGATCCGAGCTCGGGCGATGAGGACACGTTCACGGTCGTCGTCACGGCTGCGGCCGGGGAGCACAACGTCCTGGCAACGACCCGGACACGCCGCGACGACGGGCTCGACACGGTCACCGTCGCCCCAGCACGGCAGTGCCGGGTAACGTCTAGGGCGTGAGCGATTCAGACACGTTCGGCGCTCGCTCGACCCTCGAGGTCGGCGGCGAGTCCTACGAGATCTTCAGGCTCGACGCGCTTCAGGAGAAGTACGACGTCGCGCGCCTCCCGTACGCACTGAAGGTGCTGCTCGAGAACCTCCTGCGGAACGGCGAGGACGAGGGCGCCGAGGCCGTGGCGAGGTGGGCGGCGAAGGACGAGCCGTCGCAGGAGATCGCGTACCGGCCGGCCCGCGTGCTGATGCAGGACTTCACCGGCGTGCCCGCGATCGTCGACCTCGCGGCCATGCGCGACGCCATGGAGGAGCTCGGCGGCGACGCCGCCAAGATCAACCCGCTCGTGCCGGTCGAGCTCGTGATCGACCACTCGATCCAGGTGGACGTGTTCGCGGAGCGGCTCGCCTTCCAGCGGAACGCCGAGCTCGAGTTCGAGCGCAACCGCGAGCGCTATGCGTTCCTCCGCTGGGGCCAGGCGGCCTTCGACAACTTCAAGGTGGTGCCGCCCAACACGGGCATCTGCCATCAGGTGAACCTCGAGTACCTCGGCCGGGTCGTGGAGTCGCGCGACGGCCAGGCGTTCCCGGACACGCTCGTGGGGACCGACTCGCACACGACGATGATCAACGGCCTCGGCGTGCTCGGCTGGGGCGTCGGCGGCATCGAGGCCGAGGCCGCCATGCTCGGTCAGCCGGTCTCGATGCTGATCCCGCAGGTCGTCGGCTTCAGGCTCATCGGCGAGCTGCCGGAGGGCTCGACCGCCACCGACCTCGTCCTCACCGTGACGCAGATGCTGCGCGAGCGCGGCGTCGTCGGCAAGTTCGTCGAGTTCCACGGCGACGGGCTGGCGAAGCTGCCGCTCGCCGACCGCGCGACCATCGGGAACATGTCGCCCGAGATGGGCGCCACCTGCGCGATCTTCCCGGTCGACGCGGAGACGCTCCGCTACCTCGAGTTCTCCGGCCGGCCGCCGGAGCGCGTGGAGCTGGTCGAGGCCTACTGCCGCGAGCAGGGCCTCTTCCACGACGAGAAGTACGAGGACGTGACCTACTCCGACGCGCTCGAGCTCGACCTCGGCGACGTGGAGCCCTCGCTCGCAGGGCCGAAGCGGCCCCAGGACCGGGTGGCGCTCGCGGACGCCGCCGCCGACTTCCGCTCTGAGCTCGACGAGTACACGGGCGGCGAGGCGCACACCGGCTACGACGAGGCGATCGACGAGTCGTTCCCGTCGAGCGACCCGCCCACGAGCAACGGCGGCGGCGAGTCGCCGAAGCAGGTCCCGCACAGCCACCCCGAGCCCGGCACGGCGGTCGCGGAGCGCGAGGAGGGATTCGGTCACGGCTCGGTCGTGATCGCGGCGATCACGAGCTGCACGAACACGTCGAACCCGTCCGTCATGGTCGGCGCGGGCCTGCTCGCGAGGAAGGCGGTCGAGGCGGGACTCGAGCGCATGCCCTGGGTCAAGACGTCGCTGGCGCCCGGCTCGAAGGTCGTGACCGACTACCTCGAGCGCGCGGACCTGCTCGAGCCGCTCTCGAGGCTCGGCTTCGACCTCGTGGGCTACGGCTGCACCACCTGCATCGGGAACTCGGGGCCGCTGCCGGAGGACGTCTCGCAGGAGATCGAGGAGCGCGACCTCGTCGTGGCGAGCGTGCTCTCCGGCAACCGCAACTTCGAGGGCCGCATCCACCCCGAGGTGAAGATGAACTACCTCGCCTCGCCGCCACTCTGCGTCGCATACGCGCTCGCCGGCCGGATGGACCTCGACATCACCACCGAGCCGCTCCAGAACGACGTCTACCTGCGCGACATCTGGCCGTCGCAGCAGGAGGTGAACGAGGCGATCGAGCAGGCGATCGAGTCGGACATGTTCCGGCACTCCTACGGCGACGCGCTCTTCGAGGGCGACGACAACTGGAAGGCGCTCGAGATCCCGGAGGGCGACCGCTACGCCTGGAGCGACGAGTCGACCTACGTGAAGCAGCCGCCCTACTTCGAGGACATGCCCGCCGAGGCGCCCGAGGGCTTCGAGGAGATCAAGGGCGCGAAGGTGCTCGCCGTACTCGGCGACAGCGTCACCACCGACCACATCTCACCGGCGGGCGCGATCAAGAAGGACTCGCCCGCCGGCGAGTACCTGATCGAGAACGGGGTGGAGCAGCGGGACTTCAACTCGTACGGCTCGCGGCGCGGCAACCACGAGGTGATGATGCGCGGGACGTTCGCGAACATCCGCCTGCGCAACCTGCTCGCGCCGGACACTGAGGGCGGCTTCACGAAGAAGGACGGCGAGGTGAAGCCGATCTACGAAGCGGCGCTCGAGTATCACGAGGAGGGCACGCCGCTGTGTGTGCTGGCGGGCAAGGAGTACGGCTCGGGCTCGTCGCGCGACTGGGCCGCCAAGGGCCCGCGCCTCCTCGGCGTGCGCTTCGTGCTGGCGGAGTCCTACGAGCGCATCCACCGCTCGAACCTGGTGGGCATGGGCATCCTGCCGCTCCAGTTCCCGGACGGCGAGTCGGCGGAGTCGCTCGGCCTGAGCGGCGAGGAGACGTTCGACCTCGCGCCGCTCGAGGAGGGCGCTAAGACGCTCAAGGTGACGACCTCCGAGGGCAAGGAGTTCGACGCGCGGGTGCGCATCGACACGCCCAACGAGTGGCTCTACTACCGCCACGACGGCATCCTCCACTTCGTGCTCCGCGGCCTGCTTGACAATTGATAGCACTATCAATACACTTGCCGCATGGCACGTCAGGCAACGATCACGCGGAGCAGCTCGGAGGAGCGGCGCGAGCAGCTGGTAGCGGCGGCGGTCACCGAGTTCGCCGCTAACGGCTTCCACGCCACGAGCACGACGGCCATCGCGAAGCGGGCGGGGATCTCACAGCCGTACGTCTACGCGCTCTTCCCCAACAAGCACGAGCTCTTCCTTGCGGCGAACGCCGAGGTGAAGCAGCGGATCCGCGGCGCGTTCGCGGATGCCGCGCGTGGCCTGGAGAGCACGGAGGAGCGGCTGCAGGCGATGGGCCGGGCCTACATAGCGCTGCTCGAGAACCGCGAGGAGATCATGTTCCAGCACCAGGCCAACGCCGCCGCCGGCGATCCCGCGCTCCGCGAGCCCATCCGGCGCGAGTTCATGCGCCTGTTCGACGACGTCGGCCGCCTGAGCGGCGCGACCGAGGAGGAGGTCTGGCACTTCATGGCCAAGGGGATGATGCTCAACGTGATCGCCGCCCTCGACCTGCCCGAGAAGTACATGCCGGAGAAGCCGGAGTAGCGGCCTCTCTCTTTTTTCGCCATGTAATGATAGATCAATCAATCAATAGGAGCCGGAAGATGGAACGCAACAGCATCCGCACGCTCGCGATCGTCTCGGTCGCTCTCTTCATGGTCACGCTCGACAACCTCGTGGTCACCAATGCGCTCGTGAGCATTCGCGAGGACCTCGGCGCGAGCCTCGAGCAGCTCGAGTGGACGGTGAACGCCTACACGCTCAGCTATGCAGTCCTCCTCCTGACCGCCGCGGCACTCGGCGACCGGCTCGGCCGGCGCACGGTGTTCGCCGTGGGGATCGGGATCTTCACGCTCGCGTCCGCGGCCGCGGCGCTCGCGCCGAGCACGGAAGCGCTGATCGCGGCGCGCGCCGTGCAGGGCCTCGGCGGCGCGGTGATCACGCCGCTGTCGCTCACGCTGCTGAGCGACGCCTTCGCGGCCGAGAAGCGCGGCCTCGCGCTCGGCATCTGGTCCGGGGTCTCCGGGCTGGGCGTCGCGCTCGGGCCGGTCGTCGGCGGCGCCGTCGTCGACGGCTTCTCCTGGCAGTGGATCTTCTGGCTGAACGTCCCGGTGGGGATCGTGCTGGTGCCCGTCGCCGCCCGGCTGCTCGGGGAGAGCCGCGGACCGAACCGTACGCTCGACCTGCGCGGCGTGGCGCTCGCCAGCGCCGGCCTGCTCGGCGTGGTGTACGGGATCGTCCGCTCCCAGGCGCTCGGCTGGACGAGCGCGACGGTCCTCGGCTCGCTCGGCGCGGGGCTGGTCCTGCTCGCGGCGTTCGTCGCGTGGGAGCTCCGCGCCCCCGCGCCGATGCTGCCGATGCGCTTCTTCCGCAACCGCGCCTTCGCGGCCACGAACGGCGTCTCGCTGGCGATGTTCTTCGGCGCCTTCGGGTCGATCTTCCTCCTGGCGCAGTTCTTCCAGGTGGCCCAGGGCTACTCGCCGCTCGAGGCCGGGATCCGGACCCTGCCGTGGACCGCGATGCCGATCTTCGTGGCCCCCGTGGCGGGCGTGCTGTCCGACCGGATCGGCAGCCGGCCGCTGATGGCCGCGGGGCTCGCGCTCCAGTCGATTGCGCTGGCGTACCTCGCCGGCGTGACCGCTCCGGACGTGGCCTATGGCGCGCTCGTGCCCGGCTTCGTGATGGCGGGCAGCGGCATGGCGCTCGTGTTCGCCCCCGCGGCGAACGCGGTGCTGAGCGCGGTGCGGCCGAGCGAGGCGGGCCAGGCCTCGGGCGCCACCAACACGATCCGCGAGATCGGCGGAGTGCTGGGCGTGGCGGTCCTGGCGACCGTGTTCACGAACGCGGGCGGCTACGGCTCGCCGCAGGACTACGTCGACGGGCTGATCCCGGCGGTCTGGGTGGGCTCGGCGGTGCTGGGGGCGGGCGCCCTGGTCGCGCTGCTCGCGCCGCGCAAGCGGGCCGTGGCGGCGGTGCACGAGCTTGACGAGCGGGCGCAGCCCGCGGCGATGGCGGCCTGATCGCCCCGA
>WNGA01022212.1_pt1 | contig 13424 bp, 12 predicted proteins | sample 5400061 | NCBI WGS metagenome assembly WNGA01 (sample SAMN13153366, study PRJNA577476) | soil metagenome | isolation source: 100 cm soil or saprolite under grassland replicate 2 | place: USA:California | collected 2016-06-15 | reverse complement strand
TGGACACCGACAAGATCCTCTCGGCCACCGGGCTCGTGAAGGCGCTGACGGCGGGCCTCGCGGGGCTGCTCGTGTTGGCGTCGATCGCGCTGATCGCCAACACGATCCGCCTGTCCGTGTTCGCGCGCCGGCGCGAGGTCGAGGTGATGAAGCTGGTGGGCGCCACGAACTGGTTCATCCGCTGGCCGTTCGTCATCGAGGGCATCATCGTCGGCTTCTTCGGCGGCCTGCTCGCGGTGCTGCTGCTCGGCATCCTGAAGACGACCTTCGTCGACCCGCTGTCGGAGCGCTTCGCGCTCCTGGCCGCGCCCGACACGATCGACTTCCCGCTGCTCGTGGTCGTGCTGATGGTCGCGTGCATCGCCGTCTCCGCGCTCGGAAGCGGCATCACGCTGCGCCGCTTCCTCCGCGTTTAGCTCTGCTGAAGCGCGGGGGACTAGCCTCCATCGCCATGTCGAGAGGCGTTCTCGCAGCCATCAGCGCCCTGGTTGCGCTCGTCGCCGGGCTGTGGCTCGGCGGCCACCCCGGGGACCTGCCGGGTCCGGTGCGCGACGCGTTCGTGCAGGAGGACCGGGCGCTGCGCGCCGAGCTGATCGACTCGATCGAGGACAACTACTACAAGCCGGTCCACGAGGGCAAGCTCGACGACGCATCGCTGAAGGGGATCGTTGAGGCGCTCGACGACCCCTACTCGCACTACCTGACGCCCAAGGAGGCGCACCAGTTCTCCGAGGAGGTGAGCGGGCACTTCGAGGGCGTCGGCATGAACGTCGAAGAGAACAGGCGCGGCCTGAAGGTGCTGCGCGTCTTCGATGGCTCGCCCGCGGAGGAGGCCCACATCCGCCGCGGCGACTTCATCCTCGGCGTGGACGGTCACTCGATAGCGGGCGTGAACAGCGAGGTCGCCACGAACCGGATCAAGGGCCCGGCGGGCACGTCCGTCGAGCTGCGCGTCTTCACTCCCGGCGACGACAGGGACCGAACCGTGACCGTCAAGCGCGAGCGGATCGAGGTGCCCGTGGCGCGCGGCCGGCTCGTGGAGCGCGACGGCCACGAGATCGGCGTGGCCGAGCTGCTCGGGTTCAGCGACGGCGCGCACGCGCTGCTCAGCCGCGAGATCAAGCGCCTGCGCGGCCGCGGCGCCGAGGCGATCGTGCTCGACCTGCGCGGCAACGGCGGCGGCCTGCTGCTCGAGGCGGTGGCCGTCTCGAGCCTGTTCATCGAGCACGGCGAGATCGTGTCCGTGCGCGGCCGCCACCGGGCCGAGCGCACGCACGACGCGCAGGGCGACGCGATCCTCCCCGAGGACGTCCCGGTCGTGACGCTCGTCGACGGCGGCAGCGCGAGCGCGTCGGAGATCGTCACCGGCGCCCTCCGCGACCGCGGCCGCGCGACGGTCGTCGGGACGCGCACGTTCGGCAAGGGCCTCGTGCAGGAGGTCGAGCACCTCTCGAACGGGGGCGTGCTCGACCTGACCGTCGCGAACTACTACCTGCCGAACGGAGAGACGATCTCAACAAAGGGCATCAAGCCCCAGGTCCGGGCGGTGGACAACCCGGACACGGACCGCGACGAGGCGCTCCCCGTGGCGCTCGACACGCTCGTTCGAAAGCTGCGATGAGCGCCGCCGTCCGGGGTCGTCCGGCCCGCCGGCTCGACCAGCCCATGGTCGCCGTGCTCGAGAAGCGCGGCCGCTTCCTCGTCGCGGAGCCGGTCTTCGGACCGGGTCCGCGGACGGCGGTGGAGCGCGGCGGCGCGGGCGCCGGCGACCTCGTGCTCGTGGGTAGCGGCAAGCGCGGCACGCGTGTGCTGCGCCGCATCGGCCGCCCGGACCGGGCGCGCGACGTCGTGGAGGGCCTCATGCTCGACCGCGGCCTGCACCGCAGCTACTCGCGTGCCGCGAGCGCGGAGGCCGAGGCGATGCTCCACGAGCCCTACGCGGCCGAGGCGCGCGTGGACCTGCGCGACCTGCCCACTTTCACCATCGACCCCGACGACGCCAAGGACTTCGACGACGCTGTCTCGGCCCGCCGCGAACGGGACCGCGTGCGCGTGTGGGTGCACATCGCGGACGTGACCGCCTTCCTGCGTCCCGGGGGGCGGCTCGAGCGCGAGGCGTTCCGGCGCGGCACGAGCGTGTACGTACCCGGCGCGGTCGAGCCGATGCTGCCGGAGGTGCTCTCGAACCGGGCCTGCTCGCTGCGCCCGGGTGAGGACAAGCTCGCCGTGACGGTCGAGATGGAGATGGCCGGGGCCGACGTGACGAGCGTCTCGTTCCACCGCTCACTCGTGCGGAGCGACAGGCGGCTGACCTACGGCGAGGTCGACGAGCTGTTCGCCGGACGGGCGCACGCCGAGGAGCCCTGGGGCGAGCCGCTCGCGATCGCGCGCGAGCTTGCCGCCGCCCTGCGCGAGCGGCGCGAGTCGCTCGAGTTCGGCTCGTTCGAGCCCACCTTCGAGTTCGACTCCGACGGCGACGTGACGGGCGTGCGCTACGAGGCGCAGACCGATTCGCATCGCCTGATCGAGATGCTGATGATCCTCGCCAACGAGCAGGTGGCGGGCTATCTCGCGGACCGCAGGCTGCCCACGCTCTACCGGGTGCACGAGCGCCCGGAGCCGCAGTCGGTCGCCTTCCTCGCGGACCAGCTCGCGAGCCTCGACATCCCGACGCCGCCGCTGCCGAACCAGATGACGCCGCAGCAGGCCGCCGACGCCGTCACCGAGATCTCGCGGATCGTCGCGCGCGAGTCGCGCGGCCGGCGCGCGTTCGGGGTGCTCGTGCTGCGCGCCCTCAAGCAGGCGTACTACTCGCCGCGCAACCTCGGCCACGCCGGGCTGGCGAGCCCGCGCTACTGCCACTTCACGTCCCCGATCCGGCGCTACCCGGACGTGGTCGCCCACCGGGCCCTGCTCCAGGGCCTCGGGATCGACGAGGCCGCGACGCCCGCCCACGAGCTCGAGGAGGCGGGGGTGGTGAGCTCCGCCGCGGAGCGCGAGGCGATGAAGATCGAGCGTGACGCCGACGACGTCTGCCTGTCGTTCCTGCTGGAGCGCGTCCTGTCCGAGTCTCGCCGCGACGATCCGCCGAGCTTCGAGGGCGAGGTGGTCGGCCTGATCGAGAAGGGTGCCTTCGTGCAGTTCGGCGAGGAGCGCTTCGAGGGCTTCCTGCCGGTCCGGCGCCTCCGCGGCTGGTGGACGCTCAATGAGGTCGGAACCGCGCTGGAGGCCGAGGACTCGGAGCGACGCCTGCGTCTGGGCGACTCGATCGAGGTCGAGGTGGGTCGCGTCGACGCGCCGCGCGGCCGCGTGGATCTGGAGCCCTCAGAGTCATACTCGTAGGGCGATGGCCAAGAAGAAGCGCAAGGCGGCACCCGGCGACATCGCCACGAACAGGCAGGCGAGCTTCCGCTTCAACCTGCTCGAGAAGTTCGAGGCGGGGATCGTGCTGCAGGGGTCCGAGGTGAAGTCGCTCCGCCAGGGCGGCGTCCAGCTGAAGGACGCCTACGCCGAGGTGCGCGACGGCGAGGTCTGGCTGCGCAACATGCACATCGCGCCCTACAAGCCCGCGCGCGACAACCACGAGCCGGAGCGCCCGCGCAAGCTCCTCCTCCACCGCCGCGAGATCGAGCGCCTGCTCGGCGCGACCTCCGAGAAGGGCCTCACGATCGTGCCCACGCGCCTCTACTGGAACGGCCCGCGCGCGAAGGTCGAGCTGGCCGTGGCCAAGGGCAAGGACCTCTACGACAAGCGCCGTGCGATCAAGGAGCGCGACACGAAGCGCGAGATCCAGCGCGCGATGTCGGAGCGCTACTAGTCCTCGGTCGCGGATTGCCCGCGGCCCGGGTCGCGCGAAGGAACCGTGTTCGACGCGATGACCTTGCCGGCCCGATTCACCACCCGGACCTCGCCGCCTCCATCCCTCCGAGCGAGCGCTCGCGCTCGGGAGACGGCCTGAGCCTTGGTCGACCCTTCTGCCGTCGGGCGCCTATGGCCCTCCTTGACGACGACCCACCCGCCGTTGCTGCTCTGCTGGACGTACCGTCGGCTCATTTGACTCGCAGCAAGGTTACGCATCCTTCCGGATGATGCAAGACGGATCAGGCCCCGGGCACACGGAGCCGACGATCGCCGAGTGGGTGGGTGGTTGAGTCGAAGAAGATGACTTCGTCGGCTGCGATACGTCCATGTATCTCCAGCTGCGCCGCTAGGAGGTCCGCCTCGTCGCCCGGAAGCATTGACACTGCCACGGGGCGCTCGGGAGAGGCGCTGATCGCGTCGGCGATGTGCTGGTCCTGCTCGCTCAAGCTGCTCCCAAAGATCACGAGTGGGAGCGAATTGGTCTCGAGTCGGCGGAGCGAGTGAGCCAGGTAATCGTTGCCTTCGATGGCGCGGAGTTTGTCCTGTGCCGATCCTTCGGTCACGAGGAGCGGTCGCGCTTGAGAGTCGCCGGGAATGGGCTGGCCGAACTGATCGAGCAGCGTCCGAATGGCCGTCCGCCGAAGTTTCCAGGTAACTCCCAAACCGGTGACTACAAGGTGCAGAGCCCCGTGGAGAAAGTAGACGGGAACCTCCCCGCGGTACACCTCCGCGCGCGCCGGGTCGAACTCGCAGCGCCCGCCGTAGCGGAAGTGATCCTTGAAGGGGTGGAAATGACCGCCGTAGGCGATCGCCCAATAGAGCAGAAGATCGTACGAGGCGGTGAAGATCCATTCGAAGCGTTCGAGGACATCTCGGATGGCCTGCCGGGTGGCACCTGGAACGGCGTCGCGGTTGACGTGCACGTCCCGTACCGCCGTCCCGAGCGCGAGCTGAATATTCCGATACCGCTCGTAGAGTGCCTGACTCGGGATGCCGACTACTTCGTTCACCCGGATGGCTGTTAGTAGATCGCCTAATACACGCTCGAAATTCGGAGTTGCTCTGAACAGGGCCCGGTCGGCTCCGGTCAGGGCAGACTGCTCAGCGTGCTGGTACAGCTTCCGGTAGCGAAAACGTGGCCACACGTTGATGCTGAGGCCGTTGCCAAGCAGCAGGGTCTGCCAGTCGTACGCATCCTCGACGTCCGGCCAAGAGCGGAGACTGCCATCGGGTAGCGCAAGCGCCATCCCGCCTTGGTAGCACCCGACGCCGACCGAAGAGCCCGACTACAGGTCGAGGCCGCGCTCGGCCGCCCAGCGGCTCAGCTCGTGGCGGCTCGACAGCTGGAGCTTTCGCAGGACCGAGGAGACGTGGGCTTCAACCGTCTTCGGCGAGATGTCGAGGCGCAGGGCGATCTCCTTGTACATGTAGCCGCGTGCGATGTGCTGGAGCACCTCGCGCTCGCGCGCCGTGAGGGCGTCGAGCTCGGACTCCGGCTGCGGCGCGGGCCCGGCGAAGGCGTCCAGGACGAAGCCGGCGAGGCGAGGGGAGAAGACCGCGTCGCCCTCGTGCACGCGCCGGACCGCGTCGGCCAGCTCCTCCCCCGAGATGCTCTTGGTGACGTAGCCGCGCGCGCCCGCGCGGATCACGGCGATCACGTCCTCCGCGGCGTCCGAGACCGACAGTGCAAGGAAGCAGGGCGGCGTCTCCGTGACCGCCGCGGCGCGCCGGATCACCTCGACTCCGCCGCCGTCGGGCATGTGCACGTCGAGCAGCACGACGTCGGGGGAGTGCGCCTCGATCGCGTCCAGCGCGTCGTCGACGCCGCTCGCCTCGCCGGCGATCTCGAGCAGCGGCTCGAGCTCGGCGCGGACGCCGGCGCGGAAGAGCTGATGGTCGTCGACGATCAGGACGCGCGGGTCGTGCCGGCGCGGCGGCTCCGGGCCGCTCACTGTTCCTCCTCGAGCACGATCTCGACCTCGGTTCCCGAGCCCGGAGCGCTCGTCACGCGCGCGCGCCCGCCGTGGCGCTCCATCCTGCCCACGATCGACTCGCGCAGCCCGCGCCGATCGGGCGGAATCGAACCGGGGTCAAAGCCCGGCCCGCGGTCGCGCACGAACACCTGGGTGATCGAATCGCCGCTCTCCGCGTGGAGCACGGAGTCGTGGAGGTGCGCGGCCATCTCGGCGCGCTCCTGCGAGCGGATCCGCTCGGCGCGTTCCTCCGTGAGCGAGCGCACGAGGCGCACGATCCAGGGGGCGAAGATCACCGCGAGCACCACCACGGCCGCGATGAGGGCGAGCAGAACGTCGCGCGCCGCTCCGAGCGCGCCCGTGGCCTGAAGGAAGACGAGGCCCGCCGCGACGACGAGGGCGATCCCGATGCCGGTACGCGAGATGGCCGCGGCCGCGCGGCGCCCCTCCACCCTCACGATCTGCTCCGGCGCCGCCTTCCCCGTCGAAGGGGGCCGCTCGTGCTCGCCCATCGACTGCCGCCAGATCAGCGCGCCTCCGGCCGCGATGAGAACGAGCGGCCACACGATCGCGTCGGAGAACCACAGCCCGAGCTCGCGGAACGTGAGCAGCACCGCGACGAGCAGCAGGCCGGTGCCGAGCGCGACCTCCACGGCCGCGCGGCCCGTCCGGATCCGCACTCGTGCCGGACCGGAGTCGCCGGCCGGGATCAGGAGCCAGGCGAGCGCATAGGCGGCGAAGCCGACCCCGCCGGCCGCCGCCGCGACCACGAACGCGAGCCGCACCAGCGACACGTCGACGCCGTACCGCCGCGCGATCCCGGCCGCGACACCGCCGAGCCAGCCCGCGTCCCGGTCGCGGCGGAGCTCGCCGGCCGATCCGGCGGATGCAGTGGTCATGTGCCCTGCGAGCGGGTCGCCCTCACGCCTCAATCATCGCGGGCGGCTCATGCCCGACGCCAGCAGGATCGCCCCGATCGCCGCGCACCCCGCCGGGGCCAGCACGCCGAAGCGGAGCTCCGCGGTGCCGGTTGCGTCGAGCAGGAGCAGCACGCCGAGGGCGAGCACGCACAGCCCCGCCACCACTGACGTGATGTCGGGTCTAGGCAGCACAGCCTGTGTTCGCTCCGAGCTCGTCGTCCACGGGCCCGAAGTCGAAGCGGGCGTGGTCGAAGTCGATGTCGGAGCCGAAGTGCCCGATCCTGAGCGAACCGACTCCGACGTCCGCCTTTACGAGCAGCCGCGTCACATCCGCGGCGGCGCTCGGCCTGTCGTCGAGGTCCACGTCGATCCCGCCGTTGTTCCTGTTGAACATGCGCGCCTCGCCGATGCCGACCTGCGCATCCGTCGCCACGCAGACGTCCTCGGGGACGATCACGCGCGCCTCGCCGATCCCGAGGTCGATCTCGAGCGGAACGTCGCCGGCCGGCAGGTCGGTCTGGCGCAGGTCGACCGTCAGCTGGCCCATGCCGAGCTCGTACTTGTCGCGCAGGTCGAGTGCGGAGGCGGGGCGGTAGTCGCGCTCGCCCACGCCGCCGTCGAGGTCGATGCCGGCGGCCGACACCGCCCCGGCGGACAGGGCGAGCGTCACGGCGGGGAGGACGAGCCAGCGCACCGGCCGGAGGAAGGCGCCGGCCAGGATCGTCACGCCTGCCGCGATAACGGCGATGGCAACGACCGTCTCGCCTCCGGCGGCGGCCGCCCACGCGCCGCCGATCGCGATCAGTCCGCAGACGGCGAGTACCGCGATGCCCAGGAGCGCGCGCTTGGCGACGTCGCCCGCGTCGCCCGCCGGTCCCTCGCCGGAGACGAACCACCAGACCAGAACGCCGGCGAGGACCAGAAGGGCGAGCGGAATGCCGATTCCCGCGAGGAGGAGGCCGCCTCCGAGAAGAAAGGGCCAGCTGACGAGCAGCAGCAGGATCACCCCGCCGATCACGAGCCAGCGGTTGCGGCCCTCGGCAGGCTCACCGGCCGAGTCCTCGGCCGGGATGAGCAGCACGGCCGCGATGTACGCCAGCAGCCCCGCGCCGCCCACGAGGACCAGCACGATGGCGCCGATCCTGAAGATGATCGGGTCGAGGTTGAAGTAGCGGCCGAGCCCGGCGCACACGCCGCCGAGCACGCGGCCCTCGCGCGGCCGCACCAGCCGGCGCGGCTCCGGGCTCTCAGGGGGAAGTTCCTGGGTCGTCTCGTTCATGCCGATCAGAATGTCGCCGCAGCGGCGTTTCGCCTATTGGGAATGCCCCCTAGGGGAAGTCACGGAGGCGCTTCACCGCTACCCTTTCAGGAGTTAACAAGGGGGCGAACCAGCTTCGACGTGGAGCTGCTCGTTCCGGTGTAGCGAGTCGAGGACTCCGGGTTGGCCTCGTTAAAAAGTCCCGGAAACCAATAAGTGCGGACTCTCATCGAGTTCAGCCTCTCGCCGCCTAATTAGGCCGTGAGAGAGTCGCCCCGGATACGCCCGCGGTCCGGTAAGCGGCTTCAGAACAGCGGGCTCACCGCGACGGTCCGACCCTCGGCCGTCACGGGACAGCTTCGAGGGTGTGGCGCCGGGGACGTACCCCGCGGACCGACCGAACCGGTCGCCGAGATCAGACTCCGCCGGGAACGCTCGTAGCAAGCATCGGGATGGTGTTCCGCGGACGCCGGGGCAGTGCCGGCCGCCTCCACTACAGGGTCAGACCCCTTGAGTCGACCACGCTTAAGGGGTCTGACCCCTTGTCGCGGGGCGTCGCGTTCAGGCCGCCTCGGCGCGCTCCTTCAGGGCTTGGTTCATCGCCTCGAAGCCGCGCTGTGTCTTCTCGAGCGTTCCGCCGAACGGGCGCACGAGGAGGCCTGAGAAGCGCTCGGCCTGGGTGAGCCGCGAGCGGCCGGGCCCGAGCGGCTCGATCTCGAAGCTGTGCTCGCCGTCGAACAGGCCGGGGACGAGGAGGCGGCCGAGCCAGCGGAGCTCGCGCCCGGGCCTCGCCTCGAGCACCGTCGGCTTGAAGGTCATCGCGCGCCCGCCGGGCGGCTCGATCTCGACCTCGAGGCGCGCGCCCCGCTCGAGCTGTCCCTCGAGGCGGCGCACGAACGGGTTCCACCCCGCGTAGGCGCCGGTGTCGGCGAGCTCGCCCCAGACGGCCTCGGGAGCGGCGTCGATCTCGATCGTGTGGCTGATGCTGCGGACCATGCGAGTCTCCTTTGCGGGTGTTAGGCTAACGCTGTTAGCCAGTGTAGCTAACATCGTTAGCCAATGCAAGTGGGGAGGGGGGAAATCGCCGGGAGAAGAGAGGAAATCGTCGCCGCGGCCCTCGAGCTGCTGGCAGCGGACGGCGCCGAGGCGCTGTCGATGCGGCGAGTCGCCGACCGCGTCGGGATCCGCGCCGCCTCCATCTACAAGCACTTCCGGAACAAGGAGGCGCTCGAGGCGGCCATGATCTCGGCGGGGTTCGAGCGGCAGGCCGAGGCCTTCGAGCGTGCGGGTGGCGATCTGGGCGCACTCGCCGCGGCCTACCGCCGGTTCGCGCGCCGGAACCCGCACCTCTACCGGCTCATGACCGAGCGCCCACTGAACCGGGAGCTGCTCGCCCCGGGCGCCGAGGCGCGAGCGGCGGCGCCCGTGATCGCGGCCACCGGCGGCGACGGGGACGTGGCCCGCGCAGCATGGGCGTTCGCCCACGGGATGACCATCCTCGAGCTGAACGATCGCTTTCCGGCCGGCGCCGACCTCGACGCCGCGTGGGCACGGGGGCTGGCCGCGTTCAGCCGAACGGGGCGCGACAAATAGCCCGGGTCAGGCTACCTTGGAGCAAGCGAACCCCTGGAGGCCTGATGCGGATCCCTGTCCTTGCGGCGCTTGCGGCGCTGCTCGTGTCCACGACTGCTTTTGCCGGTTCGGCCCTTGCGGCCGACCGGAACGGCGACGACTACGTCGTCCCCGGCAGCTACATCGTCGTGCTCGAGGACTCTGTCCAGAGCGTGTCGCGCCAGCTCGCCGAGCACGAGCGCCGCGACGGGTTCCAGGCGCGCCGGGTCTATCGCACGGCGCTCAAGGGCTACAGCGCGAAGCTCACGCGCGCCCAGGTGGCGGACCTGAGGCGGGATCCGCAGGTCGCCTCGGTCGAGCCCAACCGCATCGTCCACGCGGCTGACACCCTTGCCGCCGGCGAGTCGGTGCCCACCGGCATCGCCCGCATCGGCGCCGCGTTCGCTTCGACCGCCCAGGCCAACCCGTCCAGCTCCGCGGCGGTCGCGGTGATCGACACGGGAATCGATCTCGACCACCCCGACCTGAACGTCGCGAGCTCCGCCGAGCGCAGCGGATACAACTGCGTCAGCCCCGGAGCGGCCCCGAACGACGACAACGGCCACGGCACGCACGTGGCGGGCACGATCGGCGCAACCAACGGCGGCAGCGGCATCGTCGGCGTCGCGCCGGGCACGGAGGTCTTTCCGGTCAAGGTCCTGGACTCGAACGGCAGCGGGTCCTGGGAGGAGGTCATCTGCGGCATCAACTGGGTGGCCGCCAACGCGGCGAAGTACGGCATCGCCGTGGCGAACATGAGCCTCGGCGGGCTCGGGACGTCCGTGGACAACGGCGCGTGTGGCGCCACGAGCGCGCTCCACCAGGCCATCTGCAACGCGACCGCACCCAGCGTGGGCGTCCGCTTCGCGGTGGCCGCCGGGAACGACGGGTGGGAGTACCCGCATCCGACCCTGCCGGACGTGCCGGCCGCCTACGACCAGGTCGTGACCGTCACCGCGTACGCAGACTCGGACGGGCGCACCGGCGCGGGCGGGGCGGCGCCCTCGTGCCGCACCGGTGAGGCCGACGATCGCTATGCGTCGTTCTCGAACTGGTCGGACAACTCGACCGACAACGCCCACACGATCGCTGCGCCCGGGGTGTGCATCAGGTCGACCTGGTTCGGCGGCGGCTACAACATCATCTCGGGCACCAGCATGGCGACGCCGCACGTCGCCGGCGCGACCGCGCTCTGCGTGGGCACCGCCGCCGGGCCCGGCCCATGCGCGTCCGACACGTCGGCGGCGTCGCTCGTGACGAAGCTCGGCTCGACGAACAGCGCATACGGCTTCAGCGGCGACCCGTTCAGCCCGATCAGCGGTCGCTACTACGGCTACACGGTGGTGGCGGGGACGCCGAGGCAGGCGCCCGGCTTCACGCTGAGCGCGTCGCCCCCCGGCCAAAGCATCAGCCAAGGCGGGCAGGCGACCTACACGATCACGGTGAACCGATGGAGCGGCTTCGCCTCGTCGGTCTCGTTCTCCGTGAGCGGCCTGCCCAACCGGTCGTCGGCGTCATTCAGCCCGAGCTCGACAACGGGAACGAGCTCGACACTCACGGTCTCGACCGCCTCGAGGACCAAGACCGGCACGCGGACGCTCACGATCACCGGCACCGGCGGCGGGCTCTCCCGCAGCGTGAAGGTGACGCTGACCGTCAACTAGCGGGGCGGCTCAGACAGCGTCCGAGTAGACCGGCTCGGCGCCCGCCGGGCCGGTCTCGCCGTGCGCGCCCGCCTGGCCTGCCGCCGGCAGCGGCTCCGAGCGCAGCACCGTGGCGGCGGCGACGATCGCCACGACCGCCAGCGCCGCCCCGATCAGGTACGCGAGGTGGAAGCCGCCGGTCAGGGCGGACGCGGTCGAGTCGCCGTCTCCGAGCAGGGTCTTCGTGCGCTCGGTCGAGAGCGTCGCGAGGAGGGCGAGGCCGAGGGCGCCGCCGACCTGCCCGGTCGTGTTCACGAGGCCGGAGGCAAGTCCGGCGTCGCTCGGGGTGGCGCCCGACATCGCGAGCATCATCAGGGCGGGGAACGCGACGCCCGCGCCCGCGCCGAAGATCACCATCGTCGGGAAGACGTCGACCAGGTAGTCGCCGTCCACCGGCACCCGCGCGAACAGCAGCATGGCCACCAGAAGCAGGCCGAGGCCGGCGATCAGCACCCTGCGCGGCCCGAAGCGCATGTTCAGCCTGTCCGTGAAGCCCAGTGACAGCACGCCCATTAGGAGTGACCCCGGTAGGAACGCGAGGCCGACCTCGAGCGGCTCATAGCCCAGTACGAGCTGCATGTAGAGCGCGCCGAGGAAGAACAGCCCGAACATGCCGACGACGAGGAGGGCCATCACGATGTTCGCGCCCGTGACGTTGCGCGAGTGGAACAGCCGCAGCGGCATCAGCGGCTTCGGGATACGCGCCTGACGGAGCACGAAGGCGGCGACCAGCGCGATTGCGACCGCCGCGAGCAGGAGCGTCCGCGCGGAGGTCCAGCCGTGCTCCTCGACGCCGAGGATCGTGTAGACGGCCAGCATCAGGCCGGCGGTCACGAGCACGGCGCCGGGGGCGTCCGCGCCCTCTGCGATGCCGATGCCAGGCCGGCTCTCGACCAGGCGCATCGCGAGCAACGCGGTCGCGAGCCCGATCGGGACGTTCACGAAGAAGATCCAGTGCCAGTTGATCAGGTCGGTGAGGACGCCGCCGGCGAGCAGCCCGATCGACCCGCCGGCCGAGGCCACGAACCCGAACACGCCGATCGCCTTCGCCTGCTCGCGCGGCTCGGGGAACATCGTCACGATCATCCCGAGCGTGACCGCCGAGGCGAGAGCACCGCCGCCGCCCTGCACGAAGCGAGCCGCGATGAGCATCCCCTGGCTCTGCGAGAGCGCGCACAGGAGCGAGGCACCCGTGAAGACCGCCAGCCCGGCGAGGAAGACGCGCCGGTGGCCGATGAGGTCGCCGAGACGGCCCGACAACAGCAGCAGCCCCCCGAACGCGATCAGGTATGCGTTGACGACCCAGGCGAGGTTGTTCTGGGTGAAGTCGAGGTCGTTCTTGATCGACGGCAGGGCGACGTTCACGACTGTCGCGTCGAGCACGATCATCAGGACGCCTGCGCAGAGGACGTAGAGGGCAATCCAGCGGTTCGACTGTGTCGCAGTGCTCATAAAACGTAGAGACCTGCCTGGTCGGGAGAACTCATCGGTCCAGGTTACGCAAGCTGCTCGAGACGCTTCGCGAGGCGCTCCATGCCGACCTCGCGCGCCGCTGCGGCCGCCCCGGCGTAGTCGGTCGGCGTGTCCGGCGGCAGCTCGACGTCCACGTCCTGGAGGGTCGCGATCTCCTTGAACGCGCGCAGCTCGTCGGCCTGCGTGCAGAGCGCCGCGCGCACGCTCGGCCTCGTCTCGCGCACGCCGCGCTCGAGTGCCTCCTCGAGCGAGCCGTGGCGCTGCAGCAGCTCGGCGGCCGTCTTCTCGCCGATGCCCTTGGCGCCCGGGATGCCGTCCGAGGGGTCGCCGCGCAGCGCGATGAAGTCGGGCACGAGCCCGGGCGGCACCCCGTAGCGGCGGCGGACCTCGGCAGCGTCGACGAGCTCCGCGCCCTGCTTGCCGCCGGTGCGCACGTACAGCACCTGGACGCTGTCGCCGACGCACTGGAACATGTCGCGGTCGCCTGTCATCACGAGCGTGCGCCCGCCGGCCTCGGTCTCGCGGCGCGCGTACGCCCCGAGCAGGTCGTCGGCCTCGAGCGAGTCGCTCACCGCCACCGTCCAGCCGAATGCCTCGAAGAAGGCGCGTGAGGCGAGGAACTGGG
>WNGA01011808.1_pt1 | contig 13424 bp, 11 predicted proteins | sample 5400061 | NCBI WGS metagenome assembly WNGA01 (sample SAMN13153366, study PRJNA577476) | soil metagenome | isolation source: 100 cm soil or saprolite under grassland replicate 2 | place: USA:California | collected 2016-06-15 | reverse complement strand
AGACCAGGACGTTCGGCTCGCGTGTGATCTACGAGCGCTACCGACGCGTCCGCGATGACTCGGACTGAGGCGCCGCGACGGAACAGCTCGCGGCCGTCGTCTGAACCTTGGTCAGGCGTACTTTCAGAACACTGGCGCAGGGAGCCGGTCTTGTCTACGACCGCAATCGGCGCCGCCAGAGACAGAGATCGCGAACGACCCGCGGCTCCGACCATGCGTCCTCAACGCCGTATTCCATGTACCAGCGACGCGCGGCTTGGTCGTAACCGAGCACACCGCGGCGACGAGCCACTCGGCATTACCGGCGCGGCCGTCGTAATCCGACAACGTCACGACAGCTCCGTCCTCAATGACGCCACCAGCCCCGCTCAATCTGCCGGAGCGTCCTCTTGCGGAGGTAAACGCGCCCTCGGCCGTTGCCAACGTCGCCGCCGTCCGTGAAGTCGGTCCGAACGCGCCTTCGAGTGGGCACAAGACACTCTTCCCGTGAGCCGAACGTCCGACTCCTGACTAACCATTTCTCGCGCTCAAGGGACATTCCCGAACTCAATGTCACGCTTGCGTCGTGGTGGTGGTGTCCGGTGAGCGGCGCAGTCAAGCGGTCACGTTCGCCCGGACCGGCGTCTGGTCGCGGTAGCAGCACGAGCCGGTCGACGCCGAGCTCGGCGTACCGTTCGACGGTTCCGCGGTCGAGCGCCGCGTGGGGTGACGTTCAGCTCGAGCGGCCCGAGGTGCGAGGGGCGCTCGTGCTCGGCCGCGAGGCGATGAAGAGCGGCTGTCATGTCACGCACGTCGGGTTCCGACCGAGGCGGTCACGTACCCGCACGGGTGAACGTCACGTGCGTGACTCCGCTGGGCGAGGAGATGGCCTCGACCTTGTAGTCGTTCTCGAGGCTCTCGAGCCCGTCCCAGAGGCGTACGCCGCGGCCGAGCAGGATCGGTACGACCACGATGTGCATGTGGTCGACGAGCCCGGCGGCGAGGAAGTCGCGGATGATGGTGGCGCCTCCGCCGATGCGTACGTCCTGACCCTCCGCAGCCCCCCGGGCGGCCTCGAGCGCCTCGGCGGGCGACGCGTGGATGAAGTGGTACGTCGTCCCGCCCTCCATCTCGATCGACGGACGCGGGTGGTGCGTGAGGACGAAGACGGGCGCGTGGAACGGTGGGTTGGCGCCCCACCAGCCCTTCCACTCCCGGTCCTCGTGCCATCCGGGGTAGCCGAACTTCCCGGCACCCATGATCTCGGCGCCGACACCAGAGTCGTGCAGCCGCAAGAAGGTGTCGTCGATGCCGCCGCTCCCGCGGGGCTGGCCGACCATCTCGCCCCACCAGCGGGTGGCGAACATCCACTCGTGCAGCCTCTCGCCGGCGTGGCCGAACGGTGCGTCGTGGCTCTGAGGCTCGCCGGTTCCGAAACCGTCGAGCGAGATGGAGAACTGTTGGACGCGGGCGAGTGACATTGGCTGGCTCCTTCGGCAGAGTGGGGTTGGCTTCACACACGAACAGACCCGATAACGCCGGCGAAATCATCGGCCGGTGGAAGGGCCGGGGCGGCTGATCCGGGCCGCGCCCGAAGCGGTAGATCGGCTGCCGCGGGGCTCGCGGCACCCGACTTCGCTCGCGGCGCAGGGTGCGGCAGGCTCACTCGGTGCGGATGATGACGCTGCCGTCGGCGGCGAGGCCGAAGCCCGGGTTGTGGGCGATCTCCCAAGCGTGCCCGTCGAGGTCGCAGAAGACGCCGGCGTACCCGCCGTAGAACGTCTTGGAGGGCTCTCGGGTGATGGTTCCGCCGGCCTCGCGGGCTTGCTCGATCACGGCGTCGACCTCTTCGGCTGACGCGACGTTGTGCGCGAGCGTGATGCCGCCCCAGCGCGCGCCGTCGTCGGCGATACCGGAGTCTGCCGCCAGCTTCTTCCGCGCCCAGAGGACGAGCACGAGGCCGTTCGCCTGGAAGAAGGCGGTCTCCTCGATCTCGAGCACGGGTTGCCACCCGAGCGCCGCGTAGAAGGCGTTCGCCTTCTCGTAGTCGCTCACCCCGAGGGTGATCAGGGACACGCTCTGCTTCATCGCCTACCTCCCTTCGATCGGACCGCGAAGCGGTCAGCTCAGCACTGGACGCGGTAATGCAGATGCGTGACACCGTCCTCGCCCTCGAGGACGCGGGTGCGCTGCAGCTCGATCTGCTCGGCAGCGAGGCCCTCGAACAGTCGGCGGCCCCGGCCGAAGAGGACGGGGACGACGTGGAGCTCGAGCTCGTCCAGCACGCCGGCGGCGAGCGCGAGCCGGGTGATGGCGGCGCCGTGGACGAGCACGTTCTTGTCGCCCGCCGCTTCCTTCGCTCGGGTCATTGCGGTCGTGACGTCGTCCACGTAGCTGACGAGTGGCCAGCGCGAGATGTCGATGCCGGGCTCGTGGCGCGCGACGACGAAGATCGGCACGTCGTCGTGGTGGTCGCCGCCCCAGCCGCCCGCCGGCTCGAACGTCCCCCGGCCGGCGACGACTGCGCCGGTGGACATGAACTCGTCGTATATCCGGCCGTTCACACCCGACGGACGGCCTGGGACTCCTGACGGGCCGCCGGGTTCACTACCCGACCACAGCCAGTCGTGCAGGCGTTCCCCGCGGTCGCCGAGGCCGTTCTCAGGGCTCTCGTTCGGCCCGGCGATGAACCCGTCGAGGGACATGGACATGTAGAGGACGGTTGCGGACATCGAGTCTCCTTTCTCGCGACGCTTGACGGCGGCTCGCCGCTAGTGCTGGCGCGTGCGAAGGCTCAGGAAGCCCCACGCGCGCCGGGCGGACCGATAAGCACCTTCGGGACATACTCGAGCAGCTGGAGTCGGCCGTCGAACGTTTGGCTGGCAACCATGTCGAGGGCGACGTCGGGATACCCGTCGTAGATCCGGTCGCGGCCGGTGCTCCCGGTGATCACGGGGAAGACGACGACGCGGAAACGGTCGACCAGGCCCGCCTCGAGGAGCGACCGGCAGAGGCTGAGGCTGCCGAGCGTGCGCATCGGGCTGCTGCCGTCCTGCTTCATCGTCGCCACGGCCTCGACCGCATCTCCGCTGACCAGCCGGGTGTTGGGCCACGCCAACGGGGTCTGAAGCGTCGAGGAGAACACCACCTTGGCAGCTCTGGCAAGCTCGGCCACGGCAGCGTCTTCGTCCCCGGTCATCGTCGCCTCCGATCCCGACGCCTCGGCTTGGGCTGCGAATCCGGACATCAGACGGTACGTGTTCGCTCCCATCAAGATCGTGTAGTCGCGTTCGGGTTGCTCGCCGAGCCAGGCGAGGTATTCGGGGCCTTGGAGCCCCCACCACCCGGGCCAGCCTTCCGCGGCCCCGTAGCCGTCCAGCGAGGTGATGAAGTCGACTAGCAGCTCCTGCATTGAAGTTCCCTCCTTCTCTTGCTTGAGACTCGGTGCGGGGATCGATCGACAGGTGCGCTACTCCAGATGAACCGGAAGCCGCCTGTCGTGGTCGTCGAGAACGAACTGCTCGCCGGCGGTGGCGCGGTAGAGCCGGAACTCGCCCGGCGGGACGACCTCGGCGCGCGACCAGGCGCGCAGCCCCTGCGCCTCCGACCGCCGGTTGAACGCCTCGAGCGCGACATCGACGTCCTCGAGCTCCTCCGCGACGGCCGCCGTGTAGAAGGCGGACCAGTCGCCGGGCCGGTGCGAGTCGTAGATCGCGATGGCGACCTCCGGACGTGCCGCGAGGTTACGGGAGTGCCTCGTCCCCGGTCGAGAGACCCAGACGTACTCGCAGTACGAGAGCAGGGCGTACCAGACCGGCGACACCCACGGCCTCCCGCTCGCATCGGCGGTACCGAGGACCATGAACCGGTTGGCATCGACGATCGATCGCGCGATCGCAGCCAGATCCTGTTCCTGCGTCACGTTCGCTTCCTTTCCTCCAGATCGTTCACGCCCAAATGACTCGGGTCGAGCGGAAACCTCATCGTCATCGCTTGACACACAAGCGCAGATGCGCCGCCGCGTCCTTGTCGCCAGCGGCGGCCGTCGCCTGCTCGATCGCCACCTCGATCCCGCCCGTGGAGCACGTGTAGACGCCGCGCTCCAGCGCGTCCACGGGACCGGCCGCGGCCAGGCGGCCTCGTCGACGAGTACCTGGCTGATGATGCACCCGCTCGTCCTCGGGGTCTGGCCGAGTCTCTTCGTCGCGGGGCCTTGACCTCCGGCCATTTTGTGTGGCCGCAGGCCGGGTTCGCGGTCGGTCTCGACGCGGCCGACAAACGGCTTGAAATCGAGGACCGCCGACGCGTAGTCGCGCCGTTTCGGTGCTTTTCAGCCCGCGCCGAACACGCGTGTGTGTGGCTGGCCCGATCTTGGCGTCTGACCTGACAACGCAGCAGGTCAATTTGCAGGCACTTTTACGGGAGCGACGGGACTCGAACCCGCGACCTCCGGCGTGACAGGCCGGTCTTGGTGTCTCCGAGCTGGCCGGGAATAGGCGGGGGATCCCTGCCGTGAGCAGGACTTTCCGACCCCGGCGTTGCGGGGATTTGCGGGGGCGGCCGGGTGCTTCCGGCTACCTCGTGCGGGATGAGCGCGGGATCGGTGGTTGCCTTAATAGTGAACAAAGCGGGAGATCGCGCCGCTCATTCGAACGCGCCAGCGTCCGCGAACGCTGAGGCACCGCATCGGCAGGCGGTCACCGGAGGTAAGAGGATGCGCCGGGATTGCGAAAGGCTTGCGTTTGCCGTTGGCCAGAGCGGCATGGCAATGAACGTGTCTCTGCCGTTATGGGTCGCCTCGAGTCCAAGCGCGACGAAGACTCGAGGGCGGGTTACCTCGCGGACGACCTCGCGCGGCCAGTCGGCGTCGGCGCGCGCCGGGTCGTCGCTCAGCTCGCTGGCTAGGGCCAGCATGTCCACGTCTCGCGCCAGCTCTTCGCGCTCGACGATGAAGAGGATGAAGCGGGGCGTGGGGAGGGAGACGGCGACGACGTTCGCGGACGTCTCGAGGAAGGTGCGGAGCGCGAGCTCGAGCGCCATCCGGCGGAGAAGCAAGTCGGCCGCGCGTCGGGCATGTCGGCGGGCTGGATAGGGACAGGTGGCGCGCACAGGGCAGATCGCGAAGTAGATCCCGTCTTCGGCCGGGACGATGCGTACCCCGAGCAGGTCCGATGTCAAGAACGTGAAGGACTCGACGACCCCGGTCGTGCTCGCCTCGGTGACGGCGAGCGCGGGGCCGGCTTTACGGCGATAGCGGGCATCGATCTGCGCCCGAATCGCCTGTGCGCGTACGAGCGCGTCCGGCTCGGGCTCCGACGTCGGCGAAGCGTGTGCAGTGACTGCTGAGGCGGCGATCCCCAGCGTGGCGAGGCCGAGAACGAGCTTGCTCATCACTCTCCGTTGCTCCATTTGCGCGACGGTGTCGCGCACGCGCGACGCCGAGCGCCGGAACTCCTCGGCCGCCACGCCGGCTCGGTAGTGCTCGACGAGATATGCCCGTCGCGCCTCTACGTTCGCTCGATGCGCATCAGTTGCGACGCTACGCCGGCGCCGCGGCCATGCGCATCCGTCATCTCCACACGTATTGAGCGCCTGGGCGCTGCTCAGGAGGAGGCGGCGCCGCGTTTCGCCATTGTCGCCCCGAGCTGGGCCCGCGAGTGGATGCCGAGCTTCCGGTAGGCGCGGGCCAGGTTCGCCTCCACCGTCCTTCGGCTGACGAACAGCCGTGCCGCGATCTCTGGATTCGTGAGCCCCTGCGCCGCCAGCTCGGCGACGCGTTGCTCGCCTTCGGTCAGCTCCCCCGGCGCGCGGCGTACGCCGATCCGGCGGATCTCCGCCCGGGCTTTCTCGGCCCAGAGCGGCGCGCCGAGCTCGTCGAAGATACCGAGAGCCCGCTCGAGCGTCTCGCGGGCCTCCCGCCGCTCGCCGCGGCGGCGCTGCAGCTGTCCGAGCACGAGCACAGTCCGCCCCAGCTCGAACGGGAACGCCAGGCGCTCATGCTCTACAAGCGCCCGTTCGGCCGCGGCGCAAGCACTGTCGAGATCGCCGACGGCGGCCTGGAGCAGGGCGCGGCAGCGGCCGGACGTGGCGAGCGCCCAGGGGCGGTCGAAGTCGCGTCCACAGCCAGCGAGAGCGTCGGTCAGCCGCGCCGCCCGATCAAGCTCGCCCGTCGCGACCAAGGCCTCGATCGCATCCGGTAGGGACATCGCGATCGGCCACTCGTAGACGCCGAGCGCCTCGATCGTCGCGACGACAGGCTCCAGCACGTCCACGGCCGCCCGAGGATCACCCTCCGAGAGGGCGAGGAAGCCGAGTCCGTAACGGGACTGGTGCACGCCGATCGGCCACCCGATCCGCTCGGCGATGGCGAGCGCCTCGATCCCGTCCCCACGGGCGCCGAGGCTGTCGCCTCGTACCGCCCTCACCATCGAGCGCAACAAGAGCGCGAACGCGACGAAGGCCTCCTGGCCCGTGAGCGTCGCCGTTCGGAGGGCTTCGTCGGCTTCGCGTTCGGCCTCGGCGAAATCGCCGGCCAGCAAAGACGTTTCGGCCAGGTGGACGAGGACCCAGGGGACCTCCGTCTCCTCGCCGCGCCCAACGACCTGATCGTGGAGCCTGACGAGCAAGCCACGGGCGAGGTCGATCCGTCCCGTGAACTTGTAGACGTGGGCGATGTTGAGCGCCGGACGCATCTGGAAGGGGACCTCGCGGTCTTCGTCCTCGAGCGCCAGCGCTCGGGCCAGCGCGCTCTCGTCTACGCCCCGGCCCAGAAAGAGTGCCGCGACCGCGTTCAACGCGACCGCTTCGGCGAGGAGGCCAGCGTCTCCCGCACGCTCGGTGAGCTCGACCGCGCGGACGAGATGGCGATCCGCCTGCGCCAGATCGAGCACGGCGATGAGCAGGAATGAAAGAGCGACCTCGATCTGTGCCGCGTGGCGCCAGTCGTCGCCGACACAGGCGAGCGCTTCCTCGAGCAGCGGGATCGCAGCCTCCGGGCTCTCTGCGGCGCGGACCTCTGCCAGCAGGTGCAGAGCCTGCGCGCGGACCGGGCGCGGAGGAGATGCGGCGACGACCTCCTCGGCAAGCTCTCTTGCCCGCGCCGGGTCTCCAGCCCGCAGATGGTTGCGGCCCGCGCGCAGCCACCGCTGCCACCGTGCTGCCTCCGCCTCCAACGGAGTGCGCTGGGCCGCCTGCTCCTCGAGCTCGGCGGCGACCTCGGGCGCCCCACGCCGCCGGGCGTGCTCGGCCGCAGCGTCGAGAACGGCGGCGATGCGCTCGTCGGTGCCCTCGCTCGCAAGCGTCAGGTGCCTGGCGCGCTCCTCGACATCGCTCGCAAGGTCCGCGAGCTCCCCATGCAGCCGCCGGCGCCGGTCGAGCGACGCGGCCGCGTAGACGGCGCCGGCGAAAAGGGGGTGGGCAAAGTCGATCCGGCCATCGAAACGAACCCGCACCACACCCGCCTCCTCCGCCGGCGCCAGATCGGCGGGATCGACGACGGCGACCGTCGGCCGGGTGAGCGCGCTGACCCTCAGCAGCGCCTCTCGCGCCCTCCGCGGCAGCCTGCCCAGCCGCGCGGCCGCGAGCTGCCGCAGGTCGTCCGGAACCGGGAGCGCCTGGCCGGCCGCGAGGTCCCCCTCCACCTCCAGGCTGCGAGCGATCTCGAGTGCGTAGAAGGGATTGCCCCCGGTCGCACGCTCGATCCTGACCAGGAGCGGACGAGGCAGCCCATGGCCGACCTCCTCCGCGACGATGCGGTAGAGGGCAGCCAGGCTGAGCGGCCCCAGCCGAACGCGATGGACGCGCGTGTCGGGGACGATCGCAAGCAGCCCCTCGTCGCTGCGTCCCTCGCCGGCCCGAACTGTCGTCAGCACCACCACCGGCTGGTCTTCGAGCCGCCGCACCAAGAACGCGAGCGCCCGCGCGGAGGGACGATCCAGCCACTGCACGTCGTCTAGCGCCAGGACCACCGGGCCCTCGGCGGCGAGCCCGGACACGAGCGAGACAACGCCCGTCCCGATCGCACGCGGGGAGGGAGCAGCGCCTTCGGGCTCTCCCCGGAGCAACGCGATGTCGAGCGCCCGGCGCTGCGGGTCAGGCAAGGCCTCGAAGACGGCCCGGTCGACCTGTGCGAGCAGGTCGCCCAACGCCGCGAACGACAACCGCGCCTCGGCCGACGCCGCCCGGCACGACAGCACCCGGTATCCCAGGCTCGTAGCCCGTGCGATCCCCTCCCGCCACACGGTCGTCTTGCCGATCCCCGGCTCTCCCTCCAGCACCAGCACTGCGAACTCACGGCGACCCGCAGCAAGCACGGCATCGATCCCGACCAGCTCGGCCTCGCGGCCGACGACCGAAACACCCATGACATCCAGTATCCAACAGGACGGGCAACCTGACCTGTGGGTGCCGGAAACTCGATCTCCCTGCAAATCCGTTATGACCGAATAGATGCACCCAACGGGCTGCCGATCGTGACGGGTTTGTTCGGGCTCGGGGCCGGCCTGGGCCTGATCGCGCTCGGCAGCCGCCTTGTCGACATGGTCGACTTCTCCTCCGACCTCGCGCTGATGATCGGGTCGGCGTCGGCATCGACTACGCGCTCTTTGTCCTCACCCGCTACCGCGACGCCTACCGCGAGAAGGCGGTGAAGTTGCTGCCGCTGTCGAGCGCGGCTGTCGCCTGAGAATGCGAACTTGAACATCACGTGCGCGGGGCGCTCGTCGAGGGCAGCTTCCTGACGCTCACGAGCGAGCTCGCTGCAGAGGCCGTCCGAATCCTCGGCACTCCAACACCGTGCCGCTTCACTGCGAAGGCTGGGCCTACTACACGCAGAGCGCGGACACGCTCAGGCACGCGTTCGAGCATCGGGACTCGGTGAGCGCCTCCATCTCCGCCGCATGACAGGCGGCGAAGAAACCCGGCGTTTTTGCCGGCGCGACCGACCGTCGGCGCTCCTACGTTGTGCGCCATGCCAGCCACACCACGCATCGGTCACGAAGAAGAGAGGAGCGAAGGTTGATCAAGCACCTGCTTGCGCTTGCGCTCGCTGGCGTAGCGGTGATCTCGACCGCCGTTGCGACCGCCTCAGCCTCCAGCAAAGACGCGCCACGAACGATGACGGTCGCGGCGATCGCCAGTGTCGACTACCGAGCCTCGGTCGTAGCGCGCAGGTCGTCGGCCGAGCCAGCCACGGCTCGCGTCACAATCGCGATCGAGAGGCGAGCAGCTGGATCCTGGACGCGTCCGGCCGTGCACGCTCTCCGCGGCGTCTACTTCTGGAACACCCTGCGCGGCCCGCGCAGCATCTGCCAGCTCGAGATCGAAACGGCAGGCGGCGTCACTCACCGACCAGTCCTGCTCGTGCGATTACTCGTCAGCCCGGCTCTCGGCTGCGGTCGAGCCCAGTCATTTCCCCTCTCGACGCAATGAGACCGAGCCAGACAGACCCATCGAGCGTTTGACCGAAACGAGAAAGGAGCAAGAGATGAACGCACCAGGAAAGATCGCAGTCGCTGGGGCGACCGGCAGGGTCGGACGCCACGTCGTCGACGTGCTCGAGAAGCACGGACACGAGGTCGTCGCGATCTCCCGCTCGAACGGTGTCGACGTCGTCACGGGCGACGGCCTGGCAGAGGCGCTAAACGGCGTCGAGTCCGTGGTCGACGCGGCCACCGGCGCCTCGTCCGAGCAGCAGGCGGCGACCGACTTCTTCACTGCCGCAACCCGCAACCTGCAGCAGCTCGGCGCTCAGGCGGGCGTCCGGCGGATCGTCGTCGTCTCGATCATCGGCATCGACCGCTTCGCCGCCGGCGACTACGGCGGCTACTACGTCGCAAAGCAGGTCCACGAGCGCGCAATGCTGGCCGGGCCGATCCCGGCCACGATCGTGCGCGCCGCCCAGTTCCACGAGTTCGTCGCGCAGCTCATGGATTGGGGCAGACAGAACGGAACGATCTACCTGCCCAGGATGCGCACGCAGCTGGTGGCCGCCCGCACCGTCGCCGAGACGCTTGCCGACCTTGCCACCGGCCGCGGGCCAGCACCAGCGCGCGGATCCGAGGGAGCGCCCTTGCTCGAGATCGCCGGTCCGCGCGAGGAGAACCTGGTCGAGGCCGCGCGACTGCTCGCTGAACATCGCGGCGAGACGGCGCTGATCGAAGAAGCTGTCAACAACCCCAACGACCCAGGCGACGCCCTCTTCGAGTCGGGCGCGCTGCTCCCGGGCCCGGACGCCATCCTCGCCGGCCCCACCTTCGAGGAATGGCTCAGACACCAGACCGACGAGAAGGCCTGACGAGATGCAAGAACCAATCGACACGCAGGCCGCGACTGCGTCGCCCGCACGGGGCGCGCCCGCGAGCCCGACGCGCCAGATCGAACTCTCCGCCGGGACGATCGAGTACCAGGACACCGGCGGTGACCGCCCGCCGATCGTGCTCCTGCACGGCCTGATGATGGACGCCACCCTCTGGGACCAAGTAATCGCCGATCTCGCAGTCGACCATCGCTGCATCGCACCGACGCTGCCGCTGGGCGCGCATCGCCACCCGATGCGCGCCGACGCGGACCTCTCCCTGTCTGCGGTCGGCCGGCTCGTGGCCGAGCTCGTCGACCGCCTCGACCTCGACCAGGTCACGCTCGTTGGCAACGACACCGGCGGCGCGATCGTCCAGCTGCTCGTAGCCGACGGCGCCGCCCGTGTCGGCCGGATCGCGCTCGTCTCCTGCGAGGCGTTCGACAACTTCCCGCCGGGCCTCACCGGCAGAACGCTCGTGTTGGCCGGGAAACTTCCGCCCCGCCTGTTCGGGCTCCTCATGCAGCAGATGCGCTTCCGGCCGTTCAGACGGCTGCCGATCGCCTTCGGCTGGCTCACGAAACGCGGTGACGCAGCCACGGCGCGCTGGCTGCAACCCGTTTTGACCCAGCCGGAGATCCGCCGCGACACCGTGCGCGTCCTCCGTGCCATCGCCGCCGAGCGGAGCCTCATGCTCGAGGCAGCCGAAAGCCTTCCTGGCTTCGACCGTCCCGCCCTAGTCGTCTGGGCAAGCCAAGACCGTGTCATGCCCCCAGAGCATGGACGCCATCTAGCCGAGCTCCTCCCGCACGGACGGCTGGTCCAGGTGGCAGACAGCTACACGCTCGTCCCCCTGGACCAGCCCGCCCGACTCGCCCAGGTCATCCGGGATTTCGCGCACGACTCGAACGGCGCGGCTATCCCCGACAGAACGGATAGGAGAGATGACCACCCTCAAGACCCGTGAACCGCATCCGACGCTAGCGCGGCTGCCTGAATGGCCGCCGCGAACGATCGCCATCCTCGCCACGATGGATGGACGGCCATACGCCATCCCGGTCTCGGCGCCGCTGCGGGCGGGCGACCAGCGCATCCTGATCGCGCTCCAGCGCACGCGCCGATCGCTCGCCCCGGCTACGCCACCGGCCCGAGGTGGCGCTCCTCGTGCTCGCCGAAGGCAACATCGCCTTCACCGCCCGCGGACGCGCCGCGGTGATCGCGGAACAGCTGACCGCGTGTCCCGACTACGCGGCTGTGGCGATCGAGGTCGAAGAGATCGACGATCACCGGCAACACGCGTTCGAGGTCGACAGCGGCGTCGGCAGACGCTGGGTCGACGAAGACGAACAGCAAGCGCTCGCCGCTCGCGTCCGAGAACTGCGCGAACTCGTGACCGCGCAGCCGACTGCAACAACGATCAGCGCGACCGGCGGTCGAAGCTGAATCGGCATCGGCCGGCACCAAGAGCAGGCCGGTCTGGGCTCAAGCGGCTTCCCGAGGCACCGGAGGAGAAGCGCGGAGTTTGAGTTCCGGCCATTCTGCGGGGCCGCCGGTCGCCTCTTGCCGTCGGCCTCGACGCACGCCGAAAACGGCTTGAACTCGTGCCCCGCGGGGGAGCGACGGGACTCGAACCCGCGACCTCCGGCGTGACAGGCCGGTCGTGGCACTTGCGGGTTGAGCGGGAATCGGCGGGGATTACCGGGAAGAGCAGGCCCTTCAGGCCCTGGCCTTGCGGGGATTGCCGGGTGCGGGTGGGAGCTTCCGGCGGCTTCGTGCGGGATCTGCGCGGGATGACAATCGTTGTCTGAATTGCAACCAGCGTGCAAAGCGCCGGGGCGCTACGGCGGGGCGAGGCGGTGTGCTACTGCGGCCGCTTCGCGTCGGTTCGGAACGTCGAGCTTGCGCAGGATGTGCGAGACGTGGACGCTGGCGGTCTTGACGCTGATCACGAGCTTGTCGGCGATCTCGCGGTTCGTGTAGCCGCGGGCGACGAGCTCGAGCACTTCCGCTTCGCGCCGCGTCAGTCCCAGCAGCGCTTCGAATCCCTGGCCGTTGGCCGCCTCCGCGTCCGGCGAGGCGAGGTCGAGTCGTGCGCGTTCGGCGAGGAGCTCTAGCTCGCGTAGCAGAGGCTTCGCCTCCAACCGCTGCGCAACGGCGTGTGCTTCGCGAAGCGGCACGCTCGCCTCGGAACGAGATGCGCCGGCGGTGACGAGCGCTTCGGCCTCGCGCCAGCGGCAGTAGGCCGCGAGCGGCGCGCGTTCGAGCCGATCCCACGCCGCAGCCACGTCTGACCAGACCTCTGGGCGGGACTCGCCACGAGCGCGCTCGTACTCGGCCTCGGCCAGGGCCAGCCAGCCAGCTGCGTTCGGTGTGATCGCCGCGGCCTCGGTGGCGGCGGCGCGAGCGATCGCGATCAGCTCGGTGGCGCGGTCGAGCCAGCCTGCGCGGGCGTCGCTGTCATGGCGGGCGCGTGCGAGCGCTGCGAGCTCCGCTTGGGCGCGCAGTCCATTCGCGCAGAACCAGACACGGAGCTGAGCGGCTTGCCGTGAGCTCGCCCTCGCCAGGGCGTCCTGAACCGCCTGATCGGCCTCCGTCCATCGCCGCTCCCACAGGGCCAGCTCCGCAAGGAGGACGTCGTAGATCCCGAGCCCGCGGTCGGGGCGAAGCGTCTCAAGAGCTGCGTCGAGGTGCGCACGCGCTTCGTCGAATCGGCCTCGACCGATTTCGAGGTCGGCTCGGATGCAGAGCAGCATGTACGGGTAGTTCGCAGTGACGGCACGCAGCGCGGCCGCACTGGCCTCGTCAGCCGTGTCCCACTCGCCGACGGCGAGTAGGGCCTCGATGTAATTGGCCTCGAGCACGGTGTTCTCGACTCCGGAGCCGCGCATCGCTTCGAGCCCCGCCGCTCCAAGCCGAGCAGCCTCCCGCGGCCGCCCCAGCATCGTGTACGCGTCGGTGAGCGACACGTAGGCGACTCGGAGCTCCAGTGGATCGCCGCTCTCCTCGGCGAGGTCGAGAACCCGCCCGAGATGCGTGAGCCCTTCCTCGGCGCGGCCGAGGTAGACGAGGTCACTTCCGAGGACGTCGCGCGCCCGAAACTCCGCCTTGTGCGCGCCGACCGCACGAGCGACAGCGAGCGCCTCCTGGCACA
>WNGA01012388.1_pt1 | contig 13428 bp, 20 predicted proteins | sample 5400061 | NCBI WGS metagenome assembly WNGA01 (sample SAMN13153366, study PRJNA577476) | soil metagenome | isolation source: 100 cm soil or saprolite under grassland replicate 2 | place: USA:California | collected 2016-06-15 | reverse complement strand
CACGTAGCACGTAGCGGCTGCTGTTGACCTGATCGTAACGACGACGGGAGGGACTCGTGCTGAAGTTCGTCAGTCGCGCAAGATAATGATCACGTTGAAATTCTTATCGAGCTTGAGGTCATACTCTCCGCGCTTGCACCTCGCGGCATCGACTTTGTAGGGCAAGACGCTGTCCGCGTCCTCTTTCTCAATCTTGCCGACCGTGCAACCAAAAGCTTCTAAGGCCGCTTTGATCTTCTCCTCCTCCGTCGGCGTCACCGGGGTATCGGCAAGGGGTGCCGTAGTGCTGCCGATGATCCCAGCAGCAGCCAATGCCGTCAGGATGAACTTCATTTTCAGTCCTCCTCCTCCTGATTGTATGCGTCCCGCCACCGCCGAGCGTTGCTCATGCGCTGGAACGTAGGGTCAAGCTTGCCGTCCTTAAACAGCGCGACTTGGACCTGCCGAGTCAACGCTGCCGCCCCCACCTCTTGCAGCAGCAGCAGGCTGGCGCGCTTCCAGTGGGCACGCAACTTGCGGGTCTTCGACAGTGTCAGAATGTAGGTGCGCGCGTCCCCAACGGTGCGTAGCACCCCGCCGTCTTTCGTCGGCAGTGGGTGGGGCGTGAGCCTCTCGGAGAGATATTCGGACATTTTGGGCGCTCTCTAAGGCGCGCACGCAGACAAGATGAGGCCAGAGAGGCCGATCAGCCCAATACTCAGCCCCGATGCACCTACGGCAAGTGCGCTCCTACGCGAGATCAAACTTGTAAAATCGATCACCTGAACCCTTGCGCTGTCCAGTTTCGGCCGATAGCGGGTCGAGGAAGGCCGGTCCTCTCGCGCATCGCCTACTCGGTGGCGAACAACGTGTTATTCTAGCAACGCAGGATATTGAGGCGTTAAGCTAACCTCTAGCGGGAATGAATTGATGGCCTATGAGAAAGCCGCTGATCCCCATGCACTTCTTCAGTACCTACACGCTCCACCGCTTCCTCGAACGGGCGCGGCAGAGCTGGACGGTGGAAATGAGCGAGATCCCCTCCCTCGTCGTCTCCAAGACGAGCTTGCCGGCAACGCCGAAAGTGACGGTCCTGTCAGGATATTAGGGAGTGCGGGGGGACGATTGCGAGCTAGGCACCCAAGCTGAAAAAGCCTAGCCATAACGCCCCGAGAATCACGACGCCCAGGGCCAGACTTGCGCACAGCACAAGCAGCACGGGACGGTCGAGGAACCCTGCCCGCGCTTCGACCGCCGTCTCGACTTTTCGCCCGGCCTCATCGCGCATGATTCTGCTCCGCGTGGGCTTCAATGCTCGTCGAATCAACGCCGCGCGCTACCGGCGGTTCCCTCCCGGGCACGGCTGAAATGATTCAGCAGGGCAAGCCATTCGTCGTCGTGGGGCCGGGACCGCATTGGGAGCCAGATCCATGGCGGCAATTCCCGTGGCGTTGATTTCGCGATAGGCTGTTGCAAACGGAGATTCCACGTCATGTCGATGTATAGCCCAGAGCAGCGGCGCGCGATCATGGCGAAAGCGCATGCCATTCTCGAGGAGACTGCTCCTCAGCGTGAGCCTGTTGTGTCGCGCACGACTGGGCCCAAGCTCATTTACAAGACCAAGGTCCAAACAGAGCCGCGTGAGTCGGCGAGGTCGACGGAGGCGGCGGAACCGTCGAAGCTGCCGGCAACGACGAGCGGGGGGTCGGAGGCATGGTGGCAATGGGTCGACAAGCGCATCGATTATCGCCTCGCGGCGTTTGCGCGCACCACCGAAACGGCGGTTGGGCAAGTTGTCGGTGAAATACGGGCCCAGGCGCGCGAGCATTGCGAGCGCGAGGTCGGTATCGTCAAGCGCGAGCTCGAGCTCACGCGGCGTGAGCTCACTGTGTTGCGCCATGAAGTTGGCGTGGAGCGCGGGCTGCGCGATCTTCGTCGTCAGGTGGTGGAGGCGCAGAAGCGGATACCGGACGTGCCCGCAATCGAGGCGCGGCTCGAGGCCAAGCAAGCCTGCCTTGAACATGAGCTGGCGATGACCAAGGATAAGCTCGGCAAATTGCGGGTTAATCAATCGGTCGCGGATTACGAGCTCCGTGAAATGCGCAAACAGATGAACGCGTCTGCCGGAGCATCTGTCGAATTGGAGTTCGAGAGCCGGAGCGCCCATTTCCAGATGAAAGCGACGCATCCAGACGCGGCGCGAGCGCTAAAGGATTTCGCAACCGGAATCATTAATGGCCAGAAGGATGGCACGCTTTGGCTTCCTGGCCCGGCGGGTAATGCATGAACGATCCCGACCCCCAAGCGACCGTTAAGGCGCCGCTGAGCGCCGAGCATTTGAAGGTGCGGATCGATCTTCGCGTTGCGCAGCTGCGCGTGCTCGCGGCCCAGACTGCGCTCGATTACTGGCGCCCGCGCCCGCCTCGGCACACTATCCCGCCGCCCCGAACAGGTAGGCGAGGACGAGAATCCAGATAATCATCGCCGCGGTCCCGTGTTGATGGTGCTGCCGCTATAACGACCCTGATAATCGTAATAGAGCGTTTGATTGCCGACCCCGAGCGAGCTGCCGGAGAACCGGCCTTGGCCATCGTAGAAGCTGTCCGAATTGCCGCGCGTGACCGAGCTGCCGGCGAATGAGCCGTCGTGGCTATAGAACGACTTGGTCACCGAGGATTGCGCCTGCGCGGCACCGGCAAACGTGGTCAGCAGCCAGTACAGGATTCCGAAAAATACCAGGCCCTTGATCACATTGGCGCGGCCACCGACAGATAGGCTGGCGCCGCCCGTGGAAAGGTTGACTCGGCCGAAGCCGAACCCGAGGAATTTACGAAAACGGAATGTCATGTCCTTGGTCCTTGGTTTGGGCCGCGTCAACGGCGCCGCTTGGATTCAAAATTGATAATGCCGCCCTTGATGTAACTAAGCTCGACCTGGTCCGTCCATTTTTCGTCGATGCCAACACAGCGCATCGCAATGCGGACGACCGGGTTCCAGTCTTCTTTTCGCGGCTTGGTAGAGAGTGGGCGCTTTTCCCCAGTGTGTTTGAGGCTGACAAACGTGCAACTCCATTCGTGCCCATCCATGCCGCCATGTCTAATCATCAACCCCTTGGATGCATCGACACATACTTGTCGCTCGTCTTCGGTCGCAGGCCATTCGAAAGTCCCATCACCGGCGTCGCACCATTGACCGAGATAGATGCTTGGCAATTGATCAGCCTTGCTCGGCAGCGATGCGGCGAGGATTAGCGTTGTCGCAAGTAAGAGCTTTTTCATTTTTGGTCCTTGGTCCTTGGTTAGGCCGCGTCAACGGCTCATTGGATTATGGGAGATAGATCCAGAGGCACGGCGCCGGTTCATCTGTTTCGGACGCGGAGCGAAAATCATATTGAGCCTGCAGACATACCCAGGTGCCGCCGGATCTATTCATTGGGTCTTTCTTGACGATCGTCCATTTACTATTGCCAGCGGCGAGGTTGAGGATCGGGAACCGACGCCAGAGGAACAGGGAAAGCGTGCAAAATAACTGCGTCACGGGCCACGAATTCGAAGCTCTGCACCTGTGTGTGCCGAAAACTCCGTCCGTTTGATTTGATGACAGAATCGCTTAACGTCATGGCAAGTCCGACTTCTCACGCCCGTACATCTCACCAGTCAGCCGCTTTGATCGAGATCAACCCCCCGACGGTGCCTGATCGGGGTACCCCATCCCCAGCCGCGACCGAAGAGTGAGGCCGCTCACCGGCAATCAAAGTTCGATCGGTCGCATTACGCCGCCGAAGGGTGCTCAGCCGTGATCAGCTGGGTGCGGTCGCGAGGTGCGGCGGCAATGGTGGTCTTGTTTGCCCGCAGATTTGCAGCGTGAACCGTGGCCACGATCAGCGCAACGACGGCGACTGACTGATGTGCAAGCGCAAGCAAAATCGGAACATGCCAGAGAAGGGTGAGAACGCCGAGCGTCGCTTGCAGCAACAGCACGCAAGCGAGAGCGATCGCGCCGGAACGACAATAATCGCGGTAAGTGCAATCGGCGGCATGGAGAACTGCCAATCCCAGGAGCAGATAGGCAACCATGCGATGGGCGAACTGCACCGTGAGATGATTGTCGAGCAGGTTAACCCACCCCGGCTGCAAAAAGAGCAGGTGCTCGCGGCTTGGGATCAATGCACCGTCGATGAGGGGCCAGGTATCGTAGACAAGGCCGGCCTTGAGCCCCGATACCAGGCCGCCGAGCGCGATCTGCAGGACCAGCAAGCCGAGAATTGTTACTGCGGTGGGCGCCAACCGGTGCGATCTCTCCGGTATCCGAGTTGTGGCGCTTGCGGGAGCAGGGGCAAGAAATCGCGCCGTCCAGATGAGCGCGATCAGAATAAGGCAGGCCATGGTGAGGTGGATGGCGAGGCGTTCCTGCGCGACATCGACGCGCCCGACCAGGCCGGATGCCACCATCCACCAGCCGATGGCGCCTTGGAGGCCGCCTAGCGCGAAGATCAGCCAGAGGCGCCATTTGAGCCCTGGCGCGATCCATCCGCGCAGCTGAAAGAAGAGAAGCGGCAGCAGGAAGGCTGCCCCGATCACGCGCCCCAGCAGTCGATGCGCCCACTCCCACCAGTAGATCCGCTTGAATTCGGCAAGCGTCATGCCCTTGTTGGCAAGCTCGTATTCCGAAGAGGTCTGGTATTTGTCGAACTCGGTCGTCCATGCAGACTCGCTCAGCGGCGGCAGGACCCCGGTGACCGGGCGCCATTCCACAATCGAAAGTCCAGAATCAGTGAGGCGGGTTGCGCCGCCGACCATCACCATGACAACCAGGAGTGCCGCAATCCCGTAAAGCCAGAGCCGGATTGCGCGTCGGTGCGCGTTTGTTGCCTTATCAGCAGCTTCCCATAGCATCTCTTGGTCAGTCACCTTGGAAAGCGGGCTTCGCCTTGTTGACGAATGCCTCATATGCCCGCTCATAGTCGTTGGTTTGCATGCAGATTGCCTGCGCCTGCGCTTCCGCTTCAATCGCCTCGTCGATGCCCATGTTCCATTCCTGATGGATGCAGCGCTTGATCATGGCATGCGCGAATGTCGGGCCGTTGGCAAGGGATTTTGCCAGCTCTTGCGCCTCGGTCAGCACCGTCTGGGCGTGGGCGCAACATATCGCCCATTGTGGACCACGGAGGCGCTACGGGCGGCAGCCTGCTACTGGCGTCAAGGTAATCGGGGCGGCTATGCTTCCAGCAGTTAAGACGTGTTGTCTTGCCTCATTTTGGTAGCGCTCGGCGCAGGGACTGGTTTCGTCTCGGGTGCTCTCTTCGCTGCCGGCAAGGTGAAGCAGGAGAACGGCATTTCGCGTCCGCCGGGCTGAACACGTTCTGGATCCAGCGCAGCGCCGCTGAAGTTCCCGAGGAGCTGGGCTTTCAAGCGAGCGCCGTCGTCAAGGCGATCACGGATCTCGCGCCCCTGCTGCGCGGCTGAGCGGTGGTTACCGCCGCTCAAGGGTCCATTAGCAGCCGTACCGAACTCGCTGGCACCGGTCGGTCGAGCACCGCCAGAATGCGCTTATCGGTCCCGGCCGTATATTTGGGTTCGGCGCCACGGTCGCCGGTCTCGTCCAACCCGGCCAAACGCTCGCGCGCATAACGCACCCGCCATTTCGACGCCGTTCCGGTGGTGCAGCCAACTTCACGGCCGATTGCACGGCTAGCCATGCCGTCTGCCGCCAGCAGCACGATCCGCGCCCGCTGACGCAGCCGGTATTCCGTCTTGGTCGAGCGCGCCAAGCTCAAGAGTTCGGTGCGCTCCTCTTCCGTCAATCTGATCGAGGTCGCTTCAGGGATGCCGCTCATGCATCCTTGAATCACGACTCACACTTCAGGAATAGTGGGTACTAGCCGGGAAATGGCTCGAGCTGCTCAAGCAGATAGCGCCGGGCGTGACGCGAGCGGCAGTCCTGCGGGATCTCACTACACCCTCCGGCACCGGCCAGTTCGGCGTCATCCAGGCTGCGGCGCCGTCACTTAGGGTGGACGTCAGCCCGGTCAACATGCGCGATGCCAGCGAGATCGAGCGCGGCGTCGCGGCCTTCGCGCACTCCCCGAATGGCGGTCTGATCGTGGCGGGGAGTGGGGCGGCGCTTGTTCATCGAGAACTGATAATTACGCTGGCCGCTCACCACAGATTGCCCGCGGTCTACTTCGATCGTTCATTGGCCGCAGCCGGCGGCTTGGTCTCCTATGGGCCCGATTTCGTCGACCAGTTTCGGCAAGCAGCCGGCTATGTCGACCGCATCCTCAAGGGCGAGAAGCCGGCTGATTTGCCGGTGCAGGCGCCGACGAAGGACGAGCTGGTAATTAACCTCAAGACCGCCAAGGCGCTCGGCCTCGAGGTGCCGCCGACGCTGCTCGCCCGTGCCGACGAGGTGATCGAATGAGGTGCCGCGAGTTCATCGCGCTGCTCGGCGGCGTGGCCCGTTGCGGCGCGGGCGCTTGTTAAGGGCTGGTCGTACCGGAGTTTCGTGAGCGCGCCACGGACACTGTTACTAACAGTGGCCTAACCTTTTCGTTCAGCAATCGCGGTCACGTTGTGACCCTGAAGGCACTCGTAGGTAAATCTATCGCGTCGATCGAACTTGGGATCGGGCTCGATTCGAGCGATCGACATGGGCAGACTACAAATCGGGCACTGCGGGAGATGCAGACAGACGTGCGAATGATGATCTACCATTGGCTTCCCTCCTCCTGCAGGCGGGAACGCGTAACCGCTCACTCAACCGCTGCCGCCCTGGTTAGGGGACCCAGCCGGTGATGGCGATCTAACCTCTAGCTCCAAGTTTTGTTCCAGATGCTAGGCGCCGCTGCGGCGCCGGTCGCGCTCCAACCGCGCGGCACGGTCGAGCCGAAGTAGGATGACGGGCTCGTCGGGCAGCAGCGCGACCTCGATGCGTCGGCGCAAGCCGCCCAACGACAGCGCGGTAAGGCTCCGGGCCAACTCGCCGCCGGTGGTGAAATAGCCGCGCTGCGGGTCGAACGAGACGCCAACCTGGAGCCCCTCGTCATGCATGGTCGTTTCCTTCCGGGACGTTGGGTCGCTTGCGGACCCAGGGCCACAAGTCGGTCAGCAACACGCCCAGCGTGATGGCGAACGCGACCGCGAGGAGGGCGATGACCGCGGTGATAATGTCGCTCATTTGCGCTCGCATCCCGCGCAGCACGTCGGGGCCACACTAAAATGCTCGTCGCGGCGCGCCAGCAGCCGCTCAGTCACCCCTCGCTTGAACAGCTCGTGCAAGTGACGCGGCAGCATCCGCGTGATCGCGGAGACGTTGACGCGGAAGTGCACGCGGGCGTCGGTCACGGCCGCGCCCGCAGCAGCTCGCGCGCGGGCATGATGCGCTGCGTCTCCTCCTCGACGAGCAGCGGCCACGCGCTCGATGGCGACCGTGGACCGTGTTGCCTCTCTAGGGTGGTAGCCCAGATATATGCGGGCGAGGTCGCGCGAGTGCGGACCACCGATGCCGGGCGAAGGCACTACCCGAAGCCGGACACGGACTGACGAGGGTGCTATCCTTCCGTAGCCCTTCCGGCCGGAGGGATCAGATGACATTTTGCATCGGGCGGCGCCAGTTCATCGCGCTGCTCGGTGGCGCGGTTGTTGTGTGGCCGAGCGCTGCCGTTGCGCAGACACCTGGCCGTATATGGAAAATCGGTGTTCTCGCGAACGAGGCCTGGCCACCGCTCGAGGGACGCGGCATGGGCTGCGGGATCTGGGTTACGTCGAAGGAAAGAGTCATCTCTTCGTTTGCCCAAGGGCGCGCGGAGCGATTTCCTGCGCTCGCTTCCGAGCTGGTCAATCTTCCGGTTGACCTGATTGTGGCCTGGGGTACGCCGGCCAGTCTGGCCGCGCAGGGTGTGCTCGTCGTGGCCGATCCATTTCTGGCGGGCGAACGAGTACGGATCGCAGAACAAATGATCAAGAATCGATTGCCATCTATTTACTCCTACCACGAGCATGTGGTGGCGGGCGGGTTGATGGCCTATACGACGAACTATTACGACGTCTTCCGCCGCGAGGGGCTCTTCATCGACAAGATTTTCAAGGGCGCCAAGGCCGGCGATTTGCCGGTCCAGCAGCCGACTAAATTCGAGCTGGTGCTCAACCTCAAGACCGCGATAGCGGCGCGCTTGAGTGCGTCCCATGCCGCTTCTGGGTGTCGTCCATGCCCGAAGGATGGCACATACGCCGAACGACGAGCGGCGCGGAGAACGAAGATGTCGGTCGCCGGCCGCTCGCAGCCGTCCCTTCCAAGGACTTCAATTCGCGCGACACGACAATATCGGCAGCCATGGCGGCACCCATTCAAAGTCAACGGCTTGGGTCGAGAGCGCGACCAATAGGAGCCGGCTCAGGATTTCTGAGGAGCGGCGCGCTTGAGTGCGTCCCATGCCTTCTGATTTGCCCGATCGAAGGCCTTGCGCGACGCCGCCAAGGACGCGCTCAGCGCCGACCAAGATTCGCTTCCCGCCCGCTTTAGCTTCTGCATTCGTGCTTCAGCCTCGGCCGCGTCCGCCTTCATCTGCTTGACGGCGGCATCGACATCGGCGCGCCTTGCGGCTGCCACTTTCGCTGCTTCCTCATGGAGCTTGTCGGCCGCCTCGCGCCAAGCCTTGATCTGAGCGGCGGCAACATCCCGGAATGTTGCCTGTTGCTGCTGGACCTGTTTGCCGAGAGTCTCGATGTAGGTTTTGACCTGCGTTTCGAACCCGTGCCACTGTGATTCCAATTGCGTTTTGGTGCGTTGCCAGGCTACCTCGCCCGCTTCAGCCTGCTTCTTGGCCGTGGCTTGAAACTCATCGCGCCGCTTTTTCAAATCGGCGATCAATTGATCCGCCTTCGCTTTGGAGTCGGCCTGCACTTGGCTTGCTTTGGCTTCGAGCGAAGCCAATGCGGCATCCATCTCGTCGATTCTCTCCTTGATCCAATTCAGGTAAAAATGCGCGCTGCTCTGCTCTGGCATCTTCGCCTCCACCATTTGAGACCTAACGTCACCGCAGCATCATTGTAGCGGGAATGACGTTGTGTGGAATAACAAAACAATATCAATGCGAAACGCGCGGAGATGCTCTCCGCTATGCGGCAGCTCGGATACATTCGCCGCCCAAAATGCCCGCCGGCACTGGCGCTGTAGCTTTCCGATCCTTTTCGCATTCGTCGTGCTCCAAACTTGCAACAAGCCGCATTCGGCCATTTCTAAGGAAGATTATCGACAAGGGATGAAGCGTTCCGTAACGCCCTTCTGTGGGCAACGACAGCAATTCGGCGATCAGCGGCGCAACCGATGCGATGTTGTTGGTACCCTGACGCAGCAATGCCTCCAACTTGTCCAGCCGGCGATCGATCGGCTCGTCCGCGACAAATCCCGCGGTGTGCTCCAGGTGTGCAATCAATGGGTGGAGCGCACTGGCCGTGTGGTAGGGGGAGCATTGGAGATGCACACGACGGTGCGGCGTCTCAGCGAGACGTTCGCGTAGTGTCTGCACAATGCGGGATTTGCCGATGCCGGCCTCGCCCGACAGCAGGACGAGCTGTCCTTCTCCAGCCACGACGCGCTGCCAGCGCTCCAGCAGCAGCGCGACCTCGTGCTCGCGGCCGACGAAGGCAGTTAGCTGGCCGCCACGGGCCTCAAACCGGGTCTCAAGCGACCTTTCGCGCAGAACCCGCCAGAGCGGCACGGTTCCGGCGATGCCTTTGAGGGTCTTTTCGCCCAGCTCATCCAATTCGAACGCCGCGCCGATAAGTTGGCGCGTCAAACCGGCTATCACCACTTGATCCTCGTCCGCGGCGGCTTGTATCCGCGCAGCCAAATTAGGCGTTTCACCGCTGATCGCTCCAGCCTGTTTCGCACCGGCGGACTCAAGCTCGCCGACTACAACCTGGCCGGAGGCAATGCCCACCCGAGCGTGCAATTGGGGCGCGCGCTCCACCTTCACTAGGCGCACAGCGGCAACGACAGCTAATCCGTCCGCCCGAGGCCAGCCGAAATAGGCGACGATGCCGTCGCCCAGGAAATTTGCGACATAGCCGCCGTAGCGTGCAACGACGGCGGCCACAGCATCTTGATAAACCCGAATCAACTCTCGAAGATCCTCCGGGTCCAGGCGATGGGCCAGCTCGGTCGACCCCACCAGATCAGAGAACAGGACAGTAACTTGCCGCCGATCGGGCAAGTGTGCGGACGTTGCGTCGGCTCCCGGCGGCTGTCGGAACTCGTCTCCTGTATCCTCAGGATAGGTGCTCGGCAGCTCGGCTATTGCTGCGAGCAATATTCTTCTATGACCCAACGAGATACCGAGCGACTTTAGATCTTCGTCAGTCAGGTGGCGCAGTGCACGGAATTCAATGTCGTTTTCGGCAAAAACGGTGGTGTATTTGCCCAGACCCAATCGTTCCAACCACTTCGCGATCACTTGAGCCGTTTCCCCGCGCCATAAGATCAGGGCTTAGCAGGCACGTTTCTGATCATATTCCCGGATGATCTTGCGGCAGACTATAGCCCAATAATTTCTAGCTCGCCGATGCCCAATTCGCGGGGAATCGGCTGCTAACGCGTGCAGCCGATCATAGTGCCCCCTCTGCCCAGCGACGAAGCCTCAGTGTGAAATTTGCGAACGGATCATCGAATGCCTGGATGCGTTCGCGGATGCAAATCGCGGTAAATATGCCAACTTTGCAGCCTTAGGCGATCCCAACCTTGCTAATGAGTTCGAACCTATCCGGCTATGGTGGACGAAGGTTGCCGAGTTGATTCTCCGCAAGCACTACCGAGGGCAAGCAGTCCAGGGTCGGATTGAAGCGAACGCAAAGGCGGCGGCTGCCACCTTCGGCAATATCAAACTGGAAAAGTCATTAACGATCATTTCGAGGCAGCGGTACGTGCCGGACAAACCGAACTGATTCAAAAGTTGGGGCGATTTTACACACTGACCGTAATCCGATGGCTTGCGGATTTATTCTCAGAATTAAGCAGTGCCGATTTCACTTCGCGGGATGACCAGTCGCCATTCTCCTTGGCACCAAGTTGCTTCTCTGCGAGGTCAATGGAGAGCGAGAATAGCTTCGCCACATGATCGATCTGCCGAACCAGATCGTGGCTCGCGTCGGCACTTCTCGCTAGCTTCTCCGCAGCGGCCTTCAGTCCCATGTTGTCACGGCTCGAAGCGACCCATTGTTTTTCGATATTCGCCACCAGGGCTGCGAACGCTTCTGCATCGTCTCCAAGTGTCGCCGTCGCCGTCTCGAATTCCTTGAAAGCGGTTGCAGCTCGCTCGTCCTTTGCCGCCTTAAAAAAGGCGCCGATCTTTCCTTTTGCCTGAGTAAATTCAGCTGCGAAGTTTTGGACCGGATCAACTGACCGCCGGCCTTCGATGACACAGTTTCCCAAGTGCTCCGCTATTAGCGCGACAAATTGATCACGCTGTCCTCGGTAGAGCCACACAATCGAGGTGAGATTCTTTAGTTGTTCGGGGCTGAAGTCATAGATTTTTCGCGTTACCTTGCGATATATACCGCGCGCGTCGATCATGAGCACCTTCCCGTGGTGCTCTTTTGGCTTTGCCTTATTCAGGAACCACAGTTCGCACGGCACCGTCCGTGTGTAGAAGAAGTTGCTACGGATTGCGATCATTGCATCGACGTGGCCGCTCTTTATCAAGTCTCGACGTACGCGCGCCTCTTCTCCGCCCGCACTCGACGCCTGCGACGACATCACGAAGCCAGCACGGCCGTTGTCGTTCAGATACGCGTCGAAGTACGAAATCCAGACGTAATTGCCATTTCCGACTTTGCTCTGCTTGTTCACACCGGGCAGTTGGTAGGGTAGCCGAGGGTCTTGCCTGATCTTGTCGGCGTCGATTTCGTCGACGTTGAACGGCGGATTCGCCATGACAAAATCGCACTTGCCGACGAGCTCGTGCGGGTCTTCGTAGTATGTGATGGCCTTGTCAATGTTTCCTTCAAGCCCATGCACTGCCAAGTTCATCTTTGCGAGGCGGATGGTCGTCAGGTTCTTTTCCATTCCGTAGAATGTCGCTTGCTCCGAAGCGCGCTTCTTAAGCCCTTCGATGAAGTGTGCGCTCTGCACGAACATGCCTCCCGAGCCACAGGCAGGATCAAGTACCGTGCCGTGGTCAGGCTCGATAACGTTCACAATCATCTGCACAAGAGACACAGGCGTGAAAAACTCTCCGCCGTCGTGCGCTTTTAAATCGGCGAACTGCGTAAGAAAATATTCGTAGATTCGGCCGAAGATGTCACCATTCGCATTTTTCAACGCCGGGTCATTGAAGATGCGCAGCAGTCGGCCGAGCACATCGTTGTCGAGCTCTTGGTATTCGTTTTTTGGAAGGGTGCCCCTGAGCGAGTCATAGTCTTCCTCGATGGAACAAGCACATGACTGATCGTAATTCCAAGGGGCAATTTCCACAGGCGCCATTTTCTCTCCATCCGAACGCGCGCGAACGCAGGCAAGACCTGCGCAGCGAACAGCTCACGCACCCTGCTTGCGTTGGAACCAGCCGGCATCTTTGGTCTCCCAAGACATGACCGCCCAGCCCTGGAGACGGATTCAACGTGTGCAAAGGAGTTTGGGAGTCGTGGACGCGGCATCACGTGATGCCAGGTGGGCATCACCCCAATCCGATGATACGAAATTCGGAGTAAATTAGTTTTGAGCAAAATTGAAACTGCCCGGGAAGTGTAGAAAGCCAATAGACTTTTGGAGTTGGCGGCGGCTCTCAAGCACGGAGATACGCCCAAGGCCATGTGATCGAGTCCGGAAGCTGCATGTCGGGAGAGCATAAGGAAAATCTGACCGCCGGCGACCCTACCGTTCCCTGATAATGCGACGCGGGACGAGGATCAGCGGCACGCAGACTTGCGCGCCCCGTCCGCGGGGCTTTTCTTTGCGCGCGTGAATGGCCAACCGAAACCGTGCGGGGTTCACAGAGACCCGACTGCGTGGCTGGGGTGGGAGGACTCGAACTCGCAAATGTCGTTTTAAAAAATGCCGTTTGAAATGTTGGGCGAACTCCTTGGGCTTTCGCAACATTTTGGCAGCAGAGACTTTTCGCGGGGGAGCCGCGAACAGACTGACATGCGCCCGCATCAGCAAGGAAGGCTTACGAAGATGCTCTCGTTTGGCGTAATCGACGACTTTGTTTGGGCCGACCGTCATAGCGGTCGGCACAGCGTGACGATCGCTATGTAGCCGTTGCGCTGATCCATTTGGACGAGTCAAGGCCGTAGCCGCGCGCAGCGCGGGGGCGCGAAGCGCCAGCCTTGACGCGGCCAAAGCGATCAGCGATCTCGCTGCGACAAGATCACAGTTGCTCATTCGATCACCTCGCCAGCGCGAGCGTTCTGGCAGCCTTCGAACGTGCAGGCGAGCGTCGCTTCTTTTTCGAGG
>WNGA01027645.1_pt1 | contig 13429 bp, 13 predicted proteins | sample 5400061 | NCBI WGS metagenome assembly WNGA01 (sample SAMN13153366, study PRJNA577476) | soil metagenome | isolation source: 100 cm soil or saprolite under grassland replicate 2 | place: USA:California | collected 2016-06-15 | reverse complement strand
GCCGAGCATCTTGAACGCCGGCAGCCCCAGCCTCCAGGACTCGTCCTTGACCCACACCCGGGCGACGCCGTTGGCTCGCGCGAGCGCGGGCGCCTCCACCAGCGGCGTGACCGCGTAGCCCGGCAGCCGCCGGTGGACCGCGAGTGGGGCCCGCGATGGCGGCTCGGTGGCGCGCTCCGGCCGTGCGCCCGGATTGACCAGCAGCGCACGTCCCGCGAGTCCGGGTGTGGCGCTCACCGGGCCTCGCCCCCGGCGAGGTCGATCGCGTCCAGCAGCCGCTCCGGGGTGATCGGGAGCTGCGTGACCCGGACGCCGGTGGCCGCCGCCACGGCGTTGGCGATGGTCGCCGCGGGGTTGCCGATCGGCGGCTCGCCGATCCCCCGCGCTCCGAACGGGCCCTTGCCCTCACCGCTGGAGACGATGATCGCCCGCACGTCGGGCAGGTCGGCGGAGTAGGGCAGGAGGTAGTCCGCGAGCAGGGTCGAGACGGGCTGGCCGTCGCGGGTGACGATCTCCTCGCCGAGGGCGTAGCCGAGACCCTGGTAGGCGCCGCCCTGGATCTGTCCCTCCACCCGCAGCGGGTTGATCGCCCGACCGACGTCGTGGGCGGCGGCGTACCTGAGCACCCGGACCTGCCCGGTCTCCATGTCGACCTCGACGTCGGCGGCGTGCGCCCCGAAGGTGTAGTCGGGGAAGCTGGCGCCCTGACCGGCGGCGGTGTCGAAGCTGCCGGTCCCCGCGTGCCAGGTGCCGAGGTGCGCGCAGGAAACCCCGCGGCTGTGGCAGGCGGTGACCAGCTCGGCCAGGCGGACGCCTTTGCCGGCGGCGGTGCCCTGCTCCCGCACCATCCCGTCCTCGAAAACGAGCTGGTCGGCGGGGGCGCCGAGCAGCTCCGCGGCGACCGGCAGGAGCCTGGCGCGCAGCTGGAGCGCGGCAGCCAGCGCCGCGTTGCCGGACATGTAGAGCTGGCGGGTGGCGAAGGTCCCGCCGGCCGGCGGGGTGAGCGAGGAATCGCCGATGTGGACGCTGATCTCGCGCAGCGGCACCCCCAGCACCTCGGAGGCGATCTGGGCGAGCGAGGCGGCCTGGCCCCCGCCGAGGTCGGTGACGCCGCTGCGCAGCAGCAGGCTCCCGTCCGCCTCCAGGCTGATCCAGCAGGAGGCCTGGTCGCGGAACCAGACGGTACGGCCGTAGGGCTGCATGTTGACGGCGACGCCGCGGCCGACGCGCCGGGCCGGCCCGCTCGGCGGTGGAGGCTCGCCCAGCGCCTCCAGCGCCCGCCGGAGGCACTCGCCGGCGGCCACGGCGGTGTCGAGCCGCTCGCCCGTCGGGAGCGTGTCGCCCTTGGCGAGGAAGTTGCGCTCGCGCACCGCCAGCGGGTCCAGCCCCAGCGCCGCGGCGACCCGGTCCATCTGCTGCTCGTACGCGAAGGTGACCTGCATCGCGCCGAAGCCGCGGAACGCGCTGGTGGGGACGTTGTTGGTGAACACGGCGCGGGCGCGGTGCCGCACGTTCGGCACGCGGTAGGGCCCCGACGCGAGCGCGCACGCGGCGAACAGCACCCGCGCGCTCAGGTAGGGGTAGGCGCCGGCGTCGCCGACGACGTCGACGGTCTGGGCGACGATGGTGCCGTCGCGCCGCACGCCGGTCTGGTAGCGCATGGTGAACGGGTGGCGCTTGGTGCTGGCCATGATCGAGTCCTGGCGGTCCCACACCATCCTGACCGGCCGGCGGGTGCGCCAGACCAGCAGGGCGAGGTAGGGCTCGACGGTCATGTCCTCCTTGCCGCCGAACCCGCCGCCCATGTAGGTGCTGATCACCCGGACCCTGCTGGAGGGCAGGCCGAGGACGGCGGCGATGGTGGCGGCGTGCTCGATCACCTGCGTGGCCACGCGCAGGGTGACCACCCCGGAGGTGTCGACCCAGCCGACGCCGGCCTCCGGCTCCAGGTAGGCGTGCTCGACCCGCTGGGTCCGGTAGATGCCCTCGACCACCAGGTCAGCCGCCTGGAGCCCAGCGTCCGCGTCGCCGCGGGCGATGGTCCAGGTCACGCCACCGCTGGCGCGCTCCACCACCTGGTTCCATGGCACGTCGGCGGCGGTGAGCACGGCGACGACACCCGGCACGGCCCGCGCGGCGGAGACGTCGATGGCGGTGATCCTGGCGCACGGCACCTGTGCCCGCACGACCTTGCCGTGCAGCATGCCGGGGAGCTGCCAGTCGGCCGCGTAGAGCAGCGTCCCGGAGACCTTGTCGACGAAGTCGTGGTGCGTCGGGCTCTGCCCGACGACCCGGAGGGTCTCCCGCCGGGCGGGAGCGCTGGTCTCAGCCATCGGCCCGCCCGGCGGCCTCGTCGGCGTACTCCTCGACCGCGTCGACGATCTTGCTGTAGCCGGTGCAGCGGCACAGGTTGCCGATCAGCTCGCGACGGATCCGTTCGCGGCTCGGCCGCCGCTCGTGCTGGAGCAGCGCATAGGCCGCCAGCAGCATCCCTGGCGTGCAGAAGCCGCACTGCGCCGCGCCGTTGCGCAGGAAGCTCGCTTGCAGCGGGTGCGGCTCGGTGCCGTCGGCCAGGCCGCGGACGGTCACCAGCGAGCACCCTTCCGCCTGCACCGCCAGCAGCAGGCACGCGCTGACGGCCTCGCCGTCCAGCAGCACCGTGCAGGTCCCGCACACGCCCTCGCCGCACCCGTAGCGGACCTCGTGATGGCCGAGCGCGTCCCTGAGCACGTCGAGCAGCGACTCGTGCGGGAACACCCAGGCGTCCCGTCGCGCGCCGTTGACCGTGAAGGTGACCCGCTGCCTGCCGACGTCGCTCATGGACCGGGCTCCTGGTTCGCGCGGGCACGCTGTACGGCCTCGGCGAGCGCACGCCGGCCGAGGACGGCGGCCATGCGGCGACGGTACCCACCGGAGGCGTGCACGTCGTCCTCGGGGTCGAGCATGCCGGCGGCCCGTTCCGTCACCCGCTCCAGCAGCGCCGGCTCCGGAGCCGCACCGAGCAGTTCGTCCAGCGGCTCCGCCGGGACCAGCCAGGGACGATCCGCCACGCCGCCGATGGCGACCGAGGCGCCGGCCACCGCTCCGGCGGTGTCCAGCTCGACCAGGGCGGCCACGCCGACCACCATCCAGTCGGAGCTGCGGCGCGTCAGTTCCAGGAACGACCAGCCGCTGCGCTCGGGCTGGGTCGGCACGCGCACCTCGGTGATGACCTCGTCGGGCTCGAGCGCGGTGGTCAGGTACGAGACCAGCAGGTCGCGGACCGCCAGGTCGCGGGCGCCGTCCCCGCCCCGCACGGTGACCTCGGCGCCGAGGGCGGCCGCCACGCAGGGCAGCTCGCCACCGGGGTCGGCGTGCGCGAGGCTGCCGCCGATCGTGCCGCGCGCCCGGCTGCGCGCGTTGCCGACGAAGGCGGTCGCCGCCGCCAGGATGGGGCAGCGCCGCCGCACCACCTCGGCCTGCTCGAGGGCGCGGTGCCGCGTGAGCGCCGGCAGGCGCAGGTATCCGCCGAGATCCTCGATCGGGCCGGCACCGACCGGGTTGATGTCGATCAGCCAGTCGGGCCGGGCGACCCGCAGGTTCAGCATCGGCACCAGGCTCTGCCCGCCCGCGATGACCTTCGCCTCCTCGCCGTGCTCGCGCAGCGCCCGCACGGCCTCGTCGAAGGAGCTGACGCGTTGGTACTGGAAGGGCGCCGCGACCATCGCGTCAACCGCCCTGGCGGGCAGGCGCCGCGTCCAGCAACGCGAGCACCGCGGCGATGGCGGCCTGGTTGCTGGTGACCACCGGCAGGCCGAGCCGCCGCTCCAGCTCCGGCAGGGCCGCCACGGCCGGGAAGTTGGTGCACGACACGAACGCCAGATCGACGGCGAGCCCGCGCAGGGTCCGTTCGGCGAAGTCGAGGATCTCCTCCACCGGCACCGCGGCGATCTCGAAGTTGTCGGAGATCCCCAGGCCGGCGATGACAGCGACCTCGACGCCGCCGGCCTCGACGCTCTCCTTGATGCGCTGGTTGAGCGCGGCGCGGCCGGGAGCACGTGCTCGTCGAGCATGCGGCTCTCGCCCTCGGGGGTGGTGTCCTCCAGGTACATGCGCCCCGTGTGCAAGCTGGCGCCCGGCGGCAGCGCCCGCCAGAGGTCGGGCTCCATCACGGTGTTCGAGGACGGGACGAGCAGCCCGACCCTCCGGCTGGTCTCCATGGTTGGCCTCTCAGTCTCCTCCCGCGGCCCCGCTCTCGAGCTCCCGCAGGATCCGCAGCTCCTCGGCCTCCGGCGGCCGCAGCTCGCCCACCTCGGGGTGGACCAGCAGCTCGAAGCCGGTCTGCGCGCGGACGTCCGCCACGCTGACCCCGGGCTGGAGGGCGCGCAGGCGCATCCGCTTGCTCTGCGGCTCGAAGTCGAGCTGCGCCAGGTCGGTGACGACCGTGCTCGGCCCGCGGGAGACCAGGCCCGCCTTCTCGCGGGCGTCTCCGCCGCCGAGGTGGCCGGGGCTGGTCACGAAGTCCACCCGCTCGACGAAGCGGCGCGACTCGTGGGCGGTGACCACCAGCACCTCATTGCAGAGCGAGGCGATGTCGTTGGCCCCGCCGGTTCCGGGCAGGCGCACCCGCGGCCGCTCGGCCGGCCCGATCACGCTGGTGTTGATGTTGCCGTACATGTCGATCTGGGCGGCCCCGAGAAAGCCGTAGTGGAGGAACCCCCGCTGCGCCAGCAGGAAGACGTCGGCGATGGCGGTGAGCATGGCGGCGTGGCGCGCCGCCCGCATCTCGTTGGTGGAGATCGGCAGTTTGCCCTCGAGCATACTCGGGCCGATGATGCCGCCCTCCAGCACGATGGTGAGGTCCGGCGCCTGCCGCCGCTTGGCCAGCACCGACGCCAGCAGCGGCACGCCGACCCCGGCGAACACCACCCGGTGGTCCCGCAGCAGGCGGCTGGCCGACACCGTCATCAGCTCCTGCGGCGTCCAGCTCACGGCGCCATCAGCTCCGCCGCCCGTTCGCGCTGGGCCTCCAGCCGAGCCTCCCCGAAGCCGGCCAGGAACCCGGCGAAATCCGCCTGCCCGTGGACGTGCCGTTCCAGGTACGCTGAGACCGCGCGCATCCCGTCGCGTCTGATCGCGGCGGTGTACTCGTCGAAGTGCGCGAAGTCCGCTTCGTAGCGACCGTAGCACTCGTGCGGGAAGGCGCCCATGGGCGCCTCGACCACCGCGTCCACCAGGAAGTGCGGGATGATGGTCGCGTCCGGCCGCTCCCGGATGCGCTCGGGTGGGACCACCTCCTCGGTGCTGACGATCACCGTGCGAGCGGCGGCCGCCATGTCCGCGTCCATGTGCGTGTAGCCGTCGATCTGGGCGTTGCCGAAGCGGTCGGCGCGCTGCACGTGGACCAGGGCGACGTCCGGGTTGAGCGCGGGGACCAGCAACACCTTCTCGCCGGTGAATGGGCAGGTGAGCTCGTGGGTGTCGACCAGCCGGACGAGGTCGGAGCCGAGCATCGAGTAGGTGGGCAGGAACGGCACGCCCATGGCGCCCGCCTTGTAGCGCAGCCCGAGCGCCAGGTGGCTCCACTCCTCGTAGGTCGCCCGGCGGCCCTCGACCAGCTCGCGCACGACCCGTGAGATGCCCCACGGGAGACCGATCCCGACCCAGCTCGTCACGATCCCGCGGGCCGCGCCGGCGACCAGGAACAGCTCCGCCTCGTAGCAGGTGAGCGGGCGCGAGAGCTCCAGGCCGGAGCGTCCCTGGCGCAGCAGCTCGAACAGCAGCGCCATGGGGGTGCGGGAATACAGCGTGCCGCCGATCGCCAGGTGATCGCCGTCGCCGACCAGCCGCATGGCGGCCTCGACCGGCACCAGCTTGTCGGCCACCGGGCGCAGCTTGCCCTCCAGCTCCTCGCGGAGCCGCCTGGACGCGACGGCGCCCATTCAGGCCCGCCCCCCCGCCAGGCGTCCAGCGGGCCGCAGCGCCGGCAGGACCTCCGCGGCGATGCGCTCGACCTGGTCGAGCGCATAGTCGCAGGGCACCAGCACGACGTGCTGCGTGCCGGCGGCGAAGTGCTCGGCGAGCTGGGAGGCGCACTGCTCCGGCGTGCCACGGACGGCGCTGTCCGGCGAGGACTCGCTCCACGCGGGGACGTCGAAGTACTCGGCGACGAACGCCCGGACGCGCCGGTCGGCGTCCTCGAACGAGGAGGACACGCAGATCGGCACCTGGGCGACGTTGGTGAGCGAGTCCGGGTCGCGGCCCGCCGCCTCCGCATGGTCGCGGATCCTCCCCCACGCCGACCGGAAGCTCGCCGGGGTGTAGAAGTAGGTCAGCCAGCCGTCGCTCATGGTCGCCACCCGGCGCAGCACCCGGTCGACGTACCCGCCGATGAGCACCCGCGGGCGGGGGCGGCTGGACGGCGGCGGCTGCATCGACACCCGCCGCAGGTCCAGCTCGTCGTAGACGGCGGTCACCTCCGGCTCCCGCCAGAGCCGGTCGACGATCTCCAGGTTCCGCTCGAACAGCCGGCCACGCTGCCGGAAGGGGACGCCGCAGGCCTGGAACTCCCGCTCGTACCAGCCCGCGGCCACGCCGAGCGTGAGCCGTCCCTTGGAGATGAGGTCCACCGTGGCGGCCACCTTGGCCAGCACCACCGGGTTGCGCAGCGGCAGCACCAGCACGCCGGTGCCCAGCGTCACCGTGGAGGTCCGGGTCGCCAGCGCGGCCAGGGTCGACATCGACTCGAGGAAGGGGAACGGCCGCCGGCCGCCCAGGAACAGGTGGTCCCACACCCACAGCGAGCCGAAGCCGAGCCGCTCCGCGGCGCTCGCGTAGTCGAGGATCCGGTCGATGCTCGGACGCTTGCTCGCGGGGGTGAAGTTCTCGACCGCCAGACCGAACTCAGCAGGCATGTGGAAGATTCTCCCCCTTGTCGATTGCGCAAAATGCAATTGCCAGGGTCGCGATTGCGGTGATGGTCCCAGCCGCGTGGAACGATCGTAGGCGGGCCGCCAGAGCGGAGGCACTGGCAGAGATCGCCGAAGGTATGGCCCGAGCGTTGTCGGCTGTTGCCATGCCAGACGACCCTGTTCCAGAATCATCCAGCCCGTAGGCGGTACCCCAGGAATGCTCCGGAGGCTCGAGCTGACCGGTCCCATACAGGACGGCGGACCCGTCCTGGAGAACCGCTCCCAGGTCACCGCGGGAGCCCTGCCGCGCGGGCCGTCGATCGGCGAGCTGTTGCGCCTCTCCACGCTCTCCTCCGCGGAGGTCCTCGCGGGCCGTTCCGGCTTGCACCGGGTCGTGCAGCGCCTGAACGTGATGACCGTTCCCGACATCCTCCCATGGGTGAAGGAGCACGAGTTCCTGCTGGCGACCGGGTACCCCTTGCCCCGCTCCCCTGTCGAGCTCGCGGAGCTGGTCACGGCGCTGGACGCCCGCGGCCTGGCGGCGCTCGGCGTGAAGCTCGGCAAGTACATCGAGGCGCTCCCGCACGAGATGCTGCGGTGCGCCGACCAGCTCGACTTTCCCATCATCGACATCCCGCGGCAGGTCGGCTTCGACGACATCCTCAGCCAGGCCCTCACCGACATCGTCAACCGCCAGTCGGCCGTCCTGGCACGCGCCGAGGAGATCCACCGGGTGTTCATGCAGATCGTCCTCCACGGGGGCGGGCTTCCCGAGATCACCGAGAAGCTCTCCCAGCTCATCGAGGGCGCGGTGGTGGTCCTGGACAACGAGGACCGGGTCCTGGCGGCCTCGCGACTGGAGGAGGTCTCCGCCTCGCTCGCCACCGCCGGGCTGCTCGCTGACGACGGCCGGATCGTCGCGGGCGTCGCGCTCGTCCCGCAGACCCACGTGCAGGTGACCAGGGGCGTGCGCTGGGCGGTCGCGCCGGTGCTCGCCGGCTCGATGCGCCACGGCCGCATCCTCGCGGTCCAGGGCGAGCGGCCGCTCCAGGACGACGTGCTGATCGCACTGGAGCGCGCCGCCACCGTGGTCGCGCTGGACGCGACCAAGAAGCTGGCGGTCACGGCGGTCGAGCGGAAGTTCCGCTCGGACTTCCTCCACGAACTGCTCAGCGGCAGGGCGCGGAACGAGCGGGAGGTCCTGAGCCGCTCCAGGTCGCTGGGATGGGACCTGGAGCGGCCGCTGATCGTGGTGGTCGCCGAGCTGGAGCCGACCCCGGACGGTGAGCGCTCGGAGCTCGAAGAGCGACGGCTCCGCGCCAGCCTCACCGACGCCTGGACCGCCACGGTGCGCGGCTGCGACCCCGGCGCGGCCGTCGCCGGCTTCGCCAGTGAGCTCGTGGCGATCGTGGGCGTGCCGCGGGAGCGCGACCCCGCCGAGGGGGCGGTGTCGCTGGCCGAGGCGATCGCGACCCGGCTGGCGCAGCGCTGCCGCCATCCCCTCTCGTTTGGCGTGAGCCGTCCGGTCGCCACGTCGACCGAGCTCGCGGCAGCCTACGAGCAGGCGACCAAGGCGTTGCAGATCGGCCGGCGCATCCACGGCCCCGGCGCCGTCACCCGGTTCGACAGCCTGGGCGTGTACCGGCTGCTCAGCCTGATCGACGACACCGAAGAGCTGCGCTCCTTCGCGTACGAGAGCCTCGGGCCGTTGCTGGCGCTGGACCGCCCCGAGCGGGACGACCTGCTCCAGACCCTCGAGGCGCTGGTGGAGTGCAACCTCAACGTCGCCAGAGCGGCGCGGCGACTGTACTTCCACTACAACACCCTGCGGTATCGCATCACCAAGCTGGAGCGGCTGCTCGGCCCCTTCACCACCAACCCGAACCTCTGCCTCCAGATCGAGCTGGCCCTGCAGATCATCCACATCCGCGAGATGCTCCAGGACATGCCCGACCAGCTCCGGGCGCGCTGAGCCGCCACGCGAAGTCCAGGCCCACGCCAGGACATGGTCGGGGCGTAACCATGCCCGGCGCTGTTAACAGAGTGGTTACTGGTGTGTAACGCCGTGGTCGCCTGGATAGCGTTATCTATGTGAATGGGTTCACATGAGCCGCTCGCATGGAAGACTGTATGCGACCAACAACGAACGTGTCGGTGCCTGACCGTATGATCCGTCGTGAAGGTCCCGCCGAAATCCAGCCGTGAGCGGGACAACCTCCTCCCATGAGCGGCTCACGCAGGAGGGAGCCAACGTTGCTCTTCGACACATCAGGGCGTAGGTCGCCGCGTCACGAGATGATCCTGGAAGAGACGCAGCCCTCGGGTGCCGACGTCTGGTCTTGCCCCGAGTGCGGTCGCCGCATCGTGATGCGGTGGCTCCCCGACTATGACCGGGTCGTCCTCGACCCCGGTAACAAGCAAGCCATCCATGTCGGTGGCACAGGTGGCGTCCGTATCGGGAAGGTTGAGGTGACACCTGGCAAGGCTGCCGAGGACACGGATGCTGCATGGCGGCAGTGGCTTGACGATCATGGCATCGACTGGGACGGTTCCGCCGCCTGAACGACAGATGTCGGCAGCGTGAGATCTGAGGTGCTCAGATGACCTGCAGCACCTCGCCGTCGAGCAGCGCCGCGAACGCGAGGGGCTGCAATGTTGCCGGATCACGGAACCGGACGGCGATGCTGAGTTCGTAGATCCCCGCAGGGAGCCCGTCGCTGGCGCTGTGAACCTCGATGACCTCTGTGCTCGTACCGCCATCCAGCTTCCCTTGCGCCTCCCCCACGGTCCGGCGCGCTCGGCCAGGAAGCTTGGCGATCACGCTCGCGCCGTACTCAAGGGGAGCTTGTCCCTCCATCTCAAGGCGGGCCAAGTCTATTGTCAGCCGGACCGTGAACGGCTCGTTCGCGTGCAGCATCAGGTCGGGATGTCCACCCCCCGAGCTCACCACCTCGACCTCCTTCACCTGGAGCTGGGTGCGCCTCCTAGGCGTCTCAGCCCCAGGGGCCGACACCAACGCCGACGCCGTCGCTGCCGGCTTCGATTGCGGCGCGGATTCGGTTCGCACGTCGGCCTGCTCGGCGATGAAGTCCACGAGCTTTGCGGCCTCCCAGCCGTTCCAGACTTCCTCGTGAAGGGTCCGTGTGCTGCGGGTGATCCTCGCGATCTCCTGCGGTGGGCTGGCGGCGAGGTCGGCGTATGTGCGCACCCCCGCCCGACGCAGCCGCTCGCCGGTCGCCGGGCTGAGGTCGGGGATCCTCGTCAGGTCGTCCGACGGCTCCTCCGACAGTTGCCCCGAAGTTTGGGTCTCGTCGCTGGCCACGAAACCTCCCTCTCGTCCCGACGCAGGCCGCGTTGGTTGTGTGTCGCGGCCCCACCGGTGCAGTGCACCGGTGGGGCCGGATCGCGTCAGCTGAAGAAGTCCAGTTGGATCCCGTCCTGGAAACCGCGCGCAGGAAGCCGCGTGCCGTTCGGCCTGCGCAGGTCCAGCAACACGGCAAGCTCGTACACGCCCTCGCCGGGCTGGTCCGCGGCTCCGGTCGGGGTGATACTCGCCGTGTAGGCGTGCCCGGGTGTGGGGACGAAGTTCGTCACGAACTCCTGCGCGAGCTGCCGCTCGAAGGCCGGCGGGCCGACGCTCTCCAGCCGTCCCCGCACGTGCCACTGGTTGGCCGGGTCGCCAAGCGCCACCGCAGCGCCGTTGATCGTCCAGTCGAGCTCGATCGTGAACGACTGGCCGACCTGGATGAACTGGGTCTCCGCGCCGCTGGCGTCCCGGACCTTGACGTCCATCGTCCCGGTCATTCCGGGAAGGTCCAAAGGCATGATCCGAACCATCCTTTCTTTACTGGCGGCTGCGAACCGCGACTGACGGGTAGCGCCTCTCCGCACCTCCCGCGCTGACGTACGGGCCCGTTCGACTTGGCAGGCCAAACTCTTTCAATGCCCCATTACGCGGGAGTGTCAGGATGATTGTTGTGGCCACGCGCGAAATTAATCCGGGAGGCGGACGCGCTACACCGGCTCCCGGCAGCGGATCCGCTCGTCGAGCCCGCTGGTGGTCGGCGACGGGTCGACCCCGAGCTGGCCGCGCACGGCCTCGGCGCAGAGTTGGTACTGCCGCAGGGCCAGATGGGGTTGGCCCTGGCGGCTGTAGCAGCGCATGAGCCGCCGCTGGGCGTCTTCCCGGCAGGCGTCACGCTCAATGATGCGCTGGCACAGCGTCGCGCACGAGGCGTAGCGGCCCTGGCTGAAGTAGAGGTGGCTGAGTCGATCGAGCGCGTCGAGACAGGCCAGGCGGAGCCGCTCCCGAGCGTGAACGGCCCACTCCTCATAGGGGTCATCCGCCATGAAGTCGCCCTGGTAGAGGGCGACCGCTATCTCATACGCGGCCACCGCGGCCACGAGCTCACCGACCGCCTCGAGCTGCCTTCCCGACTCGACGTAGCGCTCGAACTCGTCCACGTCGAGCCACAGCCACACATCGGGATCGAGTCGGTAGGCACCATCTTGGAAGACGACGACCTGCGTGTCGGTGACCCCTCGTAGCGACTGGCGCAAGCGGTGCACGGCGACTCGCAGGTTGTTGCGAGCCGCCTCCGGGGTCGACCCAGGCCAGAAGACGTCCATGAGCATCTCCTGCGTCGCCCATGGGTCGCGGTGGCTGAGCAGGTACGGCCGAACAGGTGCACCGTGAGGACCGTACCCTCCTCCGCCTTCCCGGACCACGGCGGTACCTTCGCCGACAGGTGCGCGCTCGCGACAGATCCAACCTGGCTGGCGGTCTCGGTGAGTAGCCGCGCGCGGTCAGGCTGGATTGGATGGTGCATGTATTCGCGACGAAGCCCAAGAGCCCGCAGCGCTTTGGACCAGAAGCCAGGACCGCCGGACAACTCGGCATCGGACCGCAGCGGTGCGGGCGCCGGCAGCTTGAGCATCAGCGGCGTATGCAGCCAGCCATAGGCCCCGACCAGATCATCCAGGTTACCGGGCGGCGAGGAGAGCAGGTTGCTGAGGCGCTCGGCCGCCTCCTGCACGGCGCCCCTCAAGCCGATGAACGCCTGCCGGTGCAGCTCCCGCTGGCGCTGCACCTCGCGTAAGCGCTGAGTGACCCGCTCCGCCTCCTGGACCAGGTCGATGATGTGCGGATCACCAGTCCGGGCAGCCATCGAGGCGGCTTCCCCGAAGTAGGCCAGGGCATTGTCGAACTCGCCGGCGATCGAAGCCAGGCTCCCAAGCTGCCACGACGCCCAAACCTGGTGCCAAATCAGACCAGACGCCGCGGCAAGGGCATGCGCAGCCAGCGCCTGCGTCTGCGCCCGAGCGAAATCCCGCTGCCCGGTGGCGACCACGCTTTCGGCGAGCATGCTGTGGCAAGCACCAGCCGGATCGTCGCCCGCCGTAAAGCAGGCCGCGGCAGTCGAGAAGTCACGCCGGGCACGTTCGACAGAGCCGCCCGCCACGGCGATCTCGGCGCGGTTATAGATCAGCCAAGGCTGCTCCTTGACGGCGGACTCGGGCATCTGGTCGAGCCAATCTCGAAGGGTCTCCCACTGACCGAAATCCATAAGCCGGTCGGCGGCTGCACTGATCGCGCGCAGCGCACAGGTCCAGTCATCCAGTTCCAGGTACAGCGGAATGGCGTTCCCGTACGCTCCACGGCTCAGCAGGTGCCCGGCGGCGCGGTGCAACAGGTCGCGATCGAGCATCGGACGGCCTGGAAGCGCCGACCGGAGCGGCACCCGCCAAGAGGCACGGATCAGCGACCAACCGTCCTCGAGCGCCTCGAGCCACGGGCCGGACGGGAGCGCGTCGCGCCCGACCGCCGCGCCGGTCAGAGCGGGGTGGCTGTACTCCAGCCGAAGCGCAAGGGCGAGTGCCCGTTGGGCGTCATGGTCGACGGTCGCGAGCCAGGCCCGGGCCAGAAAGCCGAGAAGCTGCGCTGGCTGGCTCACCTTGCTCGTCGCCTGCTCGACGACGGCCGGTCCCAGGCTATGGCCGGCCGCACAGAGAGCGGTGAGCAGCACGGCCTGCCCGTCACAGAGAGCTACCGCCTGGTGGGCACAAGCGCCGGTGAGGCTTCCCACCTCGCGCTCAATCAGTCGGAGCGCGTCGCCGCCGCCGATATGCAGGTCGCGGGCTGACCGGTGGTGGATCTCGGCGGGCAGCAACGCGCTCGGCACCTCACGATGGCTGATGAGTAGCCAGACCGGCTCGTCCTGGCAAGAGCGGAGGAGATGGGCACTCAGTAGGCGAAGCGTCGGGTAGGAGCCTCCGAGATGATGGATGCCCTCCAACACGATCACATCTGAGGGTCCGAGGGCTCCGGCGAGTTCGTCGGCCAGGCAGGCGAAGAGCGGCACCCAACCGGCGACCGGACCGGGCTGACGGCGCATCAACTCGAGGGTGGCCTTGCCGAACCCAGGGCGTAGACGCCCGACACCCTCGATCAGCGAAAGCAGAAACGTGCCCGGATCACGATCCTCTGGGCCAAGCCGGACCCACAGCGGCGAGCAGCCACGCCGTTGGAGATCGACGGC
>WNGA01010465.1_pt1 | contig 13429 bp, 8 predicted proteins | sample 5400061 | NCBI WGS metagenome assembly WNGA01 (sample SAMN13153366, study PRJNA577476) | soil metagenome | isolation source: 100 cm soil or saprolite under grassland replicate 2 | place: USA:California | collected 2016-06-15 | reverse complement strand
GTTCCATACCCGCCGACGCTGGAGAAAGAGAAAGCGGCACGTCCCGTCGGGAAGCGGCCCATGCCGCCGGTTCAGAGTCTCGATCGCGTCGCGCGCCGCGACGAAGAGCGGCTCGTCCTCGGGCGTCGTCTCCTGCAGCGCGTCGATCCAGTCGGAGAGCAGAGCGAACTTGATTTGCTCTTCCGTGTTCGCCAGGTAATGAACCTCCAGCCGCTCGGCGAGCTCGCGGACTTCGGATTCGCTCGTCAGGAGAACGGGAACGGCGACCAGCGTGAAGAGCTCGGCGGGAATGCCCTTCGCGAGCTCGAGCTTCGGAAGACGGCGCGGTCCGACGAGCTCGGTCACGTCGCGATTCACGATCGCGATGGCGACTTCGGAGACCGGGACGAGGGCGAGCACCGCGAGGACCGCGAGCTCCCAGCCTGGCGTCCCTCCCGCCGCCGACAGCGCCAGAGGCACCGCGAGTAAGGCAACGCTTGCGACGAACATCGTCCCGAGGTAGCCCGAAGTCGCCGCCGCGAAGTACGCCCGGCGGATCCACTGCGTGAGCGGGACGCGGTATCCGACTTCCTTCTCGAACTCCCCGCGGCCCCGGGAAATCAGCCAGTGGCCCGGATCCGCCTGCCGGTCTTCCAGAGGGCTTTCGATGAGCTCCGGCCCGAATCGGTGGGCGCGGGCGACCGCCCGTTCCGCGATCTCGATCTCGGAAAGTCCGGATCGTCGCGAGAGATCCTCGATCGCGTGGCGGTAGCGGTCGCGGGTCGCAAAATCCATCTCCGCGACGCGCGTTCCCTTTTCGAGCGCCTGCTCGACCAGACTCACGGACTCGAAGAAATCTGCCCAGTCGACGGAGGAAATGAGCCGCATGCTCGTGATCACGTTGCGCACGGTCACGTGGGTCGCGACCTGCTCGAGGTGCTCGAGCCGCACGATCTCGTCGGCGGTCAGCCCCTGGGCTTCGATCCGCTTCGTGAGCCACGCGAGTGCCGGGGTCTGCTCCGGATCGCGTTCCCGCAGGCGCTGCAGGAGATGGACTGCGAAAGGGGCGGGGAGCGGCTTGCGTTCGAGCACTCGCAGCCTCGACTCCCACGCTTCCCCAGGCTCGGTGCGGATCCCGAGGAGGGAGTCGGCGAGGGCGTCCGCGTCCTCGCGTGCGAGGCGGCGCCGGACGATGCGCTCTGCCAAACGGCGCAGGTTTTCGACTAAGACGAGGCGGAGCGTGATCGCGACCGCCCAGAGCTCGCCCATCGTCAGCGGCTGCGAGCGCTGGTAGGCCGCGACGAAGCGCCGCAGCGTCTCGGGATCGAAGCGGCTGTCGGTGTGGGCGATCAAGTGCGAAGTCAGCGCATAGACGCGCGGATAGCCTTCGAACGGGCCGGAGTCGAGCTTGGGGAGCTCCCGGTAGTAGCGCGGAGGCAGGTCCTCCCGGATCTCCCGAAGGTGTTCTTCGACGATGTGGAAGTTGTCGACGAGCCACTCTGCGGCGGGTGAGATCGTGCGCTCTTCCCGGATCGCGTCGGCGACGGCTCGGTAGGACTCGAGAAGAACGCGTCCGTTCTCCTTCAAGCGGGGAAGAAGCGGTCTTCCCTTTCGGAAGCCGTGGGCAAGGCGGTGCTCGGCCCCCAGCCGCTCGGCGAACTCTTCGAGGCGCTCGATCGAGTAGAGCTCCGCGCGGATCGGCTCGTCGAGCCCCGGAAAGGAGAGGATGGATCGCTCCGGTTCTTTCGCCGCCATGTTTCAGTCGTGTCCGCCGCGGAGGGCGGGGAATCCGACGCGACGCCGACGCGACGACGGCGTCTCGTCCGACCTCCCGGCGTCCCGCTCCCGATCGGCGCCCGCGGCCTTCGACGGACGCGAGCCGCCCCGCGGACCCGGTCTTACTTGCGAGTGACCTTCCGCACGCCCGCGGCCGCCGCCGCCAGCGCTCCGAGCAAACCGGCGATGAACTGCGCCTTCCGGGCGGAGTCCATGCGATCCCATTCCCGCCGGACGCGGGTGATCGTCTTTCGCGAGCTCGCGCTCACCTTCCCGATCGTTTTCCGCGCCGCGTCCGCGCCCCCCTCGGAGAACTCGGCGATCTTCGAGCCTGCCGTGTTCGCTCTCTTTGCGAGGTCGTTCAGGAAGCTCTGCAGGCCGGCCTCCTTCGAAGAGCCGCGGCGGCGTCGCGGAGAGGTCTTTCGGCGGGACGACGTCGCGATCGGGGCGGCTCTGTTCTTGCCGCCGGCAGCCGTCTTTCGCCGGGGGGCGACCGCCTTGCGTCGGGTGCTCGGCCTCCTCGTGCGCGGCGACGAAGCGGAGCCGCCCGAAGAGGAAGAGGAACCGCTTTCCATCGTGCCTTCGGATTCCGTCACGGAAACCTCCTTGTCAGGCTTCGCTTGAGCAAAATGCGGTCCAAAGTCCTACTGCTCTCCTGCCCCCACGAACACCGGAGTGATATCGACCGGGATGTCGGAAAGGCGCGCGATTACCGACTGGATCTCGGCCGTCGAGCGGCCGTACTTCTCGAGGAGAGCTTTGCCCCGACCGTAGTCTCCGGTTGCCTCGATCATCAGGAGCTCGCTGGCGAGTGAACGGATCGCCTCCCGGCACTTCGCCGGGTCGGTTCGGAAACGCCCGCCGGCGTCGGGAACGATCGCGCCTTTCTCCCGAAACCAGTTCCACTGAATCGCGGTGCCCTGGCCGTGGGCCTCGTCGATCCCGAAGCGCATGCCCCGGAACATCAGGCCGGTGTAGGTCGAGTAGAGCTCACGCTCCCCGAACCCCGACAGCCACTTCCGGTCCATCGCCAGCAGGATGTTCCAGAGCCCGACGACGTCGGCCTTGCACTCCTCGATCGTCGAGTAGAGCTCCTTCAAGAGCAGGCGCGCTTCGACGCGCTTGCCGTCCGGACCGCGGATAATTCCGGGCCCCAGGCCGTGCGACAGCTCGTGGAAAAGGGTGTGGTTGAAATACGCGTCGAAAGAGAAGTTCGGCACCTCCGCGGCGACAAGAGTCTTCTCGGCGATTGGTCGCCCGCTCTGACGGAACTTGGCGTCCATCACGTTCTTCAGGAGAACTTTTTTCGAGCCCTTCGCTTCGCGGACCTTCTCGTCGTTGGGCAGGTTGAACGCGGCGGTCTGAACGCCGCGGCGTGAGTCGCCGGCGGTGTAGATCTCCTGGACCACACGGATCGGCGACTCGAACTTCCGTTTCAGGTTCTTGTGCTCGTCCGGAATCGGCAGGTTGTGCTCCATGTCGGGTAGGTGCTTCGCGTAGACGGCGAGCTTTTCGCTCTCGCTCTTGTCGCGCGCGGTCACGAAAGATTCGAACGAAGCTTTGTAATTGAAGAGAGCGTCTTCGTACACCTCGTACGGGCCGATGACGACCTCGATGTCGGAGTCGAGGTCCATCCATGCGACGTCCGAGTCGAAGTAGTCGTCGGAGAGGAAGGCATCCGCCCGCTTCGTCAGGTAGTTCCGAAGGCTCGCGTTTCCCGTGAGCGCCGCCGCCTCGCGCAGATTCCGGGCGGAGACCTCGAGCCCGTCGCGGTAGGCTTTCGAGTAGGGGATGGCGACCAGCCCTGGCCCCTGCCGCCGGATGACGGTGAAGAGGCCCTGGAAGGCGTCCTTGTCGCCGGGATGCGACGCCACCCAGCTCTCGAACTCCTCTTTCTTCATGTCGGTGGGATAGAAGCCCGCGCCGGGAGGCTTCGGTTCCCTGCCGATGAAAGGCTCGTTCTCCTTCAGCCGGTCCCACGGTCCCTTGTGGACGTCGAAGAGAGCGAGCGCCCAACGCGCCATCGGGTCGCTCCGCGCCGCCGTCGAAACGCGGCTCCGGAGATCCGGGTTTCGCTCCGCGACCTGGCGCAGGAAAATGTCGTTCATGTAGCGCGACGCTTCGATCAACTTCCGGACGGCCTGGGTCTCCTTCGCGTCGAGAAGCGAGCGGTCGTAATCGATCGGCGTTCGGGGGAGAAGGGAGAGGCGGTCGCGGATGTCGCGAGCGAAAACCAGGCCGGAAGGGCTCGTCCCCAGGGCCGGAGTCACGGACGTCCGTTCGCGAGAGCAGCCGGCGACGAAGGCGCCCGCTCCGAGCAGGGCAACGACGATCTTCGAGCTGCGCATCTCCGGAATCTAGCATTTCTCGAATGGCGTAGGTTTAGCATGTGAGGAGGGTCATGCTCGAAGTCGAGAGGGAGACGGATCGATACCTCGACCGGCGGGCGGCTGTCGATCGCTATCGCGCCGGCCGCCGGAGAACGGCCGAGGTCTTCGGGATGCTCGCGCCGGAGGCCTACCACGAGCGTCCGATCGCGCTGCGGAACCCGATCGTCTTCTACGAAGGCCACCTGCCGGCATTCTCGGTGAACACGCTCTTGAAGAAAGGTCTCGGCGAGCCGGGGATCGACCCGCGGTTCGAAGTTCTCTTCGAGCGCGGCATCGACCCCGAGGACCAGTCCGCCGTACCGGGCGCTCTCGCCTCGTGGCCGCCGCGTGCGGAGATCCAGGCATATGGTGAACGGGCGGACCGCGCCATCGTCGAGGCTCTCGAGACGAAGGACGTGACCCGCGAGGACAACCCGGTCCTCGCCCGCGGCCTCGCTGCGTACACGATCCTCGAGCACGAGCCGATGCACCAGGAGACGCTCCTCTACATGTGGCAGCGGCTTCCGTACGAGAAAAAGAGAGCACCCGAAGGAGCTCCGCGCCCGATCCTCGGGGGCGATCCGCCTCCGCGGGCCGCGGTACGCATCCCCGCCGGGCGCGCGACGCTCGGCGCCAGGAAGGGCGCGATTCCCTTCGGCTGGGACAACGAATTCTCCGAGCACGTCGTCGAAGCAGCCGATTTCGAGATCGACGTCGACGACGTCACCAACCGGGACTTTCTCGATTTCGTCCGCGCGGGTGGATACGACCGCGAGGATCTGTGGTCCGAGGAAGGGTGGCATTGGCGCCGGGAGAACGACGTGCGCCATCCGCTCTTCTGGGAGCGGAGCGGCGACGACTGGACCTGGCGGGGAATGTTCGAGTCGCTGCCACTGCCTCCCGCCTGGCCGGTCTTCGTCAGCCACGCCGAAGCCTCCGCGTACGCGCGCTGGCGCAACTCGCGCCTTCCCTCCGAGGCGGAGTTCCACCGCGCCGCCTACGGGACGCGGTCCGGAAGCGAGCGCTCCTATCCGTGGGGAGAGGAATCTCCCGATCGCACCCGCGGAAACTTCGACTTCGCCCGCTCCGACCCGGTGCCGGTCGGATCGTTCCCGGCCGGAGCGAGCGCGTGGGGCGTTCGCGATCTCCTCGGCAACGGCTGGGAGTGGACGTCCACGGTCTTCGGGCCTTTCCCCGGCTTCGAGCCGATGCCGTCTTATCCCGTATATTCCGCGGACTTCTTCGACGGAAAACACTGGGTGATGAAGGGTGGATCTTTCGCGACGGCGAAGCCGCTTCTGCGGCGGAGTCTCCGCAACTGGTTCCGGGGAAACTACCCGTACGTCTACGCGACGTTTCGAACCGTTCGAGACGCGTAAAGGTCCGCCGAGTCGAAGCCGAGAGCGGACGCGCCCACGGCCAAGAGCCTGATCCCTTCGAGCGTCGCCGCGCCTCCGCTGGAGGCCGTCCGCGACTTCGCGCGCGACGTCGCGCGGGACCTCGCTCTCTCCCCGAAGCAGATCCAGTCGAGGTACCTGTACGACGCGCTCGGCTCGTCGCTCTTCGAGTCGATCTGCCGGTTGCCGTGGTACCGCATCACGCGCGCCGAGGCGCGGCTGCTCAATCGCTGGGCGTCCGAGATGGTCGCACCGCTGGAGGACCCGGTGACGCTCCTCGAGCTGGGTTGCGGGAGCGGCGAGAAGATCGCGCTTCTCGCGGAGGCGCTGCGGAGCCGGCGCCGGCGCGTCGCGATCCACCTGATCGACATCTCGCCGACCGCCCTCGAGCTTTCGGAGCGCACCCTCGGCGCGCTCGAGCACGTCTCGGTCGTCGGGCACCGCGCGACCTACGAGGAGGGCCTCCGTCACGCGGCGCGGGAGCGGCCGCCACACGGCGGGCTGCTGGTCCTCTTCCTCGGATCGAACATCGGCAACTTCGATCCGCCGGCCTCGCAGGATTTCCTTTCCGAAATTCGCCGGGCGATGCGGCCGGGTGACGCGCTCCTCCTGGGCGCGGACCTGATCAAGCCGGTCGACGAGCTCCTGCTCGCCTACAACGACCCGCTCGGCGTCACCGCGGCGTTCGACAAGAACCTTCTCGTCCGGATGAACCGCGAGCTCGGCGCGAACTTCGACCTGACTTCGTTCGAGCACCGCGCGATCTGGAACCCCGGCGAGCGCCGCGTCGAGATGCACCTGGTCTCGCTTCGGGACCAGATCGTGCAGATCCGGCGCGCGGGAGTGGACGTGCGCTTCGAGAAGGGAGAGTCGATCTGGACCGAGAGCTCTTACAAGTACGAGCCGCACGAGGTCGTGGAGCTCGTCAGCGCCGCGGGTTTCCGCAGCCACGCGCAGTGGACCGATCCCGAAGCGCGCTTCGCGCTGACGCTCTTCGTCGCGGAGTAGGTCGCGCCAGCGGCCGGGGAAAAAATGGGAAGCTTGCGCGGGGCGATCGAGGTTTTCGCGTTGCGGAAGATTTTGATCCGAAAGGACGGTTCGATGAAGAAAGTCTTCGCCCTTCTCCTCGTCCCCGCTCTCGCGCGAGCCGCCGGTCCGGCCCCTTCCGCCGTTTCTCCCGCGGAAACGACCGCCGCGAAGGCGATCACGGAGGACCTCATCCGGGGACACGTCCGCTTCCTCGCCTCGGACCTTTTGGAGGGACGCGCACCGGCATCGCGCGGAGACCTCCTCGCCCAGCAGTACGTCCAGGCGCAGATGGAAGCGCTCGGGCTCGAGCCCGGCTCGCCCGGCGGCGGTTGGCTCCAGAAGGTGCCGCTCGTCGGGATCGTGGGCAACGTTCCGCAGAAGCTCACCGTCGAGAAAGATCGTCACGGAGTCGAGCTCACGAAGCTCGAGGACTACGTGGCGTTCTCGGGAACCCAGAAGCCCGAGTCCCGGGTCGACAAGGCCGAGATCGTCTTCGTCGGATACGGGATCGTCGCGCCCGAGTTCCAGTGGGACGACTACAAGGACGTCGACGTCAAAGGCAAGGTCCTCCTGATGATGAACAACGATCCGGAGGATGATCCGAAGGTCTTTGCCGGGAAGACCCGGCTCTGGTACGGCCGCTGGGACTACAAGTACTCGATCGCGGCTCAGAAAGGTGCGATCGGCGCGTTCATCATTCACACGCAACCCTCGGCCGGATACCCGTGGCAGGTCGTTCAGAGCTCCTGGTCGCGGGAACGCTTCGAGCTGCCGTACGAAGGGGAGCCGCGGGTCGAGATCAAGGGATGGTTCACCGAGGATGCGTCGAAGAGGGTCGCCTCCTTAGGTGGGCAGGACCTGGACCGGCTGCGCGCCGCCGCCATCAAAAGGGACTTCCGTCCGGTGCCGCTCGGCGTCGAGCTCTCGATGAGAATCGAGAACACGGTGCAGACCCGGGAGAGCGCGAACGTCATCGGAAGGTTTCCGGGAAGCGATCCGCGGCTGGCTCGCGAGGCGGTGATCTATACCGCCCACCACGATCATCTCGGTATGAAGACCGACCCGAAGCCGGGCGAGGACGCGATCTACAACGGTGCACTCGACAATGCTTCCGGGGTCGCCTCGATTCTCGCGATCGCGAAGGCCTTCGGGCAGCTACCGAAGCGGCCGCGGCGCACCGTCTACTTCGCCTCGGTCACCGCGGAGGAGCAGGGCCTGCTCGGCTCCGAGTACCTGTCCAAGCACCCGCCGGTCGAGCCCGGACGGATCGCGGCGGACATCAACATCGACGGGGTGAGCATCTTCGGCCGCACGAAGGACCTGACCATGGTCGGTTTCGGAAAATCGTCGCTCGACCCGATCATCGTCTCGCTGGCGAAGATGCAGGGCCGGGTCGTCACGCCCGACCAGTTCCCGGACCGCGGTTTCTTCTACCGCTCCGACCAGTTCAGCCTGGCGAAGGTCGGGGTCCCCGCCGCTTACTTCCACACCGGCACCGAGGTCGTCGGAAAACCAGCCGGGTGGGGAACGAAGAGGATCGAGCAGTGGGAGGAGAAGGATTATCACCAGCCGTCCGACGAGCTTCGCAGCGACTGGGACCTTTCCGGAGCAGTCGAGGACATTCGCCTCGACTTCTGGCTCGGCGTGAAGGTGGCGAACGCAGAACGGATGCCGGAGTGGAACCGCGGAGACGAGTTCGAGGCGGCACGGAAGAAGGCCCTGGCGGCGGTCGCGACGGGGCAGCCATGAAGCGGCTTCCGTTCTTCGCCGCGATCTGTTTTCTCTTCGCGGCGGTGGACGCGCACGCCCAGGGCACGAGCGGTCTCCACTTCGGGGTCGAAGGCGGCATCTCGTACCCGCAACGGGATGCGAAGGATTCCTACGACAACGGCTGGAACGGAGGCGCGCTGCTGGTCTGGAATCCGCCGGTCATCCCGGTGGGCCTGCGCGTCGACGGCTCGTACCACAAGCTCGACGGCAAGAATGCAACGATCGGCGATGCCGATATCCTCGCCGGGACGGCCGACGTCGTCGTCGGGTTTCGCGCGATCCTTCTGAAGCCCTATTTCCTCGGGGGTGTCGGTTACTACCGTCTCGACTTCTCGCAGGACTCGGGTCCCGGCGCCTTCCGGGGAAAGCAGAACGAGACCGGCTGGAACGCGGGCGCGGGAGTCTCGATCCGCCTGCGAAAGATCGACCTGGTCGTCGAGGCGCGGTACCACAGCGTCTCGACGGAGGGGAGCCGCTTCCAGTTCGTACCGGTTTCGGTCGGGCTGGTCTTCTAGTTCTTGAGACTCGCGCAGGCTGGGTGGCCGCGATAAGTCGGCGGCGCGGCACCTTCGCGCGGGGAAGGCATCAGGTCGCTCCCGCGCACCGTGTAGGTCCAGCGGGCTTTCCCGGTCTTGTCGTAGAGCTGCATGTCGAGGGTCCGATCGTTGCACGCGCCCCGGAACCGGAGCATCCCGAAGTTGTGCATGTCGTTGACCAGGGACGTGCCGGGGACGCGGAGCGGGTTGTTCGCCTCGGCCGGCTCGACCGACAGTCCCGCGGTGAACGGGGAAGCCGTGAAATCGTAGAGCGGGTAGGAGCCCGGCGGCGTCACGCGGAGCAGCTCCGCAGCGTGCCGGTCGCCCGACAGAAACAGAACTCCCCGGATCCGGTTCTTCTCGATCCAGTCGAGGAGCTCCTTCTGCTCCGTCGCGTAGTGCGCGAACGATTCGCCGTGGCTGTTCGAGTTCAACATCTGGCTCCCGTTGACCACGACCTTGAACGGCGCCGCGCTGTAAGAGAGCGCGTGTTCGAGCCAGCGAAGCTGCTCCCGTCCGAGCATCGTCTTGTCGGCCGTTTCGGCGGCTCTCTCGGGCGTGCGGTACATCCGGTCGTCCAGCAGAAAGAAGTCGACGTCGCCCCATGCGAACTGTCCGAAGACGCCGTCGACGCCGCGCGCGCCGTAGGTCGGATTCGCCCAATAAGTCTTGAAGATGTCGAAGCTCTCTCTCCAGTAACGGTTGATCCAGGTGGAGTCGTTCGGGCCGAAGTCGTGGTCGTCCCAGATCGCGTAGTGGTGTGCCGTCGCGAGGAGGGGCTGCAGTGCCGGCTCCTCGCGGCCGATCGCGTTGCGCCTCTTCATCGCGGCGACGCTCCCGAAGTCGGGCTCCCGATAGTAGATGTTGTCGCCGAGCCAGAGCATCACGTCCGGCTTCAACGCCGCGATCGTGCGGAAGATCTTCGGATCCGAACCGTAGGGAGTGCCCGGCCGGTCGAACTTCGGCTCGTTCGCGTAGTAGCAGGAGCCGAACGCGACCGCGAAGTCGGGCGGCTTGCTCCGCCATTGCCAGAAGGGTTGAGTATTGAGGACCCCGCTCGTCCCTCCCGCCGGGAACGGGGCTGGCGCGCCGGCGACCAGGACCTCGTAGGAATAGCGGGTACCCGGCTCGAGTCCCGACACCACGAAGAGTGCGGCGTCGTCGGTCTTCTCGCCCGCCAAAAGCGGCGGCGTCGTCCGGGTCTCGGCGCGCTTGCCTTCCGGCCAGTAGCGCAGCCGGACCTCCGCGGGCGCGGTCGTCTGAATCCATACGGATGCCTCGGTCAGGTCGGCGTAGCCGAGCATGGGACCGGAGCGGATGCGCGCGGCTTCGCCCTTCGGCGCAGCCGCGTGCTGCGGGCGAGCGGCCAGAAGCGTGGACGCGAGAATCACGGCGAGGGCCGAAATCGACTTTTTCATGAAGAAATCCTAACTTGGTCCTCGGCGTTCGCTTCGCGAACGGCGGACAGAGAGTCAAAACGGGAGTCCTTTTGAGTCAAACTGGTCGGCTGTGGGACGGTTTTCCGAGACCGTGAAATCCCGCCGCTCGTTTCTCCGGCTCGTGTCCCTCGGCGGCGCGGCCTCTCTGGCGGCTGCGAATCCGGCCTGGGCGAAGAAGAAATCGAAGAGTGCCGACTCGATCTCGGCGCCGCCGCCGATCAAGCCCCGCGTTCTGCGACCCGGCGACACCGTGGGCCTGGTGGCTCCCGCTTCGTACACATTCGACCTCTGGCAACTCGACGACGCCTCCGCGCGCGTCGAGGCGCTCGGCCTCCAGCCGAAATTCGGAAAGCACGTCCGCGGCCGACGCGGCTTTCTTTCGGGAACCGACGACGAGCGTCTCGAGGACCTGCACTCGATGTTCGCCGACCGGAGCGTCGCCGCCATCTTCGCCCTGCAGGGAGGTTATGGAACCCCGCGGCTGCTCGACCGGCTCGACTACGACCTGATTCGGCGGAATCCGAAGATCCTTCTCGGCTATTCCGACATCACGGGACTCCACCTCGCCATCGGCAAGAAAGCGGGCCTCGTGACCTTTCACGGCCCCAACATGGTCGGCGCGCTGCCGCCGCGAACGCTCGAGCTCTTGAAGAAGGCTCTCTTCGTGCCGGAGCCGATCGGGGAGGTGACCAATCCCGCGGAGCCGGACCCGCTGAACGTCGAGTTTCCCCTGCGGACGGTGGCGCCCGGCGTCGCGCGCGGGCGGATCGTCGGAGGAAACCTGACTCTCGTCTCCGCCACGATGGGAACGCCTTACGAGATCGAGACGAAAGACCGGATCGTCTTCCTGGAAGACACGGGGGAAGCGCCCTATCGGATCGACCGGATGCTGGTTCAGCTCCGTCTCGCCGGAAAGCTCCAGCAGGCGGCGGGGATCGTGTTCGGAACCTGCACCGACTGCGGGCCCGGGAAGTCGAGCTTCGAGCTCTCGCTTTCTCTCTCCGAAGTTCTGGAAGAGCAGCTCGGATCGCTCGGCAAGCCGGTGCTCGCCGGCCTCGTCTTCGGCCACACCAAGGAGAAGGCGATCCTTCCGATCGGGGTCGAGGCTGAGCTCGACGCTTCGGCGCACCACGTGACCATCACGGAGGCGGCGACGCTTCCGGCGTAGTCCGCGGCGCCGAAGAATCCCGGGCTCGCTCCGGTCCGGATGACGGCGAAAACAAAAGGGCGGGGTCTTCCCCCGCCCTCGACGATCCCCGAAGCCTTCTTCTAGAAGTCGAACCGCGCGGCCACCTGGAACGTCCGGGGCGTCCCGACGCTGCTCGCCCGGAGAAACGCCGCGAGAGGCGTCGAGCCATTCGGGCCCCAGACGTTGCTCGGATAGGAGCGGTTCGGTTCGTTGGTGCAGTTGAAGCACTCGATCAGGCCCGTCAGGTCGCCCGGCCCGATCCGGAACGCTTTGGAGAGTCGCAGGTTGAGCGAGTGAAAGTCGAGCTGGCGGTAACTGTTCCGGTCGAAGTGGTTGCCGTCGGGAGCGGTCGGCCGGTCGGTTCCGCTCTGGCCGTCGCCGTTGACGTCCGAGTTGATGATCGGGTTCCTCGGCTGCCCGGAGTTGTAAATGTAGGAGCCGGACAGTCCGAACCCCCAGAACGGTGTGTCCCAGACCGCGCTGATTCCCCCCTTCCACGTTTGATCGCGGGCCGAGTAGCCCCAGTTCAGGTCGAGGTTGTTGTAGTCCTCGGCCTGGATCCCGGAGAAGTTGCGCTCGTTCGAGTCATTGTCGCGGTCTTTCGACCAGGTGATTGCCGCGTTGACGCTGAAGCGGTCGGTGAAGTGCCGCTGGACGTGGAAAGTGCCGCATAGTAGATCGCCCGGGCATCCGAGAGGCTCGTGATGATCCTGCCATAGTACGGGTAAGGCTTGGCGGTATTGCTCGTCGCGTAGTGCGGCAGCCCGTTCGTGGAGGTCGTGCCGTCGTACTGCCGGTTGATGTCAGTCAGCCGCTGGAGTTGGTGACCCTTGGCGTAGGTCAATTCGAGGTCGGCGGCCGTCCTCGCGAAGATCTCGCGCTCGAAGCCGAGGGTGATTCGGTCGGTATACGGGTTGCGGAAGTCCGGATCCACCCAGTTGACCTCGGGGCGAGCCAGGTTCGGGACCGTTTGGAAATTGATCCTCTCGACGCCGACGACCGTGAACGCGTCTCCCCAGCCGGGGGAGAGCGGATCGGTCGGGGGACCAGTCACGACGCCGCCGGCGCCCGTCTGTGCGGAGACGGTGTACGCAGTTGCCTGAATTCCGTTCGTGGTGAACGGCGACACCCAAAGGAGGAGCGGTGTCCGGCTCCAGAATCGGCCGGCGGAAAGGCGCACGACGCTCTTGTTGTCGGGCGACCAGGAGATGCCGAACCGCGGCGACCACGCCTTGTCCTCGTCGGGAATGTGGCCGGTCAGCCGGAACGAGCCGTCGGGGTTCTGATCGAACGGGTTCAGGATCGGCTCGTCCGGGTTATCGAGCTTCTCCCAGCGCACTCCCAGCGTGACCGTCAGCTTGGGCGTGACGAACCACTGGTCCTGGAGGAAGAACGCGAGCTCTTTCTGGTTGAGCGAGGCGGCGCCTGCCTCATCCGCTGTCCGCCCGCCCGCTCCGCCGAACTGCCGGTACTGGCTCCAGCGTCCTGCCAGCATGTCCGCCTTGTTGTTGAAGACAAAGGTACCGCGCCAGTTTCCTTTGAAGACCTGGGACAGGTCGTTGTAGTTGTACTCGGCGCCAGCCTTGAAGACGTGCTCCTTGACGAGGTAGGTGACCGTGTCGGCCACTGCTTTCTTGTGGGTCGTGGTCGAAATCGGGAGGAAGAAGACCTCGCCGTACCGGTTCACTCCGAGCTGGATCTCGGGAAGGTTCAGGCCCTTGTCTTCACGCGGCGTGTCTTCCTTGACGTAGTTCAAATTCAGGTCGTTCAAGAGGCTCGGCGTGAACTGGCCCGAGTACGAGCCGACGTAACCGTAGGTGTGCAGTCCCTCGATCCCGTTGTAGCTCTCGGTGCGCGATTGTGAGTCCGACGTGCCGTTGATCCCTTCGTACTTGTTGATGTTGGCCCGGACCATAAAGCGGTGCGACGAGTTAGCCTGAAAGAC
>WNGA01009157.1_pt1 | contig 13431 bp, 11 predicted proteins | sample 5400061 | NCBI WGS metagenome assembly WNGA01 (sample SAMN13153366, study PRJNA577476) | soil metagenome | isolation source: 100 cm soil or saprolite under grassland replicate 2 | place: USA:California | collected 2016-06-15 | reverse complement strand
CGGCGGAGATACGCTGTTTGCGAGCCAATATGCAGCCTACGATGCGTTGTCTCCGCGCATGAAGGCCTATCTCGAAGGGCTCACGGCTACGCATTCGGGCGAGCACCTCTATCGTGCGACCAATGTGCTGGTGGGGCGCAAGCTTGAAGACGAGCGGCCGATAGTCGCTGCGAAACACCAGAAGAACTCGCAGGCCGTCGATCGGATTCTTGACTAGGTCATCCAGGAGGGCCGCGAACGCACGGCGCTCCTCCTCGGTGTGCAGGATCAGGAACTCCTCGAACTGGTCGACCACGAGCAGGAGAGGCGCGTCGTGCTTCTTGCCGCGAGACTCCGCCGCCCTCTTGAGAAGGTCTTGCAGAGACAGTTCCGCCGCCGGCTTCCTCGCGAGCCGACTGTCGGCGGCGAGAAGCGCCGCTCGCAGCCGCTGTATCGGGTCTCCGAACAGCCTAGTCTCGACCACCATCCAGCCGAGGTCGCGCAGCTGCGGCAGCACTTTCGCTCCCAGAAGGGAGGACTTGCCGACGCCCGACGCACCGGAGAGGTAGAGCAGCGGGGCATCAGTTGACTTGAGCCAGCTCAGGATCGCGGTGTCGGCGCCATCGAGCCGCTTGAACGTGTCGCGGTCCGCCACCCCGTAGGGGTGCAGGCGGAAGTAGCCGGGCTTGAACTGCATGTCGCCGCCGATGACCGTCGCCTTCAGGCGGCGCTCGCGCAGCGCTCGCCACGCGGTCGGCAGCATTGAGAACAGCAGGATGAAGATGAGCGGTGCGGCGATGATCGACCAGAACGCGCGCGAGCCGACCGCCGCGTGAAACTCGCGAAGATCGTCGAGCGCGTACTTTCGCAGGAGGACGATGGCCGCGACGTAGATGACCACCATCCCGACCAAGATGGTCGCCTGGCCCAGTAGCGATCCGAGGAACGTCCGGCCGAAGGTCTGTCGCTGCTCGTCCGTCGGCCCGACCGACTTGATCAGGTCGCCGAGACCCTTGACGTCGACTACCGTCATTAGGTGGGTCCTCCCAACGGGGCGGCCCACGATCTTAGTTGCAATCCAGCGGTTTTGCACGCCAGAAGTGACGAGAAGAAGCGATGAGCATGCGAATGGAGTGGCTCCGCGCCGACGAAAGCACCCCCGCCTGCTGGGCATGCTTGGTGGTCTATATCCCGAGAAAGTCAGCGTGCTCGCGACCCTTGCCAACAGCCTAGTCGACCGCGACATGACCGTCGATGCCGCGCGGCAACTGTGGGTCGACCTATGCCAGCAGGGCTGGCGACGCGTGGCGGAGCAGGACTTGAGAGCCTGCCGGATGAGCCACAGGCGTCTGAGAGAGATCGCCTACGAGCGGTGATCGAACCACGTTGATGCGAATGGGCCCCTCTCGCAGTGGTTCACCGCTCCTAGTGCGCGCTCGCCCTCACGTTCCGACTGACTCGACGAACGTCTATGTCGCCAGTGGTTCGACGGTCGGTGTAGTACTGGCCCGCGAGCCGACTTGGGTCGGCGTCGATGTCCATCTCCAGCCACGCCACTCCCTCGTGCCGCGCGCTCCTGTGCGCGACTTCAGCCCTGGGGCGATTGTCGTAGGAGTACCAAACGCGAAAGCGTCCTGCGTCGGGCTCGGCCTCCAACACGCAGCGCGTGGAGTGGGAGGTTGACTCCCCAGTTCTGAGCTTGATCGACACCGAGAAGAGCGTTTGGCGAATCCAGATGGTGACCGGGATGGGCGGCGACGGCTTCTTCGTCTCGGGGTCGATCCATGTGCTGACGAGCGTCCCCTCCCACGTGCCGTTCAGGTCTGGGAACGTCTTGCGCGCGATCGCCGGAAACTTCCGCCACACGTGGCGCCAGGTGACCGAGGCTAGGCCAGCACGCGCAATAGGCGTCCCAGTGCTGACGCAACAGAGATATCAGATGACGACGCGCATCAATACCGCTGACGCCGAGCGCCGGAAAGCCATCGCGAGCGAACTCGCCCCAAGGAATCTCGTAGCGGACATTGAAGCTGAGCGCACCGTTGAGTTGCGCGGTGTAGTCGCCTGGGAAGCAGAAACCAACCAAACAGTCGCCGATGCGGACGTGCGGGAGAGTTACCGCCCGCAAGGCGGCATCCACCAAGTCACGGCCCGCAAAGGCCGCCTGATAGATTCCGACCGTCTTAGGAAGACTCGTAATCGACAATGCGTTCGAGACAGGTCGCTCCTCCGCAATCTCGACGGGCGCCCGTTCATTGTCGATCAGCCCTCGCCAATTCGCTGCAACCTCAGGCGAGGGGCCGCTGCGTGGCACGTTGTACTCTTGCAGCGTCTTGGTGAGCTCGACCAGACCGGCTCCCCAATTTTCGGTGAAGTCGATGTATTGCGCGAGCGCCGTGTCGAAGGTGAGCTCATAACGCTCCTTGCGCAGGGGAATGATGAAGCTCGTGTCGCCTAGCTTGGCGGCCACTTGCTGCGCGAGCTTGATCTCCCGCTGCACGCCCTTCTTTGAAAGCCCGTCCGGCGTGGCGACGAGAAGGAGTTTTGCAGACCAGTCTTTGAGCGCCACTTCAAGCAGCTCTGTCCAATCCTGGCCGCCCCGCAGCTTCAGGATATCCGCCCAGACCTCATAGCCGAGCGCGGTCAGGCGCGTGCCGAGCCACAGGACGAACTCATTGTCCTGCGGCGTCGCATGGCTGATGAATACCAATGGCCGCTTTGCGCCGGGCGCGTTTGCTACCTCGATTGCTGCAACGGTCTCGCTCATCAGCTTGTTTAATGCGTACGAAAACTCGCCGGAGATTATCAGGCTGAAGGGCGTTGCCGCTTTTGCCTAATAAGTGTCTGAATCTGTTCAGATTTGCCGTCTCCATTTTCGGAGCTACAGCGGTTCCGAGCCGCGAATCAGGCATTGCTCCCCGCACCCATTCCAAGGTGTTGCAATCAGCAATAAGTCATACGGGAATAGCTCGATCATATCGCCGTTGACCGGCCAACGCTGTCTCTAGCCCTACGTGGTCGCGGCTTGCCGAACTAATGCTCTCCGATTTTCAGGGATCAGGTAGATGCTCCAAAGGAAATTTCTGCTCAGCACCCAGCAAATCAGCAAAGATATCTCATATTTCACCATTGGCTTCGCGACCTTGAGCGTACAAGGCCACGTTGAGGACGCGGTTTGCGCCGGTCCTGGCACACTCGTCACCGTCGGATCACTGTACGGCATCCTTACAGCCGCCCACGTGCTCGGTAATCTTCCCACCAAAGGTCAGGTAGGGCTCGTCACGCATGCCGATGATCCGTCACGATTTCAGAAACAAATCATCATGATGGAACACACCGATTCCGTGATCATGCGAGGCAAGGCATTCGATCAAAAAGGTCCCGACCTCGGATTCTTGCGCCTCCCTCAACAAAGCATCGGTTGGATCGCGCTCGACGTCCTCGACCAGGTAGACGCGCTCGATCGCGAGCGCACTTTGATCGAGAGGGTAACAGAGCAGGTAACAGAGCAACTACGCCAAGAGCATTCTGACAGTGACGTCTGTAAAGTATTAGGGGAAAGTCATCCTCACTGCATCGAGGCCAAAGCATGCGATCACCGCAATGCCAAAGGAGCCTCCGAAGCCTACCTTCGTCTGGTCAGGGGAATATCGCGACACTATGAAGCCGTGGAAAGAAGAGCAAATTCGGAAGAGCGAGCAAGCCCGTCAGGAGCAGATTCGCCAAGAGGCTATCCGCAAGGCAAAATTTGCTGGCGAATAGTGGGCTGTATGCGTCCGGAGCTGGGCGAGTTCATCCAGTGATCGTGGGCTGGTCGACCCGCAATCGCCCCCTCTTGCCCAGGCCAATCAATGATACTCCCTGATGCTCGCTCGCTGCCGCATGGCCTCGCGCAGCTCCCGGAGAAACTGGGTCGTAGTGGCGTAGCAGCCAGCCGCGCGTGGGTAAGGACTGGATCATTAAGCACCCAATCGGCACGACGCAGGGTCGACCACGGCACGATCTGTGGACGAAGTTGCGCTAATTCGGGACACTATAAGCCCCTTGCGCCTGTGTTGATCGCACCTTTGTCAATCCAAATTCGTCGCGCCGGCGTCCAGAAAAAATTCGGGCCCGCCACGACTGCTCGCGCTTAATTTAAGGCGCGAGCCGAAAGCTCCTGCGTGAGAACAGATATGGTATGCTTAGTAGACTGTGCCCCTTCGAGAAACACCAACGCGAAGGTAGTGCTCGGAACCGAGGACAATCATTAGGACCGACACAGAATGGCAGTTTCTTCGAAGATCAAGATTATGATTTCGAGTCGATGTAACGATCGCTTTCCGCTCGAAACCAAGAGCGCGAAAACGCTGTCAGCGATACGAGCCGAGTTAAAGAATAGCATCGAGGGGATTCGGATTTTTCGCCAATCTATCTATGAGGTCTGGATTAACGAAAAGGCAGCTGAAGACGCAAGCCAGTCGGCATGGGATCAATGCATGAACGAGGCTCGTGACTGTGACGTGTTTATCGCGCTGTTCAACGGAAATGCCGGTTGGGCAGATCAGTCGGGAACCATCGGCATTTGCCACGCCGAGTTCGAAAAAGCTTATACGGCCGCTCCTGGAAAGGTCTTTATCGTAAACATCCACGAGCCCAACGCCAAAGGTGCTCCCTCTGGCGGAGTCCACTCGGCATTTCAGCAGTACGTTCAACGGCTGAGACGATTTGATGCTAGAACGGCCAAGACAGAAGCTCAGCTGATCGAAGCCGTGCAGCGAACCGTGCCTCAGGCAACCGTCAAAATGGTTCAAAGAGGCGTTCGGGATGCCAGCCGTGGCATACGTTATGAGGGCCCTGCACTCGACTGGAGCAGGCTCAATTATGCTGATAGAGCCACCGCGATGCGAAAGGCGGCCTTAGCAGCACTTGTCCAAGATCCCTTGAGGGTTGATTTTAACAACAGTCGTGTACAGAGGACGATCGCGGGAAAGCTCGTGTTGTTTGTCGTCGGTGCTGTTCCGGACGCAATGTCGGTATCTGCTGCCCGAGAAACCGTTGGCCAACCGCATCTATCGGACCACGCACTTGATGGATCTTTGTCAAGACTTCATGGAGGGCCAATTCATTTGATCGCTTGTCACAAGACAGTTACGGAGTCTCAGGCCAGGGCCATGCTCGGATTTCCGGATGCAACAGTGGTTTCACCTCCGTTCGGAATCTATGTGGTCGATCCGGTGCAGAGCATCCAGCTTGTCTTGATAGCCCAATGCAGGGATGAGACAAGCACGCGGCTCGGCGTTCAGCAATTCCTGGAATGGTTGGATGAATCTGAACAAGCTATCGCGCTAGCTGGCCACGCCTCAAAGCGAAAGAGGGTCGTCAGCGCTCTGGCGCAGACGTAACGAGCCTAGCCGTAATGGTCGGGCATCCTGTATGCAAAATCGCTCGATTGTACTGCGATCTGACATAGCGCTGTGCGCGTCTGGACCACGGAAAGGGAGGGGTTCTACAATCCGCCCGTTACCTGTAGCAAGCCGGTCCGATCTCCGGGCACAGGGCCGCAGCCGAGCTGCTGCGGCGGATGCTGGCGCTCGGCATCTCGCGTTGGCATCCCGACCCTCTTGCCGCGATCGAGGCGGCCGAGGCCGGGCGCGCAACCTGACAAAAGAAGGGCCCCGGCGAGGACAGCCGCGGGCCCCAGATGAAAGCTCGTCAACGCATCGACGTCATCACCATCGCGCGCTGCGCTCCGCGGCGCAAGGGAGGACGATCATGCCGTTAACCAGCGAAGAGGCCCGAGCCGTTTTTCCGCTCGCTTGGAGTTTACCGCCCGATCGCACGGTCGAGTTTGTACGCGAAGTCGACGCGGCGCTGGCCGGCCATCCCGTGCGCGGGGAAGGACTTGCGCACCGGGTCGCGGTCGAAATCCTGCCACGCTACTTCGTGCCGCCGCCGATGCTGAAAAAGGAGCTGGAGCACGTCAACATCAGAAAACCATGGCTGCGACGTCGTGCGAGAGGTGGGCCATGTATTGGGCTTGTGCACGGCTCGAGTCCCGGCGCGAGACGGTGGCGCAGCATTCCTCAAGCTCGCCGGTTACGAAGTCTACATTCCGCAGGTGCGCGAGCAGCGCCTCAGGCGTAGCCGGCGCGTCGAGGTCATTTCGCCCCTGTTTCCGGCATACGCCTTCATCGTGATCGAGCAGCAATGGCATCGCGCCCGCTGGAGCATCGGTGTGACTGCTCTAATCATGGACGGCGACCACCCGGCGCGCGTTCCGGATCTGGTCATCGCCGATATTCGAGCGCGTGAGGTTCGTGGCGCTGTCGAGCTGCCGAAGTTGCCGGGCATGAAGGTCGGCGAGCGCGTGCGCGTGTTAGGCGGGCCATTCCAAGGGCAGCTCGGATTGTATGCCGGCATGCGGCCCCACGCGCGCGTCGAGGTGCTGCTCGCGCTACTCGGCCGCATCACGGTCGCTGTTCGAAGCGATCGCCGGCATGGACCTATTGCCGCTGGTGCGCGAGCTCGAGGCTCGGCTCGAGACCGATGAGGAATCCAAGGACGTCGACCCATAGTATCACAAGGCGCGGGGTCGGCCTCGCTCGCCCCGCGCTGCCCCCGTTCCGATGGCGCGTTTGATTAAGGCAGCAGCCCAGCCTCTCGCTTCTCGGCGCGGTTCGCCAGCTTTTCATAGCTTTCGGCAATATCCAGCATCATATTTCTGGCTTCCCGATCGCTCATTTGAACCGCCATCGCGCGCGCTTCCTCTGCTCTATCGCGCCAGTGCTTGGGATCGGTGGCGATTGATGCGCTCGTGTCCGGCATTGCTGCTTCGTCTCTCTGCTGCCTTCGTTCTCGACTCAGGAGGTGTCCTGAAACAACATAGCCCCAAATCGTCTTTTGAGGACGCCCAGCGTCCCGAGTTAATTGACCTGACTCTCGAGCGCCGGCTCCGCGCCGTTCTCCGCGGAGCGAGCTTAAAGGGCCACGACTCAGTGTAGATTGATGGAAGGCGCGAAGCTTTTGTGCCCCCAGGCATCCGCCGGGCAGTTTCGCTCGGCGCCTCCTCCGCGCCACCTCTCCTCGAGAGGGCAGCCGATGTCGACCGAGAACGATCTCGAGAAGTCGCGCGAGGAATCGCCGGAGTGGCACCGGGCCCGGGCGAAGCAACTCCGGGAGAACGGCTTCACGAAGATGGCGGAGGAGCACGAGCAGCTCGCGCAGGCGATCGAGCGCCGGCAACAGCAGCAGACCAAATAGCGCCGGCTCGCTCTGCGAAAGCCGGCCTAACGTCCTCTGGGGGGCAAGCCTATGTCGCGGCTTGGCGTCGCATCGGCCGCAACACGGCAAGCGCCATGACAACGATGTTGAGAATTGCATCGATAACGAAAACTGCCGTCCAGCCGCGGGCACGCCGGCGGCCGCTCTTTTTTTTCTGGACGCGCCGGCGCGATGAATTTGAATTGCAAAGGTGCGATCAACACAGGCGAATAGTGGCTTATGGTGTCCGAAATTAGCGCAACTTCGCCCACTGATCGTGGGCAGGTCGACCCGTATCGTGCCGATTGGGTGCGTAATGATTCAGTCCGTACCACCATGCAGTGCCGGGCTGCTACGCCACTACGACCTTTCTCCCAGGAGTTGCCCGAGGCCATGCGGCAGCGGGATTATCATTGATGGGCTTGGGCAATGAGGGGGCGATTTGCGGTCGACCAGCCCACGATCACTGGATGAACTCGCCTAGCTCCGGACAGCATACAGCCCACTATTCGCCTGTTTGCACCTTTTCGTCGGGTCGGCGATGCGCTTTTTTTTCTGAACGCAGGGCGGGCGCTTCGCTGGCGTTGCCCACCTTGAGCCGTTAGGCTCGGTGTGTCGAATCCGCAAAGGAGAGCAACGCCATGTTATTACCACGCCTTCATCGCTCGCGCTCGTACCTAGCCTCAGGACGGCTTGGCAAGATGTGGACAGCTCCTTTGAATCCGCGACGCGCGTGGCGAGCTGTTCTGCTTTGCCGCCTTGGTCTTCGGTTCGCTTGCCGCCGTGGTCTTCGATTCGGCACGACCCTTGCCCCCTTTCGCGGCCTTGGTCCGCTGGGGCCGCTCGGGCGCGGCAGGGGTATCGAAACTGGCAGTCTCGGCCATTTCAAGCCCGAACAGGGCGGCGACATCGTCATGGTCGAGCACTTTCGCAGCATGGGGCGTCGCTTTCGATAGCGGAAGATCCGTTCCGGCACGTGCGATCAGTTCGTTTTCGTCCACGCCGCGCAGCACGAAAAGAAGCCGAGGCCTTTCGTCGAGCCTGGCTCCGATGCCATAGAGCGCCGCCGCAACGTGCTTGCACATATCGGCCCAGTCCGGACAGCTACAGGAAAGTTTGATCTCACCCGGCGATGGAAACAGGCCGTCGCCCTCCCGACAAACTCGATCCATGACGCCCTTGGCCAAACGACCCTGCAGCAACTCAACCAGCGAATCGATCGTTCCCGCACAATCGCGACAGATCGCCTTCCAGCGGGAAGCTTTGACCGGCGAGATTGCGATATTGATCCTGTAGAGATCGGAACCAGCGATCATCGCAGTGACCTCGCCCTTGGCGATTTGGAGGTCGACCACCGAACCATTGCGGACGTAGCTGCGTCCGCGCGGCAAGCGGTTCTCGTAGTCGCTGTAACGTTCGAGGTTTGTACACCACGCCTGACCCCAGAAGCTTTTGGCAATCGTGCGGCCCTCGATCTTCACGGGAGTAATCGATTGTCCCCGCTTCTTCAGCTTGGCCACCTCGCGCTCCGCTTGGCGGCGTTTCTCGGCTACCGAAACATAGGGTCGCCATGCGAAGTAGTAGCTCATCATCAGGCTTCCTTCATCGCCGCTCTTAGGTCGAGTGCGACGAGACTCAGCAATTCCTCATCTTTCATTTCAGTCAACACCACGTCAGCAGCCCCGCTAAGGAAATCCCCAGCAAGTTGCTGCTTCGATTCGATCATCTGGTCGATCTTGTCCTCCACGGTGCCGCGGCAAATGAACTTGCGCACGAGCACATTCTTGTTCTGCCCGATTCGGAACGCCCGGTCAGTGGCTTGGTTTTCCACAGCCGGATTCCACCAACGATCGAAATGGATGACATGCGAGGCGGCGGTGAGATTGAGCCCTGTCCCGCCGGCCTTGACCGAGAGCACAAAGAACGGGACGCGCTCGTCCTCCTGAAACTGGCGCACCAGATCCTTGCGCTTCTTGACCTCGGTCTCGCCGTGCAGAACAAGGCCGGGGCGCCCGAACACGGAGCCGAGGAATGCCGCCAGCGGCGCGGTCGTCTCCTTAAACTGGGTGAAGACGAGCGCCTTCTCCTGCCGGGCGCAAAGCACCTCCGCGATGTCGCGCAAGCGCGTGAGCTTGCCGCTATCCTCCTCGGCCCATGCGCCGTCGCGGAGCCACTGCGAGGGGTGATTGCAGATCTGCTTCAACCGCATGAGGAAGGAGAGCACGATGCCCCTGCGCTCGATTCCATCGACGCCTTCGAGCTGGTCGGCGAGATCATCCACGGCCTGCTGGTAGAGCGCCGCCTGCTTGCGGCTCAAGGGGCAGAACGTTTTCACCTCGGTCTTGTCGGGCAAGTCGGCAATGATGGTTTTGTCGGTCTTCAGGCGTCGTAGGATGTAGGGCCGCACCAGGTCGCGGAGCGGACCGTAGGGATTTTGCGGCCGGTCGGCGAGGCGTTTGACGTAGGACGAAAACTCCTGCGACGATCCCAGAAGTCCGGGATTGATGAAGTCGAAGATTGACCACAGATCGCTCAGCCGGTTCTCGATCGGCGTGCCGGTCAGGGCAACGCGAGCTTCCGCCCGCAGCTGCTTGACCGTCTTAGTCTGCTTCGCGGCAGGATTCTTGATGGCCTGCGCCTCATCCAGCACCGCCAGTTGCCACGGCGTCGCCGCGAGCGACGGCAATCGAGCCAGAAAGCCGTAGCTCGTGATGACCAAATCGACATCCGCCAGATCGCCCGCGCCGAGGTTCGTCAGTTTCTCGGCCGGCGTCACGGATGGATGGGCGACCACCACGTTGAGGCTTGGCGCAAATCGAACAATCTCGGCTGCCCAATTGGCGAGCAGCGAGGCCGGTGCCACCAGCAGACAGGGCTTGCGCTTCTTCCCGCCTTCGCCTTTCAGCGCCAACATGAGGGACAGGACTTGGATGGTCTTGCCCAGCCCCATGTCGTCGGCAAGGCATGCTCCGAGCCCAAGCCGTGCGAGCAGATGCAGCCATTGCACGCCGGTAAACTGATAGGGACGCAGCGTCCCCTTGAACGAACGACCCGGGTCGACACTCGCGAGCCCGTTGGGATGGCGTAGCGCGCGGAGCGTGTCGGCCAGCCACGGGCCGGCCACGGTCTCGCTCCAAGCACTGTCGGACTGCCCGGTTGTGCCATCGCCGCCAATACCAGCCCCGGCCAACATGCGCAGGGCCTCGCCAAACGACAGGCCATCGGTCTCCGCGCGCCGCTCGATCGCCTCGAATTGCTCAAGCGTGCGGCTCAATCGCTCGCGGTCGACCTCGACCCACTTGCCTCGGATCAAGACGAGCCCGTCGGAGTGCGCCAAAAGCCGTTTGACGTCGGCACGCGTGAGGCTTTCGCCGTCGAGCGTCACGTCCATCCGGAAGTCGAGCAGCGCATCGAGCCCGAGCTGTGACGGTGCGTTGCCTCCGACCGTGGCCTTTATCTGCGGGCGCGCAGGGCGGTTCATGCGCCAGCTGGCCGGCATCCGGACGATGACACCCGCGCTTTCAAGCGCCGGAACGTCCCGCAGGAACTGCAGCGCCTGTTGCGGACCCCATCGCAGCGGGTGAAAAACCTCTCCGCCATCGACCATGGCTTTCAGCCATGGGCAATGCCCGGAAGCGCGCTGCACCGGCATCAACAGCGCGAGGAGGCGTTCGCGGTTCCTGGCACCGGCATATTCCTGTAAGGCCTTGCCGAGCGGAAGATGCTGGGCCTTGGCCTCGGCCGAAAGTTGGGTCGTATAGGTCGCAAGGAATGCGAATGGGGCGTCCTCGTCTTTCCAGTTCTCGGCGAGATTGAAGTGGACACGCCCGACCAGGTTCCAGGCCGGATGACGGCTCGTGAGGAATGCCTGTACCGTGAGCTTGGTTTGAGCCAATTCCGCATCGAAGGCCGCATCCATGCCGCGCCAGAGATCGGCCAGGACCTCCGTCGTCAGATATTCCGCACCGGTCATGGGCGGAACAGCCGCCGCCATCGCGTCCAATTCGCCGTCGGCAGGGATCGGCACCAGGGGCTTGCTTCGCTCGCCGATCCCTGGAAGGGAGCACAGCGCAGTCACGTAGCGCGCCCCAAATTTCCGCCAAAAGGACAGCGTTGGAGGAAGCACCGTGCCGACCTCGTCGGCGCCCAGGACCAATAGCCCGTGCCCGGATCCACGGGCGAACGCCTGTTCCAATCGGACGCCACGCGCGAGCTCCAACGCCGGCGCCGCGTCCGCCTCCAATGCCCGCGCGAGCGTCAGGACGCCATGCGGCGACAGAACTGGCGCCAGCATCACCATGAGGGTGCATCCTTTGCGATCCGACCGGTTCGCGCGCCACGCGGCGAGCGTCTTACGGTATGTGCCTGGCCGTCTGATCGGAAATTCCGATTCTGTGCAAGAGACGCCAGGTAGTTCTCGTTTTCGAGTCCCGCTCGCCCGCCAGAATTCCCGTTTGGCGCGAGAGACCGCCGTACCACCACAAAGGCGCAAGTGAGACACGCCGCCGCAAACGCCTACGATCTGCAAGAAATTCGTCTCTGTGCAAGCAGTGCTGTTGTTGCGCCCACCGCAAAGCCCCGGAATGCGCGCAGGCATTGGCGGCTTGCAAGAGACAAAAAGCCAGGCTGGTCATTGCCAAGCTCGACCGCGCAAGCTTCACTCTCTCAAAATTTTGGTGGTTGTTACCGCAGGTGTTACCCGCGCCAATTTTGGCCGGTCGCTGACCGCAACGATGCGCCGTGGTTACTTTTACCGAGTAAAAGTTGGTTGCCCGGCGAGTGTGACGTCTCGTGCGGGCGCGTCGGCCCCCGTGACCGTCGAACGGACGGGCACCAGATGATCCTTGCCAACTCGACCCCGGTCACAGCCGCACTGCAGCGAGAGAGCACCAATCCCTTCATTTCCTCTCCAACCACTAAGACCCCATAACGCGCGCACGCGCGCGGCCGCGACCCAAGAGGGCGAGAACTCTTTGCTTGAAGGATCGTCGCGGCGGCTTGAGAATCCAACAGATTCGTCGTCGAGCGTCGACGCGAAAGGGCCACAGAAAAAAGACATACAGAACCCGACCCCGGCCCCGTTACCGTCCATCGACCCCGATTTGCAGCGCGTCGACAGATGGCTTGCGCAGTCCTATTTTCAAATGACGTCCTAACCTGAGCGCCGCCTCCCCGGCGGGGAGGTAAAGGCTCGGGATCATCTCGTGCTCGATCTCGACGACGACTGTTTCTGCGGTGCATGCCGGCGAAAGGGAGGTGGAAATGTTGAATACCATGAAGAGCAGCGCATCCGAGAAGGATAAGGGTTCGGCCGAAGTCATGGGGAAGGCGGTGCAGCCGCATGACCAGGCCTCGGCGAGGTCAGAGCCGACGACAAAACCGGGAACGGCCTCTTGTATCGGCTCGGACATGTCGATCGTCGGCAACATCGAATGCAATGGTCCAGTGCAAATCTTCGGGCGAATCGAAGGCGAGTTGCGCGCCTCGGATCTCCTGATCAACGATGGCGCACAGGTTGAGGGCAACGTCATTGCGCAGGACGTGACAGTCTGCGGGAACGTCAAGGGCACCATCCGTGCCGTTCGCGTCAAGCTGCAGAACGGTGGTGCGGTCGAGGGCGACATTTTTCATCGGTCGTTAGCGATCGACGAGAACTCTCTGTTTGAAGGATCGTCGCGACGGGTCGAGAATCCAACGGAGGCATCGTCCAGCGCCGACACCAAGTGGCGGCAGAAAGACACGGAAATGCCGGCCGCAGTTCCGGTACCGTTGATCGATGCCGATTTGCAGCCTGTCGAAGAACCGGTACCCACCGAGTGGTCCGAGTCGACGGTTGAGCCGAAGCATTAGGGCGCGCATTCCGGACGGCGTCAGCGATTGTGCCGCCCTGGCGGATGACCCATTCGGACCGGCGCTTCGCAAGCGTCTTCGTGACGGCCCCGGACGGCCTCAGGCTGCATGTGCGTAGCTACGGGTCTAGCGCGGCTTGCGCGCCGGCCGGTCGTGCCGAGCGCCTCGCACAACCACCCGACCGGCCAGATCGCAATGAAACTGAACTTCACGTCGATTCCTTCGCGAAGTAGGCCGCGGCTTTCCTAAGAAACAGCCATCGACACTACCTTGATCTCGGTTGGCTGGAGAACGTATCCCAACGCCTTCGCACGTCGTTGGAGATTGGTGAGGACACGCTGGCGATAGCGCTCTTCGTAA
>WNGA01010494.1_pt1 | contig 13436 bp, 11 predicted proteins | sample 5400061 | NCBI WGS metagenome assembly WNGA01 (sample SAMN13153366, study PRJNA577476) | soil metagenome | isolation source: 100 cm soil or saprolite under grassland replicate 2 | place: USA:California | collected 2016-06-15 | reverse complement strand
CGTGTAAATGCGCTTGAGGTCGGACGGGGCGGTCACGTTGGTCCCGGTTTCGTATCGATTGCGCAAGCTCAGACGGCGGCACCCGACGTTCCTTCGTCCGGTTGCCGGATCGATCGTGTAATCGATGGCCGAGCTGAGATAGCAGCTGCCGTCGTAGGCGTGCTGCGGATGGAACGGAAGCTTCGTGAGATCGACGTCCTCGCCCGTGATCTGCACCTCGTGCACCGGGGCTTCGTCGGAAGGCATCTCCACGACGGGCTGCGGGTTGGCCAGGCGCTTGAAATACTCGTCGTGGAGCTTGTCCTCGCCGGTTCCGAACGCGGCGGCCACGCGTCTTCGGCTACCCGCTGTCTTGGCGACGAGTTCCACCTGTTCGGGGCCCGCTCGTTTGAACAGGAGCGCCCTCTCCGTCCGTTCGATGATGGCGCTCAGGCCGGTAAGCGGCACGGCTTCGTCGTGGATCTCGACTTCACCCATGTCGATGAGCCGCTCGACGAATCGACGCAGCCGGTACTTCTCCACGTCGATGTTGGACGCGATGGGTTTCATTGTGTTCATCGGCACTCCCTCGGCACGCATTGGATTTCAATCTACACTGCATCGTCGCCTTGCGTCCGATAGAATCCGAGCTTGTGCAGCACCGGCTCGTCGGTCACGCGCAGGACGAGCGCATCGTCCGACGCCTCGTGGAAATGCGGCCGCCACGCCGGGGCGGCAATGACGTCGCCGCGCTTCCAGGCGAAGCGCTCGCCGTCCACGGTGGTGACGCCGCAGCCGCGCACGACGGCATAGATATTGTTGGCGGTCGTCCGGTGCTCGGCGGTGCGGACGCCGGGCGCAAGCTTCATCATATGCAGCCCAATGGTATCGAGCGCCGGGCTGCCGAGCTCGACGGAGGCGCCGAACGCCGGTTCCGGCCGCGCCTCATCGAGCCGCCGCAACGTGTCGGTGAGCGTGAAGACGAAGGGTGAATCCGTGGTCGGCGCCGGCGGCTCAGTCTCGAACGCCGCGTGATCCTTCTCCTCCTCGTGCGGCTCGAAGAACATGGGCTCGAGCAGTTGCACCAGCGGCGCATCGAGGAAATCGAGCCAATAGGCGCATGCCTTGCCGTCGTTGCCGTGGCCGTGGGTCGACCAGTTGGGCGTGAGCAGCACGTCGCCCGGCTCCATCGCGATGCTGACGCCGTCGACGACCGTGTAGGTGCCGGGCTCGGCGTCGAGGATCAGGCGAAGCGCATTCGGCGTGTGCCGGTGCGCGCGCGCCCACTCGCCCGGCATGATCATCTGGTAGGCGGCCACGATCGTGCGCACGGTCCCGTAGGTATTGCCCACGGCGGGATTGAACAGGATCAGGTTGCGCCGCTCCGCCAGCTCGGTGTTGATGAGACGGCCGGCCGCATCGAGCGCGCCGCGCGCCTGCTCGTAAGCCCAGTGCGTGGGCCGGAACGTCTTGCGCGGGCTCGCCCACAGCGACGGCGTCGGCTTGTTCCAGCCCGGCCCCATACCGACCCGGTCGAGCTTGCCGTACAGCTCTTCGAGCGAGCCGGATTGCGCGAGTTCCTCGCGTGACGGGGCGCTCATGTCTTGTCCTCTTTGCGAATGGCCAGATTGTAGCCGCCGCTCCCCTGCTTGACCGGTACGGTCATGCGGCCGACGCGCTCGATCTCGATCGTCACTTGGTCGCCGTCGCGGATCGGGCCGACGCCTTCCGGCGTTCCGGTGGCGATGACGTCGCCGGGCTCCAAGGTCGAGACCGACGACGCCAGCGCGACCATGTTGGGGATATCGACGATCAGATCGCGCGTGGTCGCGTGCTGGCGGAGATCCCCGTTGACCCACAGCTTCATGTCGAGATTGCCGGGATCGCCCACCTCGTCGGCGGTGACCAAGGCCGGACCGATCGGCGTGAACGTGTCGTAGGACTTGCGCATCACGCGCTCCTCCTTGCCGCGCACCGTGATGTCCATGAGGCAGGAATAGGCGAAGACGTAATCGAGCGCCGCGCCGACCGGAATGTGGCGGCCCGGCTTGCCGATGATCAAGGCAAGCTCGCACTCGTGGTGGATCTCGCGGCTCGGCAGGTCCGGCAGCACGATCGGGTCCTGCGGCCCGCTGATCGAGGACGCGGCTTTGAGGAAATAGCCGTTGAGATCGGCGCGGTGGGTCGAGGCCATCTCGGTCTGGTGCGCGATGTAGTTCACCGGATAGGCGAACAGATTGTGCGGCCACACGACCGGCGCCAGCAGGCGGACTTGGGCGAGAGGAATCCCCGGGGCGCGTGCAGCCTCAACGAGCTTCGCTTTGAGCAACGCGAAGTTCCGGATCAGCTGGATCATCCCGACCGGCGGCCATGCGGCGGGGTCGAGCCCGATCGCCGCCGTTGCATCATGCACGGCATCGCCCTGCAGGACGCCGATGCGGCCTTCATTGAAGCGCACCAGTCTCACGATTGTCCCTTTCGGTGGACTCGGCGAAAGACGAGGTTCATGCCGACACCGCCATGGCCTGAGGCGAAGCGCTCTCCGCCACGCCGGGCGCCGCGCCGCGGACGCGATCGATCACCGCGAGCGGGTCCGCCGGCGCGCGGTCGTCGCGCCAAGCCACGTGGCCGTCGGGCCGCACCAGCACGAGCTTGCGCGCATAAAGCTCCAGAACGTGCGGCTCGTCGAGAGCAACGAAGCTCAAAGGAAGGCGGCGCTGCTTCGCCGCCTCGACCAGAGGCGCGGCATCGGACCCATCGGCACCGAGGCCGAGCAGCGTGAAGGAGCGGCCGAACAGGTCGAGGGTCGAGCGGCCGTCGGCAAGCCAGGCGTGGGGCGCGCGGCTGCCCGGGCGAGCCGTGGGGACGTACGTCTTGGGATCGTCGGGAGGCGCGTTCGTGCCGTCCGGCCAACAGATCGGCGAGGCCTCGTAGCGATAGCCGAGATGGATCCCCAGCGTGAACCACTCGCGGCGCATCACCTCCGAGAACTCGCGTCCGAGGCGCTCGCGCGTGCGCGAACCCTCTTCGCTATTGTCCACCAGCGCGGGATTGCGCCCGGGGGAGAGCATGCGGCGCAGATTTCCGCTCGCCTCCGCGACATTGCGGGCGCCGACAGGTTTGCGTTCCGCCGCATAGGAATCGAGCAAGGCCGGCCCGCCCCAGCCTTGCAGGACCGCCGCGAGCTTCCATGACAGGTCGACGGCGTCGCCGATGCCGGTGTTCATGCCGAAGCCGCCGGTGGGCGACATTGCGTGCGCCGCATCGCCGAGGATGAAGCCCTGCCCGTGGCGAAACCGGTCGGCCACCAGCTCGCGCCGCACCCAGGGCAGCACGGTGAGGATCTCATAGTCGAGGTCGACGCCGACCGCGCGCCGGATGGCGGCGTGGATCTCCGCATCGGTCAGATCGCGCTGCTCGGCGCCGCCGATGATCGAGAAGCGCCACTGATCGCGGCCGTTGATCGCCACGATGGTCGCCCAGGTGCCCTCGGGTCCGAGGATGATGAAGCGGTAGGCCTCGCCCTTGTCGTGCAGCGAGACGAGATGCGGGCAGCGGAAGATGACGTTGGTGGTGTAGGTGAGCGCGGGATTGCCGGTCATGCCGATGCCCAGCGTCTCGCGCACCAGGCTGCGCGCGCCGTCGCAGCCGGCGATGAAGCGCGCCGCGATCCGGTAGCGCCGGCCGCGCTCCACGTCCTCGACCTCGGCCGCGACGTGATCGGGCGCTTGCGTGAACGAGACGAGCCGCGTGCGGTAGCGCAACTCCACGCTCGCGTGCGAGCCCGCGAACGCGCGCAGGATCGGATCGAACATGTTCTGCGGGCAGCGTTCGCGCTTCTGCGGGCTGACGACCGGCGGCTTCTCCGCGCCCATGGACGGAAAGCGCTCGCGCCCGAGCTCGTAACCGGTGAGGCTCGTCACATAGACGTTGTCCTGCGCGACATCGCGCGGATAGGGCGAAGCCTCGACCGCCGGCACCAGGCCCCAACGGCGGCAAAACTCCATGGTGCGGATGCCGACCAGGTCCTGCCGCGGCTGGTAGATCGAACCGTCCGACTGCTCGATCAGCAGGCAGCGGATGCCGCGCCAGCCGAGGTCGCCGGCCAGCGCCAGGCCGACCGGCCCGCCGCCGACGATCAGGATCGGAACCGGGGAGTCCATGGAAGGTTTGCGATGCTCCAACAACAGCGCACCTGTGAGGCGATCGTTCCGCCTCATCCTGAGGAGGCCGCGGAACGCGGCCGTCCCGAAGGATGGGGCGGCCTCATCCTTCGAGACGCGCCCTTCGGGCGCTCCTCAGGATGAGGCCGCGTGAGTCAGCACAAACGTCATAACCCTATTCCGGCTTGATGCCGGCGTCCTTGATGATCTTGGTGTAGCGATCGAGCTCGCTCTTCATATACTCGCGCCAATGCTCGGGCTCGGTGGCGAGCGGCTGCATGCCTTGCGAGTCGAGCTGTGCGACCACCTCGGGAACCGCCACCGCCTTCGCCACCTCGTCGCGCAAGCGCTTGGCGATGGCCGGCGGCGTGTTGGCGGGCGCCAGGATGCCGAACCAGCCGGCAATCTCATAGTCGGGCACGCCCTGCTCCATCAGGGTCGGCACGTCGGGCAACGCCGGCGAGCGTTTCGCGCTGGTGACGGCGAGCGGCGTCACTTTACCGGCCTTGGCCTGCGGCACCATCACCGGCATGGCGTCGAACATCGCATCGATGTGGCCGCCGAGCAGGTCGTTGAGCGCCGGACCCGCTCCCTTGTAGGGAACGATGGTCGGCTTGATTCCCGTCTTCGACTTCAGCAGCTCCGTCGCCAGGTAGAGCGAGCTTCCGGTTCCGCCGCCCGCACCGAACACGGGCTTTCCCGGATTCTTGTTGGCGAAGTCGATCAGCTCGGGGACGGTCTTCACCGGATGGTCCTTGCGCGCCACCAGGATCAGCGGTCCGGTCGCGACCTGCGTGACCGGCGTGAGCGTCCTGAGATCGAACGGGTAATCCGGATGCAGCGGCTGCGTGATCAGCGTGCTGGTCGAGATGAAGAACAGCGTATGGCCGTCGGGCAGCGCGCCGGTGAGGTCTCGCAGCGCCGGGATGAAGATTCCCCCGGCACGGTTTTCCACGAACACGGTGGTGCGAAGGCTGTCGCTCATCCGCTGGGCGACGAGGCGCGCCATCACGTCGGTGCCGCCGCCGGCCGCGAGTCCGACGATGATCTTGATCGGCTTGGCGGAAAGATCCTGTGCCTCAGCCGATCGGGGCAGGACCAGCGCCGCGCACGCGAGCAGAACTGCGGCCGAGCGTACGAAAGGCTTCATGTCTTCCTCCCCGTCACTCCGGCTTGATGCCATGCTCGTCGATGAACTTGGTCCAGTTCGCGATCTCGCTGACGAGTTTCTGCTTCAAGGCATCGCCGGGCTCGTAGGCCGGCTCCATGTCGAGCTTGGCCATCCGTTCGCGCACGCCGACGTCGGACATCACGGTCGAGACCGCCTTCGCCAGCTTCGCCTTGACCGCATCGGGGATGCCGGCCGGGCCGAACACGCCCCACCAGAATCGCAAGTCCACGTCCGCGGTATTGATCCCCAGTTCCTTCAGGGTCGGCACGTCCGGCAGCGCCGGCGAGCGCGCCGCGCTGGTTACCGCGATGCCTTTGATCTTGCCCGCCTCGACCAGGCCCTTGGCCACCGCGATCGACGCCATGTTCATGTCAACGTGTCCGGCGATGACGTCGTTCATGGCTTGGCCGCCGCCCTTGTACGGCACGTGCACGGTATCAATTCCGGTGCCCGCCTTGATCACCTCGAAGGTCAGGTGCGACACGCTGCCGATGCCGGCGGAGGCGTAATTCAGCTTCTGCGGCGTGTTGCGCGAGAGCGCGACGAGTTCGGCCATCGAATTGGCGCTCACCCTGTTGGCCGCGCACAGGACCAGCGGCGCGGTCGCGACCACGGCGATCGCGTCGTACTGCTTCACCGGGTCGAAGGCGGATTGCGTCCTCTTGTAGAGGGCCTGGCTGATGCCGAGCGCGTTCTCCGCGAGCAGCAGCGTGTAGCCGTCGGGGTCCGAGGTCGCGACGTGGTTCCAGGCCAGATAGCCGTTCGCGCCCGGCCGGTTCTCGACGACGACCGATTGCCCGAGCGCCTTCTTCAGGTCTTCGGAAATCTGCCGCGCCAGCGTGTCGGTCGCCCCACCCGGCACGAAGGCCACCACCAGGCGAACGGGCCGGTCGGGGTACGATTGAGGAGTTTGCGCGTATGCCGAAGCCGCCGCGCCCAACATGGCGCACGTGAGCAAGAACGATCTGACGATTCCCAGCACGACGTTCCTCCCTCGTTTGTTCTTGCGCCCCGCACACGCTACATGTTCGCCAGCAGCCAGTCGCCGATATAGTCGATGCCCATCTGCCGGTGGTCGACCTGGCAGTGCTCGGCGGCACCCTCCTCGGCGGTGAAGATCTTGATGTGCTTGCGCTTCGAGCCGACCCGCTCGTACAAGGTCCGCGCCTCCGCAACCGGCACGATCCTATCATTTTCCCCATGCACGACCAGGAAGGCGCAGGCGATGCATTCCGCCGCGCCTTCCAGCGTGAAGCGCTTGGCCCATTCCAACGCGGTGTCGTTGTCGGGCGCGCCGATCACCCAGCGAAACTGGAAGTTCGAGGTGAAGCTGGTCTTCGAGTCCTGGGCGAGGCGCGCCTTGATGTCCGCCTGCCAATTGTGCAGATCCCAATGCATCGCGCCCAACGCGACGCAGGCGGCGTAGCGCTGCTCGAACGCGGCGATGCGCGGCGCTTGGTAGCCGCCGAAGCTGTATCCCATGACGGCGACCCGCTTCGCATCGACGTCCGGCCGTGACGCCACGTAGTCGTAGGCAGCGGTGCCCGGCACCTCGTAGTCGGGCCGGCTGTGGATCTGGCGCAGGCGCTGCGTTTCGCCCTGCCCCGGCCCATCGATCGCAAGCGTATGAATCCCCCGCTTGGCGAACTCGATGCCGGCGAAGATGACGCTCATCTCCTTGCAGTTATCCATGCCGTCGAACAGCACGACGGTGGGTGCGCGGCCGGTGGTGCCCGGCGCCTTCATGAAATAGGCGGCGAGCGACTTCTCCTCATAGGGAACGTCGACCACCTCCACGTTCGGATGAAGCCGTTGCAGTGCCGCGCGGTAGCAGCGGAGCGCCTTCTGGTACATCGCCATCTTGTCCGGACCCGGCGCGATGAACCGCTCGGCGCTGTAGAAATAATTGCCGGCGCGCATGTAGTTGTTGCCGGCGGTGATCTCGCGCCCTTCCGCCGCCGCCGTATCGGCGATCTTCGCGACCTTGTCGCCCATCGCGCCCCATTCCTCGCTCCACGCGCGATCGGGCTCGCCGTCGTGCTCGCGTGCCTGCAGGCGCTGGACGACGGCGTCGATCTCTCCCATCGCGGCAGCCGCCCACGGCACCATTCCCTTGACGATCTGCGTGGCGTTGCTCCAGCGCAGATTGCCCGGGAACGTCTCGACCCAATTGCCGCACTTGCCGGTCGTCATGGTTCCCCTCCTGTGCCGATGCCGTCCGGTTTAAGCACTGAGAAATCAAGAACTCGGCGCGACTCCCTCTCCCCATTGGGGAGAGGGTCGGGGTGAGGGGGTAAAGAGTCTCGACCACGCAGGCATTTTCCCCCTCACCCGGCCGCTTCGCGGCCGACCTCTCCCCGCTGGGGAGAGGTGGAGCAAGCCGCACCGCCTCGCCTGGATCGAAGAACGGCCCATCATGTGAGTTGCCGATACGCCCAGCGCGCATGCGCAAAAAGTCCGCGATCGTCATGCCGTCTTGCGAGGAGCTGCGCCCCGACCGGCATTCCGTTGCCGCCTTTGAACACCGGCAACGTGATGGCGGGAACGTGAAGCACCGTCCACATCATGTACAAAGGCGCACCCGCAAAGGCGGGCATGCCGACCGGAGCCTCACCCAAGGCCGCTGCGGTGAGCAGCACGTCGTAGTCCTCCCACACCGCCTCCATCTCGAGCCGGCAGCTTGCGGCAAGCTCCTGCATCGCCCGATAGCGCGCCAGGCTGCACGACAGTCCGTCGGCGATCCGTCCCTGGCGTAAGGTTTCGCTGATCTCGCCCCAATGATGCTCGATCTCCCAGGTGAACGTGCGCACGAACTCGAAGCTCGAGATAAAGCGGTGCGCCTCGTTCAACCGGGCAAAATCGCCGGGCAGATCGACGTCGGAAACCCGGGCGCCGGCCTTTGCCAGCCGCCGGGCGGCGTTCTCCACGAGCGCCTGGGTCGTGGGCTCGACCTGGTCCCAATTGTGCGTGCGGCAGAAGCCGACGCGCGGCGCTCGCGTGACCTCGCCGACCGGCTCCGGCGGAACCCCGAGCACAACGTCGCGATAGAGCGCGACGTCCTCGATGGAGCGCGCCAGAATCCCGAGCGTGTCGAGCGAACCGGATGCCTCCATGACGCCGTGCAGGCGGTGCTCGCCATAGGTCGGCCGATAGCCGAACACGCCGCAGAACGAGGCGGGCCGGATGGTCGAGCCGGTGGTCTGCGTGCCGAGCGCGAGCGGCACCATGAAATCGGCCACGGCCGCAGCGGAGCCGCTGGACGATCCGCCCGGCGTTCGGGTCACGTCGCGGGGATTGCGCGTCTTGCCGGGATGAAGGTTGGCGAACTCGGTGGTGACAGTCTTGCCCAGCACGATGCCGCCCGCCTTGCGGGTAAGGGCGACGCAGGCTGCGTCCCGCCCGGTGCGGCGGCCGCGATGGATCGGCGTACCCCATTCGGTCGGCATATCGAACGTGTCGATGATGTCCTTGACGCCGACCGGAACCCCGGCGAGCGGGCCGCGCCGGCCGTTGCGGTCGAACGCCCGCGCCGACGCCAGGGCCTGATCGGGATCGAGATAGGCCCAGGCCTGCACCTCGCCTTCGCGCGCGGCGATGCGGTCGAGGCAGGCGCGGACCACCGCTTCGCAGGTCGTGCGGCCGGCATCGATGGCGGCGACGATTTCGCTGGCGGTCAGTTCATTCAGAGCGGCTTTGACTTCGACGTCCACACGATCAATCCAGCTTGATGTTGAGACGCTTGATCAGCGGCGCCCAGGTCTCGCCGGTCTTGCGGACGATGTCGGCGGTCTCCTCCGCCGTGATCGGGGTCGGATCGAATCCGATCTTGAGAAAGCGCTCCTTGTTTGCCGCGTCGCCGACGATCTTGCGCAGCTCGGCGTTAAGCATGGTCACGACGTCCTTGGGCGTTTCGGCCGGCGCAAACAGCATGAAGTGAACGCCGGCGTTCAGGCCGGACAGCCCCTGCTCCGCCGTGGTCGCGACCTTGGGAACGAGCGCTGACCGTTGATCCTGAACGACGGCGAGGGCTTTCAGCTTTCCGTCCTCGAGGAACGGGTTGACCGTGCCGGCGGCAAAGCTGCCGAAATCGACCCGCGCGGTGATCAGGTCGGTGGTCGCCTGGCCGCCGCCCTTGTAGACGATGTGGGTGAACTTCGCCCCGGTGCGCTGGGCGATTTCCTCCACCGCAAGATGCTGCAGCAGCCCATAGCCCGCCGTCGCGAAGTTCAGGCCCTCCGGCTTGTCCTTGCTGAGTTGAACGAGCCCCTTGATGTCGTTCGCGGGGACCGAAGGGGCGGCGGTCAGCAACGTCGGGGTGATCCCGATGCCGCCGACCGGCACCAGGTCCTTGATCGGGTCATAGTTCAGCCGGTTGAAGCTGTAAGGGAAGGTCGCGATGACGGCGGCGTTCACCAGGAGCGTGCAGCCGTCGGGCTTCGAATTGATCACCGCGACGGTGCCGATGTTTCCGGTCGCGCCGGGCCTAGTCTCGATGATGACGCTCTTCTTGAGCGCGGCCTCCAGTCGCTCGGCGACGACGCGCGCCGCAACGTCGGTGGCGCCGCCCGCCGGATAGGGAACGATCAGCTTGACCTGCGCACAATCGAGATCGGCAGCCAATGCGCAGCCGGAACCGAACCACAGCGCCGCCAGCACCGACGCGAGCCGCATTTCCGCATTCTCCCTTTGAATCCTGCCCCGCATCTGTGGTGAAGTCTCGATCGAACGCTAGCAGGTTCGCATCGGCCGGCACAGGTCCTTTCGTTCCGCCCTGCGTTTCGTCAATCTCGCCCGCTCGATCGAAGCGGGACTTCAATCGGCGCGGACGAGGATCCCATGGCGGCGCAAGAGCTAAGACATAAGGTGCGGGACATCAGCGTCCGGATGTGGCGGGGCGGTGAAGGCGCCGCGCTCGTCTACCTGCATGGCGCGGCCGGCGTGCCCGGCTGGCTTCCCTTCTTCGAGAAATTGGCCGCGAGATACGACGTGCTGGTCCCCGAGCATCCCGGCTTCGGCAACTCGGACAACCCCGCGTGGATCAGGAACGTCGGCGACGCCGCCATGTACTACCTCGACTTCCTCGACGCGCTGGGCGCGGACAAGGTCCATCTGGTGGGGCATTCGCTCGGCGGCTGGATCGCGGCGGAGCTCGCGGTGCGCAATGCGGCGCGGCTCGCCACGCTGTCGCTCATTGCGCCCGCCGGCATTCGGGTGAAAGGCGTGCCCAGCGGCGACAGCTTCATCTGGTCGCCGGAGGAGCTGGCACGCAACCTGTTCCACGACCAGTCGTTCGCCGAAACGATGCTGGCGCAAGTTCCATCGGAAGAGGAAGCCGACCGGGCGCTCACCAACCGCTTCATGGCGGCCAAGCTCGGCTGGGAGCCGCGCTGGTTCAATCCGGCGCTGGAGCGCTGGCTGCACCGCGTCGCGGTGCCGACCCTGGTCCTGTGGGGCGCCGACGACAAGATCATGCCGAGCCGCTACGCCGAGCTGTGGGGCGAACGCGTCCCGCACGCGACCGTGGACGTGATCCCGCAGTGCGGCCACCTGCCGCTGATCGAGAAGGCCGACGTGACCGCGGCCACGATTCTGCGCTTCCTCGACGGGAGGCCGTCATGAAGTTCACCTTCTTCCACCTGATGCCCTACCGCCCCATGGACATGGGTGAGCGCCACCAGCACCGCGCCGCGTGGGTGGTGCTGCCGAACACCCTCTACGACCCGAAGAAGGGGGCGGAGGAATATCGCTCCTATATCGACCAGCTCGCCTATGCGGAGGCGCTCGGCTTCGACGTCATTGCGGTGAACGAGCACCACCAGACCGCCTACGGCATGATGCCGGCGCCCAACCTGATCGCGAGCGCCCTCATCCAGCGGACCAAGCATGCCAAGATCGCGATCCTCGGCCGCGCGCTGCCGCTGGTGAACAACCCGATCAACATCGCCGAAGAGTTCGCGATGCTCGACAACCTGTCGAAGGGCCGGATCATCACCGGCTTCGTGCGCGGCATCGGCAACGAGTACCACGCGACCGGCATCAACCCGTACTTCTCGCACGAGCGCTTCCAGGAGGCGCACGACCTCATCGTCGCTGCGTGGACCAGGCCGGGGCCGTTCTCGTTCGAGGGCGAGCACTACAATCTGCGCTACGTCAACCTATGGCCGCGGCCGTACCAGACGCCGCACCCGCCGATCTGGATTCCCTCCATGGGCTCGTCGGAGACGATCAAATGGGCGGCGGCGCCGGAGCGCAAGTACACGTTCCTCGTCACCTTCTCGGGCCGCGACCTGGTGGCGCGCTATCTCAACCTCTATCGCGAGCAGGCTAAGCAATACGGCTACGAGGCATCAGGCGACCAGCTCGGCTGGGCGTCGCCGCTCTATGTCGCCGAGACCGACGAGCGCGCCAAGGAGGAGGCGCGCGCGGGGATCGAGAGCCTGTTCAACGATTTCCTTGCGGTGCCGTGGGAAATGCTCATGCCGCCGGGCTACACCTCGCTCTCCTCGATGAAGAACACCATGAAGATGCGCAAGGCGCTGGGCGCGAAGAAGCGCCACTCACTTGAGGAACTGATGGCGAGCGGCACAGTGGTGGTGGGAAGCCCGGCGACCGTGCGCGACGAGCTTTCGCGCCTGCGCGAGGCCACCGGCGCCAACAACCTGGTGACGATGCTGCAGTTCGGCGTGCTCAACGATGAATTGACGAAGCGCAACATGGAGCTGTTCGCCGCGGAGGTGATGCCGCACCCAACCTTCTGTAACGGGCCGCGAGGGGTCAATCCCTTTTTGCGCTGTCCATTCGCCGGGGACTCGCTTCTGTACGGGGTCGGCGCGAGAGGCCGCCACCAGATGGGGTTCGCGGAGGATAGGCCGACCAATCTACGTCGCGTGGTCGCGATGCCACTGGTTGGGTCGCGGTCTGACCGATCCATCGTCCCGGCGAGGGACTTCGCTTCGGGAAGGCTGGTGTCGTGACCCGCCCGAAAACTCTCGATCTCCTCTGTCAGGCCGCCGCAGCGGCAAAATCGAACGGCTTTCCGTCCGCCAGCATCCGGTGCATGATCACCGCGAGCTTGCGGGCGAGCGCCACCTTGGCCTTGCGCATGCCGGCGCGCTTGGCCAGCCGCATGGCCCAGCTCTTGACGCCACCGCCCTTGACCGGCTTGGTCAGGATGACGTGGGCGGCCTCGTAGAGCACCCAGCGCACACCGCCGTCGCCGCTCTTCGATATCCGGCCGGAAATATCGGTCTCGCCGGACTTATATCTCCTGGGCGTCATCCCGAAATGGCATCCGACCCGCTTCGACGACTTGAACCGTGCGGGATCGTCGATCGCCGACGCAAAGGTGAGCGCCACGATCGGCCCGACCCCCGGCGTCGACATCAACAGCCGAGCGCGCGCGTCCCCACGGGCGGTCGTCCGCACCCGCTTCTCGAAGGCGTTGAACTCGCGCCGCAACACCGCGCGCACCGCCAACAGCGCCGCCGCAATGACTTCCAGGTTCGGATGCCCGGCCACCAGCTCCCGGATCCGTCCCTCGAACTCCTTCGGGGTGGTCTTTCCCACCTTCAGCCCGAACCCGCGCAAGATCCCGCGCAGGCTCATCTCGACGTCGTGAAGCTTCGATTGAAGCAGCTTGCGAGCGGTCAGCAGCGCGCGCGTCTCCTGGGCGGCAAGCGACTTGCAATGCACCGGCCGGAACCAGCCAAGCCGCATCAGCTGCGCTATCCCGCGCGCATCGTTGCGGTCCGTCTTCACCGGCATCGCCCTGAACGCATCACGCACGTGCCGCGTCTCCAGCAGTTCGACCGCAAGGCCGCCCTCTCGCATTGCCGCAAACAGCCATTGCGATAGCGGCCCAGCTTCCAGCCCAATCCGCATCACCGCAAACCCAAGCGAGCCAAACCAGGCAATCAGCGCCTCAGGCGCGGTCGCAACCGTCGCCTCCCGAACGATCTTCCCGCTCGCCTCTACAACGCACACGCTCGAGCATTCCAATGACACGTCGATTCCAGCATAATGGTCCATGGTCGTCCCTCGATGATGCTTGGAGCAGGCACCATGCCCGACTCCGTCGACACCATCAGTTTGAGGGACGACCGCCCGCCCGTTACCCCATCTAC
>WNGA01023922.1_pt1 | contig 13438 bp, 12 predicted proteins | sample 5400061 | NCBI WGS metagenome assembly WNGA01 (sample SAMN13153366, study PRJNA577476) | soil metagenome | isolation source: 100 cm soil or saprolite under grassland replicate 2 | place: USA:California | collected 2016-06-15 | reverse complement strand
AGTTCTGCATGGGGGCACAGGGGACAAACACGCGGTGATCACGCCAGAGGTGCCAGCTGGTAGGCCGGTCGGGCAAGCCATCTTCGACCACCAGACGTACCGCTATCGGCATGACACGATGGGTGGAGTGACTACCGGGCGGGGCCACATCAGTCAGATTGATGTGGCAGGACTTCCGGCACGGCGAGCCGGAGTGAGACGAGGAGGTCCCCAGCAGGTCGACCGGACAGCCGGTGGAGACGTCGCCAAGATCGTGGAAGGTGCGCTGCCCGGTTTTGTGGCGAGAGGCACGATGGCCACAGCGTGGGCCGGGGGTGGGGTCATGGTTCCGGCTGTCCACCACCAGCTGAGGCCTTGGGAGGTCCTTGAGGTCGATCATACCCTCCGTCGGGTCTGGCACATCGTCACCCGGGCCGAACATAGGGGGCTCCCCTGAGCAAGAGAAAGGTGGGAGCGGTAGTATAGAAGTGACTAGCTGCCCTGTCTCTATCGATCTCAGCATCCGTGCTACAGTGTCAGAAAAGGGAGGAGAATTGACTTAGATAGGGAAGTAGGCTATATTCTTCAGCGGTTATTTGATTATTAACTAATGTGGAATCAGATGCTAAGCGTGTGAGCGAGGTTGTTGATGTTGTCCCTTGAGGAGTGCTTTTGTGCTCAGCTTGATGTTGCGAGAGGCAGTGTGATAAGGAGTATGGAATTTGGGACTGAGACTCTGCTTTTTCCTGGGTCCCTTCCCTTCATGTTGGCTATGTTTCGTCGCTGCTATTTACAAGATTGCTTAATATATTGTATGCTGCGTTGGATTTTTTCGCTCTGCGCGTACGGGCGTTCTTGGCGGTGTAGCTCAGTCGGTTAGAGCATGCGGCTCATATCCGCAGTGTCCGGGGTTCAAGTCCCTGCACCGCCACCTCCTATTCGTGTCTTTTCTAGATCCTTGCGCCCTTTCTGGCTTAGGAAGTGAGGATGTTTGTTGTTGAGGTTCAGGCATGTATTGAAGCACATGCGATGTTATCCCCAGGGGATAAAGTTATTGTTGCCGTCTCTGGTGGGGCAGACTCAATGGCTTTGCTGTTTGCCCTCTTTCAGCTACGTTCAATGTATGACTTGACATTGATGGTAGCCCATGTTAATCATCAACTGCGCGGGACAGAGGCAGAGCAAGATGCTCTATTTGTGGAGCAGCAGGCGGCATGCTTAGGGCTTCCTTTTTATCAGACGCGTGTCGATGTCAGAGCATTACAGCGTAGCTCCGGGATGTCGTTGCAACATGCTGCACGCCAATTGCGGTATCGTTTCTTTCACGCTTTATATCAAACGTTGGATGCCACACGGGTCGCTCTTGGACATACGGCTGATGACCAGGCTGAAACCCTCCTCATACGCTTATTGCGCGGAAGTGGTCCTGCTGGCTTGGCAGGCATCCCACCTGTGCGCCTGCCCTTCATACGTCCGTTGATTGCTGTCTCTCGTCAGGTCATCTCTTCGTACCTTCAAACTGAGCGTTTCTCGTGGGTCAATGATAGTTCTAATGAACATGCTGTGTACCTTCGTAATCGCGTGCGTCTCGACTTGCTACCAAAGTTGCAGCAATACAATCCACAGATTGTCAGGCGTCTCAATGAGTTGGCAAATATGTTGCGAGCTGATAGTCAAGTACTCGAACAGCAGGTGGATGAGTGGGCGGTGCAAACGTTAGATTGGCAAGCCAGTAATAGAGTGGAGATACAGTGTGGCCTCTTTGGTATTGCTCCTGTCGCTATCCAGCGTCGTCTGCTTCGACGTGCTATTGAAGCCTTGGTCCTCTCCCCTGAAACTATAAGTTTCAGGCATGTGGAAGGCTTGCGCCAGTTCATTGTCTCGGGGGATGGTGGGCGACGGTATGGCTTGCCTGATCAGATACTTGCTGAACGCCATGCGAAAACTGTTCTGCTCTGGAGTGCGCATAGGATCGTATCCATACCCAGTGTTCTTGTGTTGCCGGTGCCGGGACAAGTGCATGTCGATGCACTCAATATCCGTTTGATTGCTGATATCATTGAGAAGCCTTGGAACATTGATGCTATAAGCCCACAGCGGGCTTTGCTTGACCTCGATAGTACTGTATGCCCTCTCTATGTGCGGTTTCGACAAGCCGGTGACCGATTTTATCCTCTCGGAGCGCCAGGGTCGAAGAAGCTTCAAGACTTTTTTGTCGATAGTAAGATCCCGCGTGTAGAGCGTCCATACGTACCTTTGGTAGTGAGCCGGCACGAGATTGTGTGGGTGGTAGGGTATCGTATTGCCGACCCTTTTAGGCTCCGTCCTGAGACAAACCGTGTGTTGCGTCTCCAATGCTGCGCTCTGCAGGAGGCTAACTCTAGATATGAGATGTGATGTGATGTATAGTCGCTGTGGATATAGTTGGAATTGCTATTTTCAGGCTGGGTGCAAGGTGTTGCATGAGCGAGCATGCCTCACGCGGGTAAGGAGGTCCCTTTGAGTCCATTCTACCAAAAGCTTGCTTTATGGTTAGTATTTGGTCTTATTTTTGTCTTTATGTGGAGCTATTTTAGTAAAACTGGCCAGTCTACGAGAGAGATTGCGTATAGTGATTTCTTGGAGCGTGTTGAACAAGGCCATGTTCGTGGCATACGCATTGAAGGGGAGAAAATCACGGGGGAATATGTTGGGGGGGAAGGAGCCAGTGGCCGCTTTAAAACATATATGCCTCGCGATACTGACCTCATTCGTCTTCTGCGTGAAAAACATGTCAGTATCAAGGTTGATTTGCCGGAAAAGAATTCATATATCATACAATTTTTGCTGTCCTGGGCGCCTGTATTATTATTGATTGGTTTGTGGGTTTTTTTTATGCGGCAAATGCAAAGTGGGGGGAGCAAAGCCCTTTCTTTTGGCAAGAGCCGGGCACGATTACTTTCAGATCAAAAGAAAAAAGCCACCTTTGCTGATGTCGCTGGAGTGGATGAGGCGAAAGCTGAACTAGAGGAAATCATCGATTTCTTGAAAGATCCTCAGCGTTTTCAGAAATTGGGAGGGAAGATCCCGAAAGGTGTGCTCTTGATGGGGCCTCCAGGTACTGGGAAGACCCTGCTGGCGCGTGCGATTGCAGGTGAGGCGAATGTGCCTTTCTTTAGTATCAGTGGCTCAGATTTTGTAGAAATGTTTGTTGGTGTGGGGGCCTCGCGCGTACGCGACCTCTTTGAGCAGGGCAAGAAGCATGCCCCATGTATTATTTTTATTGATGAGATTGATGCTGTAGGGCGGCACCGTGGAGCCGGATTGGGAGGTGGCCATGATGAGCGTGAGCAGACCTTGAATCAGCTCTTAGTGGAGATGGATGGCTTTGAGTCGAATGATGGGGTAATCCTGATTGCGGCCACGAATCGTCCAGATGTCCTCGATCCAGCATTGTTGCGTCCTGGACGATTTGATCGTCAAGTGGTGGTTTCCCGCCCGGATGTGCGTGGGCGCCTAGGTATTCTCGCGGTGCACGCGAAAGATATCCCAGTGGCCTCTGATGTTGATCTGGCTGTTTTAGCCCGCAGTACTCCTGGGTTTTCGGGCGCTGATCTATCCAACTTGGTGAATGAGGCGGCACTCTATGCTGCACGGCAGCATAAAACGCAAGTAGCCATGCGAGATTTTGAAAGCGCTAAGGATAAGGTCATGATGGGAGTAGAGCGTCGCAGTTTAGTCATTAGTGATGAAGAAAAGCGCGTCACAGCATACCACGAGGGTGGTCATACGCTCGTAGCAAAGTTCTTACCTGGTACTGACCCTATTCATAAAGTCACCATTATTCCCCGCGGCTTGGCGTTAGGCGTTACCCAACAGCTCCCGACAGAGGAAAAGCATGCCTATCCTCGCGAGTATCTCTTAAACAATTTGGCGATTTATATGGGAGGGAGAGCAGCAGAGGAGCTCATCTTCAAAAATCCAACGACAGGGGCGGGTAATGATATTGAGCGAGCGACTGAGTTGGCTCGCAAAATGGTCTGCGAATGGGGCATGAGTGAACGCATGGGGCCCCTCGCCTTTGGGACGAAGGAAGAGCAGATTTTCTTGGGACGAGAAATAGCACAGCATAAGGACTATAGTGAGGTAACAGCCATTGCCATCGACGAGGAAATTAAGCGGATGGTGACGCATGGCTATGACACTGCTAAGTCAATTCTCTCTGCTAATATTCATGTTTTGCATGCGCTGGCGCAGGCACTCATCGAACGTGAAGAGCTTAATGCTGCAGAGATTGATCATCTGGTAGCGTGCAGTGGTCCAAGTTTCTATAGTGACTAAAGGTCTATTGTGGTTTAACACTGCGGCGCTGTAACAGAGGGCGTGCAGTGTATTCTCGCCAGGGCGATGCGAATTGGCCAAGGCTTTTCCTGCATCGAGACTGGTGATTTAGTACAGACGGGAGACCATGCGATGGCCCGTATATTTGGGACAGATGGGGTCCGCGGCCTGGCGAACGTCGCTCCTATGTCGCCAGAAGTGGTCATGGCTCTTGGACGTACGATTGTGGCTATCTTAGTCCCCACTGCGTCGGGGGTGAAGCCGTCCCTGGTCGTTGGGCGCGATACGCGTTTATCGAGTCCTATGCTCGAGGCAGCATTGATCGCAGGCATATGCTCGGCCGGGGTAGATGTCCTGGCTGTAGGGGTTCTCCCAACACCCGGTGTGGCCTATTTAATACGGCATACTGGGGCTGTAGGAGGGGTGATGATTTCCGCATCGCATAATCCCTACATGGATAATGGGATCAAAGTTTTCGCCGGAACAGGGGCAAAGCTGGAAGATAGACTTGAGGAGGCTATTGAGGCCCGGTTAGGTGGCGTGGCAGCTGAGGGGCCTCTTACGGGAGAAGCTATTGGACGTCTAAGTCTCTATGAGGGTGGCGTACAGCACTATGTTGACTTTCTCAGGAAGACTTTTCACTATGAGACTCCCATCAAACTTCGCATCGGTTTAGATTGTGCTAATGGGGCAGCCTCTGTAGCCGCCCCTGCCTTGTTTGGACGGCTTGGTGCTACGGTACGTGTCTGGCATGCTATGCCAGATGGGCGCAATATTAATAAGCAATGCGGCGCGGTATATCCTGAATTTTTGCAGCAAAAAGTCCTTGAGGAAAAGCTCGATGTAGGTTTCGCTTTTGATGGGGACGCCGACCGTCTTATTGCCGTTGATCATACGGGTTGTGTCCTCGATGGAGACTATCTACTGGTGGTGTGTGTGCAAGCCTTATTGGGAGAGATTCAACCATCACAACGTGTTGTAGTGAGTACAGTGATGGCAAACTTCGCTCTGGGGCAAGTGTTGCGACAGATGGGATTTGAGTTACACAGAACACCAGTGGGTGACAAATATGTTGTCGAAGGGATGTGGCAGACAGGAGCAAGACTCGGCGGAGAGCCGTCAGGACATATTGTCTTTCTGAATCATCATACGACAGGAGATGGGCTACTGACGGCTGTACAACTCCTCAATGCGATGGAAGCACGGCAGCTTCCCCTCGCGGCTTTGGCTCAAGTCTTACACAAATTTCCTCAAATAGTCTTAAATGTCAAGATTCGTGAGCGTCGGGATCCTCTCGGAATACCGCAAGTGCAACAAACTATAGCAGATGCAGAGCGTGTACTGGGTAATGATGGCCGTGTAGTGGTACGTTTATCAGGTACCGAATCTGTGGCTCGGGTGATGCTTGAAGGACCAGAACAGAGCCTTATCGAATCTTTGGCGCATCACATTGGGCAGGCTATTACCAGCGAACTCGGGCTCGCTTAAATGGGAACTTTGCGCTGTCCAAGGAGTAGAAGGCATGCAGGTTGCCACTGCATCCGAAATGCGTAATATCGACCAGCGTACCATGGAGTTGTATCGCGTCCCAGGTATTGTCTTGATGGAAAATGCTGGCTTACAGCTGTTGCGCTTCATGCAGACTCATATGCCTGTGCTCAATCGGTGCCATGTGACCATTGTAACGGGGCGAGGGAATAACGGTGGGGATGGTTTTGTATTAGCGCGTCATCTCTGCATTTAGGTATCAAAACGCGGGTGTTACTGCTTGCGGCTGGGGGGCGTCTGCGTGGAGATGCACGAAGAGCTTATGAGATGGCCCACGCCTACGGGGTCCCTATGGTGGGCTGTACAACCTCACAAGCCTTGATGCGCACTATCAGTACACTGCGGGACACTGATGTCGTCGTTGATGCTCTACTCGGGACGGGCTTAAACAAGCCACCTACTGGTCTCTATGCCGAAGCAAGTGAGATGCTCAATACTTTGCAGAAACCCATTGTGGCGGTTGATATCCCATCAGGACTCTCGGCAGATGATGGTCATATTCCTGGTGCGTATGTGCAAGCAACGTATACTGTGACCTTTGCATTGCCTAAGAGAGGTTTGTTGCTGTATCCGGCCGCAGCTGCAGTTGGAGAATTACACGTTGTTGATATCGGTATTCCCGCGCAGGCGATTGAGGCGGAAGGCATTCAAATCACTTTACTTGGGAAAAATGATATACGCTCCATGCTACCTCCCCGTCGCCTTGACTCCCATAAAGGGAGCCATGGCCATCTCCTTGTGGTAGCAGGTTCGCTCGGTAAATCTGGGGCTGGAATTTTGGCGAGTCAAGCTGCACTGCGGGCTGGGGCTGGCTTGGTCACGTGGGCTTTGCCTGCATACCTGGCTCCAGCTATGGCGTCACACCTAACGGAAGTGATGACGCTTCCAGTTGCCGAGACTACAGCTGGAAGTATTTCTGAAGCTGCTGTGCCAACGTTATGGCAGTTTTTACACAGAGCCAATGCCCTTGTGCTTGGTCCAGGGTTAGGGACACAGCCAGAAACCGTTACTTGCGTCCATACACCTTGATGTTTTGCAGTCTTGTGCTGTACCGGCCATTTTGACACCTCATCCGGGCGAAATAGCCCGTTTGTTAGGCACAGATACTGCTACAGTGCAAGGGCAACGCTTGGATATCGCACGTGATTTTGCACAGCGCTATAATGTCTATGTAGTGTTGAAGGGAGCACATACGGTCATTTATGCTCCTGACGGTCGGCGGTGGGTTAATCCAACAGGCAATCCAGCGATGGCTACCGCAGGGACGGGGGATGTGCTTGCTGGGGTGATCGGCGCCCTGCTCTGTCAAGGCCTCGAACCCTTGCAGGCAGCCCAGTGTGGTGTGTATTTGCATGGTCTCGCTGGTGATCGTGTGCGTGACCGTCTTGGCTATCATGGACTCATTGCTTCAGACGTGCTTGAAGAGCTGCCATATGCTATCCAGGACACCATAAAGGGAGAGACATGCAGTCTCTTGTGACACAACAGTGCTTGACTGTACAAGCTGGAGAGACACGGGAGCTTGGTGTACGCTTAGGACGGTGGGCGAGAGCAGGGGATATGGTGGCTTGTCGTGGTGTTTTAGGGGCTGGTAAGACAACGTTCGTGCAGGGTTTTGCAGAAGGTTACGGAGTTGGATCGGACGACTATGTGCGGAGCCCCACGTTTGCATTAGTCCATGTGTATCACGGTCGTACTCCCTTGTACCACTTTGATTTCTACAGACTTGCTTGTTGCACTGAGGTACAGGATATCGGTTTTGAGGAGTACATCGAGGCTCGAGGTGTCGTTATCGTCGAGTGGGCGGATAAATTCCCTGAGCTTTTGCCCTCAGGACGTTTAGACGTATGCTTACGTATTGTTGACTTAGACAGGCGCTGCGTGCAGTGGATGGCGTATGATATGTTGTATAGCAGATATTTCCTCCATGGTGACTGAAATGTGTCCGTGGTTATGAGATGGTACAGGTTTGCAGGGGTGAGCATTATCACTGGCATCCTTATGCTCGCGGTTGTTGGAGGGTTTTTGCTTTTAGGGAAAATGCGGTTCACAGAACATGTAATACAACCGACCGAGACCGAAAAGCCGAATATGCGCGTCCAAAATGTACACTTAATCGAGCAGGCCGAGGTTGGTAACGAATGGGAGTTGTGGGCGCATGAGGCAGAGTTTTATGATGCAAAGCATTTGGTAGTGTTACGTCAGTTGCGAGCCCAGCTGCTTTCGAAGGCAGACCAGCAAGTACATGTGATGGCTGATTATGGCCAGGTTGATAATGCCACAGGGAACATGACTATCCAAGGGCACGTTCAGCTCCAGTATCTGGAAGGATATATTATAAAAACCGATGTACTTCACTGGCAGGCTGCTAGTCGTGTCTTGCGGACTGACGCTGCCGTAAAGATTGACAGTGCTGTGGTCCACATTGCTGGGATAGGGTTGCTCGGTCATGTCGACGAGCAGCGCTTTGTCTTGCAGGATAATGTACATGCTGCCTTCCAAATGCGATAAAAGCTGGGTGGGAGTGCCGTGGTGGATCATGCCTGTGGTTACAGGTATGGTCCTCATATCCCTCAGTGGGAGAGGTTATAGCCAAGGTCTACAAGGCACACTGGAGAAGCTCCCACTACAAAAAGACTGTGCAGGTGATCCCACAACATTAGATGTATCTTCCGAACGTATGACTTTTGATAGTAAAACACGTATATTTGTTTTTGAGGAAAAAGTACGTATCCTACGTTGCACCATGACGATCGTCTGCGATCGTTTGCAGGTGATAAATGATGCAAGCCAGAGAAATATCGAACAGATTATTGCCACTGGTAACGTGCGTTTCCAACAGGGGAATCGGTCCGCAGTAGCTGAGCGAGCAGATTATTTTGAGTCTGAACAAAAGCTTGTGCTTACTGGAGGGAACCCGCGGGTATGGGACACGCAAGAGCACGATGAACTTACTGGGGAAGAGATTGTTCTTCTGCTGCAGGAAGAAAAAGTGCTCGTCAAACAGGCACGTGTACTCTTCCACCCACGTAAAACCTCACTCAAAACACCATAATCATGGGATCACAGCCGGGAGTATTAGCAACTCACGCCGTGTCGAAAACCTATCGAGGGCGTACGGTTGTCCAGGATGTCAGTATTCAGGTCAAGGCAGGAGAAATTGTTGGTTTACTCGGGCCCAATGGTGCAGGTAAAACGACAACATTCTATATCGTTGTGGGCCTTGTTCAACCTAATGGGGGTAAAGTCTGTCTAGATGATGTGACCCTGACTCATATGTCGATGCACCAACGAGCTCGGCAAGGCATTGGGTATTTACCACAGGAAGCATCCATCTTTCGCAAAATGACCGTTGAGGAGAATATTCTGGCCATTCTGGAAACATTGCCTTGTAGTCGAGCTGCAAAGTCTCAGCGTACAGAGGAACTCCTGACTGAATTTAATCTGATGGTGCTGAGGCGTATGAAAGGATATACCTTATCTGGAGGAGAACGTCGAAGGGTGGAGTTAGCCCGCTTGTTGGCGAGTTCTCCGCGTTTTGCCCTGTTGGACGAACCTTTTACCGGTATCGATCCTATTATGGTTGGCGAGGTGCAGACATTAATCTTTCACTTGAAGAAAAAGGGTATAGGTGTTCTCATTACTGATCATCGTGTGCGTGAAACCCTTGAGATTACCGATAGAGCATATATTATGCATGAGGGCCGTATTCTCAAAAGTGGTGCACCTCAGGAGTTAATTGAAAGTAGTGATGTGAAGCAAGTATATTTGGGAGAGAGATTCTCCCTGTATCCTAATGGCCATTCGACTATTTGAGGTTTGGTTGTGGCACTCGAAACTAAACTACTTCTTAAAACTACACAAAAGCTTGTCATGACAGCCACATTGCAGCAGGCCATCAAACTGCTGCCGTTGTCTCGTCTTGAATTGATTCAGAAGGTTCATCAGGAGATTTTGGAGAACCCCTTTTTGGAAGATGTTGCTGCGCAAGAGATAAGTGATACAGATCTTGCGAACGAGGAACTCTCTCAAGAAACACAGCAAGAGTCAGAAGAGTTCGAGGTGGATTGGGAAGCGTATTTGCAAGATTTTAGCAGTAGCCCCGATTATACCCCTGATGTGGGTAAAGAAGTCCGCTCGCTTGAGGCTACATTAAAAAGCGAAACATCCCTTGCTGAGTATCTGCTCTGGCAGCTTTCTCTGACAGTCCATGACGAACTCGAGAAGGAGATAGGAACCTATCTTATTGGGAACATCGATGACGATGGTTATCTGCAGTGTCAGACGGAAGAGGTAGCAACAGTGTTAGGGTGCGATGAAGCGCAGATCTGTGCTGTGCTCAGCGTCATTCAATCATTCGATCCACCGGGGATTGGTGCCTGTAATCTTCAAGAATCTTTACTTATCCAATTACGTCACCTTGAGATGGATGATTCGCTTGCTAGTAAAATTGTCCAGCAGTGTCTTTCTCAGCTTGATGAACGTTATTTTCAGAAAATTGCTAAGTCTTTTGGTGTCACTATCAACGAAGTAATTGCAGCGGTTGGACTCATTCGCACCCTTGATCCTAAGCCTGGGAGTCGCTTTAACTCTCCTAGGATTGAGTATATTACCCCTGATGTTGTTGTTGTCAAAGTGGACGATGATTATCAGGTTGTGCTTAATGAAGATGGCATGCCTAACCTACGTATTAATGTATTGTATCAGAATGTTCTGCGTCAGAATGATGGGATGCAAAGTGAGACAAGAGAGTACTTGGAAGAGAAATTTCGTTCAGCTGTATGGCTTATGAAAAGCGTTGAACAACGTCGCCAGACTTTGCTACGGGTGACCAAAAGCCTGTGCAAGTTTCAGCGTGAATTCCTTGACAAAGGCTTGGCGTATTTAAAGCCCCTTGTCCTCAAAGATGTGGCTGATGATATTGGTATGCATGAATCAACTGTGAGTCGAGTAACTACAAACAAATATGTTTATACCCCTCAAGGTGTCTTCGAACTTAAATTCTTTTTCCATAGCGGACTTGAGTCGCTTGAGGGTGATGCGATGTCGTCTGTCAGTGTCAAAGATATTATTCGCAAGGCGGTTGCGGCTGAGGAGCCTCGCAAACCACTTACCGATCAGCAGCTCATGATGATCCTGGAAGCCAAAGGTGTGAAGATTGCCCGCCGCACGATAGCGAAATATCGCCAAGAGTTGCGTATTCCTCCTGCCAGCCGCCGTAAGCGCCTTTTTAGCCATTAAGCTGAAGATATGAGGCAGAGCGTGTCTGTTGCCTCAAAAAAGGTTCATCGCTGATTCCCCGATTGATCTCACACGGTCTACAAGCAGATGAGAACATGGAGTCTTCCCTATGATAAAAGACACTGAGGGTGATTGAGCTAAACGTCGCCATAGGAGGTACGTTGTGTTCCCGGTCAGTGTGGCGATTATCGGACGTCCCAATGTTGGCAAATCCACTCTGTTTAACCGTCTTGTTGGTCGCCCTACAGCGCTTGTGGATGGAACAGCTGGTGTCACGCGTGACCGTCATTATGGAGAGGCTGAGTGGCTTGGGCGTTCTTTCCGTGTGATTGATACTGGTGGTCTTGTCACAGGACAGGCGCATGGATTGCTGCATGCTATCCGTGAGCAAACAGAGGATGCTATAGCTGAGGCGGACCTTATTCTGTTTGTCATTGATGCGCGGCAGGGGGTTACAAGTGTTGATCAGGACATCGCGTTGCAGCTGCGCAAGTCTGGTAAACATGTCATACTTGTTGTCAATAAGGTTGAATCTACTGATGTAGGGCTTGAGATTTCTCTTGTATATTGTTTGGGTTTTGGAGAGCCTTTTTTGATTTCTGCTGAGCATGGTCAAGGATTAGGTGACTTGCTCGATGCTGTCCTCATAGGGGTCCCAGAAGCACATACGACCTTAGAGGAGGAGAGAGGGGTACAAGTTGCCATTGTGGGGCGTCCTAATGTCGGTAAGTCATCACTGATTAACCGTATTCTGGGGCAACGTCGTCTTTTGGTGGACAATGTCCCGGGTACAACAAGGGATGCGATCGATAGTATAGTATGCGTCAATGAGCGATTCTACACGCTAGTCGACACTGCTGGTATGCGAAAGTTCCGACATATTAGTGAGTCTCTTGAACAAGCGGCTGTGACTATGGCTTTAAGGCGTATTCAGCGCTGTAATGTGGCTGTCGTTCTCCTGGATGCCCTAGTTGGGGTGGGAGCGCAGGACATCCGTATTGCCACATATATTGAACGGCAAGGCAAAGCCTGTATAATTGCACTGAACAAATGGGACGCTGTCGAAAAAACTTCCCAGACCTATGAATCTTTTGTGCAGACCATTCAGGAAGCCATGCCTTTTTTATCGCATGTTCCAATTATCAGCTTGTCGGCCTTAACTGGCCAGCGTGTGGTGAAATTGTTTCCCCTCATTAATACTGTTTTTGCGGAAGCGAGGCGTCGTGTGCCTACGGCGCAACTCAATGAGTTCTTACAAACAGTGACCCATCAGCATCCAGCCCCGATGTATCGCGGCAGATTTGTGAAGTTTTCTTTTCTTGTCCAGACGGCCTCCCTGCCACCTACTTTTTTGTGTTTTGCTAATCGTCCTGAAGGAGTGACAAATTTTTACAGGCGGTATTTGGAAAACAAATTAAGACAGTATTTTGGGTTTACTGGAGTGCCGATTCGGTTGCGTTTTCGGAAGAAATAAGTTTGTGTTGATGTAAGGAGGGGGGGCTGGACAATATTGCATATTGTATCATGCGTGTATGCGACTCGTCCCTTAAGGGTATGAGGAAGGAGTAGAGAGAGAACACTGATGAGATGGGGGAAGTGTTACGCTTGCCCTTCCTTAGTTGGGAAACACGTTGTGGAGGGATAGGCAGCCTGCGCTTGTCTAGGTTATTGTGACTAACGAACGCTATCAACCGCAAACTCTACGTGTCGCTGATCTGTTTGCCACGAAACCCTTCCTAAAGATTGGGGAAGTGGCAAAGTTGCTAGGGGTGAAGCCACATGTTCTGAGATATTGGGAGTCTGAGTTCCCTTCGCTAAAGCCGAGAAAAAATCCATCAGGGCAGCGGATTTATGCCAAAGCGGATATTGAAGCTATTGTCGAAATTAAAAACCTTTTGTATAATCAGCGTTACACAATTTCGGGAGCCAAAAACATGCTCGCTCGTCACGACGAAGGAGAGGGGGTTTGTGCTCCAACCCTTCCAAAAAATTCGTCCTCTCAAGAGATAAAATTCTTAAAGCAACAGATTCAGGAAATCTTAGCCCTCTTACAACGAACTCTAGAATGTTAATCGGGGCGTGGCGCAGCCTGGTAGCGCACTTGCATGGGGTGCAAGGTGTCGGAGGTTCAAATCCTCTCGCCCCGATCCTGATTGCCTGACCAATCTCCCCCCCCCCACCATTGCTTGCCTTGCTTGCTTTGGTACCCTGCGAGATGAGGTAGTGGGCTGTGTCCCATTACAGTCGATAGGCGGATCGCTCCGCCTCCCGCTGCTCCAGAACGGGGCGTGAACATTGCTCGTCACACCGCTCCTCAGTGTCCTGAGACGTTGTCACGTCTACCCACCGG
>WNGA01020253.1_pt1 | contig 13438 bp, 5 predicted proteins | sample 5400061 | NCBI WGS metagenome assembly WNGA01 (sample SAMN13153366, study PRJNA577476) | soil metagenome | isolation source: 100 cm soil or saprolite under grassland replicate 2 | place: USA:California | collected 2016-06-15 | reverse complement strand
CCTCCTGCGGTGCCGGCGGCGGCGTCCGGGGGCTCGGCGGCGGCCAGGGCGGCGGTGAGCGTGGTGAGGTGGCCGGCCACGGCGTGCGGGGTCTCGGCGGCGACCGCGGCGGTGACCGCCTGCGGCAGCGTGGCCGCGGCGGGCGCGCCCTGGTCCTCGGCGTAGATCACGTCCTGGCTGAACCGGCTGGAGGAGACGCCGAGGAACCGGGACTGGTGCCGCGCGGTGTCCAGCCGGCTGGCGCCGTCGGGCCGGGACAGCTCGACCACGTCGCCGGCCAGCAGCGCCTCGGTCACCGCGGCGGCCTCCGGGTCGGCCCGGTCGTCCAGCAGCGCGGCCAGTGCCGCGGGCAGCGTGTCGGCCAGCGCCAGCCGCAGCTGCGCGGTGGACGGCCGGGCGTCCAGCTCGGCGGCCAGCCTGCCGTTGTCGTCGCCCGGCCAGCGCGGGTCGGGCCAGCCGATGCCGACTGCGGCGCCGTGGTAGACCGACGCGGTCGGCGGCGCGGCGCCGGCGGGCAGCGTGGCGGCCCACCGCTGCCGGTCCAGCACCGACAGCAGCCAGCTCGGCGTGACCGGGGTGCCGGCGGGCGGGGTGAGCGGGTCCAGCCGGGTGTGCGTGTACCAGCCGATCACCGCGTAGGCCAGCGGCCCGGTCACCCCGGGGTCGGTCAGCGGGTCGTAGAACGCCAGCCGGCCGAACGTGTCGTCGTAGTCCAGCGCCCAGGACGGGTGCGGGCCGTCGGCGCCGCGGCCCCGGATGGTGACGGGCGAGGTGGCGATGCCGATCGCCTGGGTGTGGGTGTGGCCGTTCGGGATGACGCCGGGCGCATCGGCGTGGATGTTCGGGATCATCCAGGTGGTGACGCGGCGGGTCTGGCCGGCGGCGGGCAGGCCGTCCAGCCGGACGACCAGCCACCGGCACGGCAGCGCGGGGAACGCCGTGGCGCCGGCGGCCTGCACCGACAGCGCGTCCGGCGCCGCCCAGTGCAGGTGCACGCCGGCCGGGCGCTGCGCGGTCTGGTCGGTGAACGGCGGCGGCGCCAGGTCCTGCCGGGTCGGCTTCTGCCCGGTGGTCGGCCGGACCGGCGCCGTCCACGCGGTGCGGGCCCACGTCTGGGCCGCCGCGCTCGGCCGGACCGCCAGCGCGTCCAGCGCGACCGGTACCAGCAGCGCGGTCACAGCCCCTCCTCGGCGATCATCGAGTTACTGGGGCTGTGGATGATCAACTTGCCCCGGTAGCTCGATGATCGGCGCGGGCGGGGGGTCACGGGCCGGCCTGCCGGGAGTAGCGCTGGCGGGACGGCGGGTGCAGCAGTTGCAGGGCGAACGCGGACGAGGTGGCGGCCGGGTCCGGCGGGCGCTGGGCCGCGGGCAGCGCCGCGGTCGCCGCGGACAGAGCGGCGGCGAGCGCGGTCACATCGAGCACGCCGTCCGCCGCCGTGCCGCGGAACGGCACCGGCACCGTGGCCGGGGCGCCGCCGCTGGTGGCCGGGGCGCCGTCGGCCCGGCGCAGTGCCGCCACCGGGTTGCCGGCCGTGTCCCGCCGTACCCCGAGCCGCACCATGCCGTGCGGCTCCTCCAGCGCCACCAGGTCCGGGGTGCTGGCGAACAGGCAGAACAGCACCGACGGGGTGAGCAGTTCGGCGCGCAGCAGCGGGACCGGGACGGCGCCGCTGGCCGGGTCGTCCGGGTTGGCGCCCGCCGCGATGGTGCCGGTCCAGGCCCGCACGGCCAGCCTCGGGTACTGCTGCACCAGCACGGAACGCAGCAGCAGGCCGCTGGTCGGCGCCCCGCCGGTTCCGCCGGTGGGCACCGCGTCCGGGCCGACCGGCTCCGGGCTGCCGGCGCTGAGCATCCCGCGCTGCAGTTCGGCCACCCAGTCCGGGTCGACCACGAAGAACCGCAGCGCCTCCATCGGCAGCAGGTCCGGGTCGGGCACCAGGTAGGAGATGGGTACGCCGAGCAGCAGGGCGGCCTGGTCCAGCCGGGTGGCCACGTACGCCGGCACGGCCACGTACGCCGGCACGGCCGCGCCGGCGGCGGCCGCCGTCGTGGCACCGGCGGCACCGGCGGCACCGGCCGCGGCCGCGATGTCGGCGGCGCGGGCGGCGGCGACCGGATGTGCGGCGGTGTGCCGGGCGAGCAGCGCGGCGGGATCGGCCAGCGTGTGCATCAGGCACCTCCACGGCGGCGACCGCGCGGGTTGGCGGCGGTACGGGCGTCCGCCGTCCCGGCGGGGCGCGGCGTGGCCTGCGGGTGCATCAGGTACCTCCCCGGCGGCGACCGCGCGCCTTGGTGGGGGTACCGGCGCCCGCCGCCCGGCGGCGACCGCGCGGGTTGGCGGTACGGGCGTCCGCCGTCCGGGGGCGGCGCGTGGCCTGCGGGTGCATCAGGCACCACCGCCGCGGGTGCCGAAGCGGTCGGCCACCGGCAGCCGGGCGCGCCGCCAGCGGGCCACGGCGCGCGGGGTGAGCGTGGCGGCGTCCAGGTGGGTGGTGCCCGCGGCGGCGCCGGCCTGCAGGCGGGCGCGCCGCCACTGTGCCAGCTCGCGCAGCATCCGGTCGTCGGCGGCGGCCAGCAGCCGGCCCAGCTCGAACGCGGAGAGCGCTGTCACGTCCGGTTCCTCGGCGGCGCCGTCCGGTGCGGGCGCGGGCACCGGAGCGGGCCAGCCGGGGAGCAGCGGCGCGCGGTACCGCACCGGGGCCGGCCGCCCGCTGCGGTCCAGCCGGCTGAGCGGCACCCGGCCGGCCTGGTCGAGGGTGCCGCCCTGCGCCGGGTCGGCGTACCGGGACGGCACCAGGTCGGCCACCGTCGAGCCGAAGCCGCCGCCGGTCCCGGCCACCGTGAACGTCCAACTGAACAGCGCCGCGAGCCCCAGCGTCGGGGTGCCGCCGAGCAGGTCGGTGCGGCCGTCCAGGCCGACCAGGGTGGCCCGCCACGCCCCGCCGGTGCGGGGCAGCCGGTTCGCCACCACCACGGCCTGCCAGCCGTCGTCGTCGCCGCCGGCCAGCACGGTGTCCGCGACGTTGACCTCCCGCAGGTGGGCCAGCAGCCGCACCTCGGCCGGCCGGGCCAGCACCTTCGTCTGCGTCGCCACGTCGGTGCAGCGCAGCGTGCCGGTGCTGGCGGCCAGCGCCGCCTCGTCCTCCCGGGTCAGCACGACGGTCAGCCACGGCGTGCCCGCCTGCCCGAACCCGGCGCGCTCCCACGGCATGGTGCGCCGCCGCAGCACCACGAACGGCAGGTCGTCGCCGAACCCGCCGGTGGCCTGGTCGGCGGGGTGGACCGCGGTCACCTCGGCGGCACCGTCCGGCGCGCCCACCTGTATGTCGAGGGTTCCCGCCGGGGGCTGCACCTCGCCCGCGGCGAGTGCCGCGGTGGGCGTGACCGCGACCCGGTACCGCCCGTCGAGCAGCGGCGGCGTGGCCGTGTCGTGCAACTGGACCTGCCCGGAATCAACCATCGACGCCCTCCGCGGCAATGAACCGTACGGTCCCGCGCCCCCGCCGCACCGGCCGTTCCGACGGCCCTGCCGACCCCGACGGCCCCGCCGGTTCCGCCGACCCCGCAGGCCAGGCCGGTTCTGCCGGTTCTGCCGGCCCCGACCGTTCCGCAGAATTTCGACGTCGGTCCATATTTACCGACGCCGAAGTGTGGGCCGCCGCCCCCGGCAGCACGGATCCGGCCGTACCGGCCGTGCGGCCGGCATCGGCGGGCTCGGCGAACTCGGCGGGCTCGGCGAACTCGGCCGGGTCGGCCAGCACGGCCGCCCAGGGGTTTGCGCCGAATCGGGCGGCCAGCGCCCCGAGAGGCACCGCCAGCCCTGCCGTGGCGGCCACGGACCACATGCCGGGGCGGCAGGCCACCGACACGTCCAGCGTCGGGCCGTCGCGGTCGAGCACCGGGTAGCACAGGTGCACCCGCCCGCGGCCGGCGTCGCCGACCACGGTGGGCGGCCCGAGGCTCCCGCCCACCACCGCCACCGTCACGTCGGCCAGCCCGGCCTCGGCGGCCCGGGCGTCGAGCGCCACCACGACGGTGGAGCCCGGCGGGACGGCCAGCCGGGTGCACACCCCGCGGCCCTGGCCCACCACGCGGTACGCCGGGACGCCCGCGGCCGGGTCGGCGAGCCGGGGCAGCATGGCCACCACCGGCAGCGTCACGGTGGCCCCCGCCGCCAGGAACGTCCACGCGGTCACCGGGTGCAGCGGCGTGGCCAGCTCCCACCCGGCCGGCGGCAGGTCGCCGGCCCGGCTGTCGGCGGCGCGCACCGCCACCGCCGCGGCCGGGTCGGGCAGCGCGACGTCGCCGCCCGCGGTGACCGTGTCGAGCAGCACCTCGCCCATCAGGTTCACCGCCACCACCCGCGCCGGGTGATCCAGCCGCACGGCACCGGACGGCGCGTGGTGCGCCAGGTCCCACAGTTGCAGGTCACCGCTGCGCACCGACGCGGACGCCGGCCCGTCGGCCGCCGCGGCGCGCCGCCGTGGCATCGTGCCGGTGGTCCAGCGCAGCCTCGGCGGCTCCACCCCGGCCCCCTCCGTTCTGCCCGCCGAACCCACAGGCCCGTCGCCTGCCGCCACCGGAGCCGCCGCCGGAGCCGCCACTGGGCCCGCCACTGGGCCCGCCACTGGGCCCGCCACCGCGGTCCCGGCCTCCACCGCACGGGCCTCCACCGCACGGGCCTCCACCGCACGGGCCTCCACCGCACGGGCCTCCACCGCACGGGCCTCCGCCGCACGGGCCTCCGCCGCACGAGCCGCCGCACGAGCCGCGGCAGCGCGGGCCGCAGGCCCCGACAACCGCACCGCCACCGGCGGCACACCGGACGGCCCGGGGATCGGCGGCAGCCCGGGATGCCCCGGGTGCCCCGGGATCGGCGGCACGGCGGGCGGCACCGGGCCGGGCGGCGGCGGCAGCACCGGCACGCCGGGGACGTCCAGCGGCAGCGGCTGCGCGGCGTTGTCGTCCACCATGATCCCGACCGCGAGCGCGCCCAGCCCGGCGGTGCTCGCGATGCTGGCCGCCGCGCCGAGCGCCAGGCCGGTCGGCATCCGGCGCATGTCGTCGCCGGTCGGCACCGCCGGGGTCAGCGTGCCGGTCTGCGCCGCGCCGGCCCACACCGCCGCGGCCACCCCGGCGTCCACCACCGAGGGGGCCAGCGCGCCGAGCCGGCCGGCGTCCACCGGCTCGAACGCGCCGTCCGCCCGCTGCCGCGTAACCGCGACCGACAGCGTCGGGTCCAGCGCGACGCGCGGCCCCATCGGCACCGCGTACAGCGGCGTCGGCGCGGTCGAGGTGAACGAGGTGCCGGCCAGTGCCACCGTGCGGCCGGGCAGCTTGGAGTTGACCTCCAGCCGGAACTCCGGCAGCACCCGGAACGGCTTGGCGGCGCTGCCGTCGGCGGTCTCCTCGTTCGGGATGCTGCCGGAGCCGGTCAGCACCCGCACCGAGTACAGCGCGGAGTCGAGCGCGCCGACGAACTTGGTGAAGAAGTCGCCGAACGGCAGGAACTGCGGCGGCAGCTTCGCCCCGCCGAACTCGAACTCGAAGCCCCACATGAAGTGCACCCGCACCCGGCCGTACGCCGGCGGCAGCTCCAGGTGCACCTCGGCGGAGACGTCGAAGCCGAAGCCGAACGCCTTGCCGGTGATCCGGAACCCCAGTTCGAGCAGGAACCGCGGCGGGTGGAACCAGAAGATCGCGTCGAGGTACATGACCATCGACGCGTACCCCCAGTCGCCGCTGGCGGTGACCTCCAGCCGGCCGCCGGCCATCGCGGCCTGCGGGGTGACCGCGAAGTACTGCTCACCCTTGATCACGATCGTGTCGGAGAACCGCCAGGCGAACCCGAGCGGCGGCACGTCCGGGAAGTAGTCCGGCCGCTCGAACAGCGGGCCGTACCCGCCCACGGTGAGCACCACCTGCGGCCGGGTGAACCACACCACGAACGCGAACCCGCCGGTCAGCCGGCAGTCCTTGGTGAACAGCCAGGAGTTCGCAGTGAGGCCGGCACGCACGGACAGGACCTGGTCCACCGAGGAGTAGCTGGCGCGCAGCCCGAGCTCGATGGTGGCCAGCGTGTTGTCCCGGGTGGGCAGGGCCGCGCCCATCAGGCCGAGCACGCCGATCTCGAAGCCCTGCGGGTTGATCTTGAAGTAGGCCAGCGCCCGGGTCTTGAGCAGCTCGAACGTGGAGAACGTGATGCCCGCGGCCAGCCACAGCGCGCCGTCCCGCGGCGGCAGCGACGGCCCCATGTTCTTCATGACCTCACCGGCCGGCGCGGTCAGCGGGCCCATCACGGCGATCAGCGGGAACGCGCCGATCGCCTCCGGCGCGGCCGGCGGCAGCAGGTCCCGGTTGAAGCCGAACCCGCCGGCCAGCCCGGTGATGAACAGGTACGGCGGCCCGCCGATCGGCCCGTTGATCGCGGCGAAGATGAACAGCGAGGCGAACGTGGTGCCGTTCGGCCGCGGCACCTGGCTGTACGCGCCGAGCGCCGCGGCGCCGTACCCGAACGCCTGGATCTGGAGCATGCCGCGGTAGTCGTAGACCGGCTGCCCGTTGTAGACCAGCGGCACGCCGTTGCCGTCGGTGACCTGCGCCTTGAGCAGCCCGCCGGCGATCTGCACCGACGGCCCGTTGTAGTCCACGGACAGCCCGTCCAGGTCGAGCTGCCAGGTCTCCGGCCGGTGCGCGTACTTCGGCGGGATCTTGATCGCCAGGCCCTGCACCGCGATGGACAGCGGCCCGGCCACGATGCCGCCGTCCACGGCCACGCCGACGTAGGCGGTCTGCACGCTGTTGCCGTCCACCCGGAACGTGCCGGTGCCGGACAGCAGACCGATCCGGTCGATGTGCAGCGGCCCGAACGTCTTCCCGACGTTGATCCAGAACGGCTGCCCGGGCGCGGCGCCGGCGATCTGCACGCCCAACGCGCTGCCGTCCCAGCTCACCGTGACGGTCAGCGGCGGGTTGACCGGGGCGCCCTTCTTCTGCGAGTCGCCCACCAGGCTGCCGGCCACCGGGTTGCCGCCGCTGCCGCCGGACAGCGCCGGCAGGCCAAGGCCCTTGACGGTGACCGAGCCGGTGATCGGCGAGACGGTGAGGTGCCCGGTGGCGATGTCGAGGTCGACCGAGACGCCGATCGCGGCGGCCACCCCGTCCAGCGTGAGCACGGTGGTCTGCACCAGGCCACCCTCGCGGGACAGGCCGGCGCCGACGTTCTCCAGGCTGATGCCCGGCGCGATGCCCCAGCCGCCGCCAGCCGGTTTCTTGAGAACGACGAGCACCAGGCCGCCGGTGCCGCCCGGCCCTGCGGTGCCGAAGTCGAGGGTGGGCTGCCACTCGCCACTGCCCAGCGGGACGCTGCCGCGCAGCGCCAGCCCGAGCCGGGAGCCGTCCGCGACCACGTGCAGGTCCAGGCCCTCCGCGATGGCCACCGACACCTCGCTGGCGATCACCCCGGCGGCGCCGACCAGCATGGTGAGCGGGTCCGGCAGCGGCACCCGCACGTGCCCGCCGTCCAGCAGCCCGGCGCCGGTGAGCAGGGTGCGGATGGTGGGCGCGGTGCCGCCGGCCGGCGGGGTGCCGAGCGCGGTGTCCAGCTCCTCGGAGAGCAACTGGACCAGCGCCTCCAGCCCCGGGGTGACCAGCAGCCGCAGTGCGATCTCCTTGCGGCCGGCGTCGGTCAGGGCGATCGCCGGGGTCGGCGCCAGCGTGATCGAGGCGTCGCTGGTCGGCACCGCGGTGCCGATCGGGCGGGGCGGATCACCACCGATGCCGCCCCGGTGCTGGCCAGCGCGGCGGTCAGGCGTGGCCCGGGGATGATCCGCAGCGGGTCGGACAGGTCCAGGTCGAGGTCCACCTGGCCGCTGGCGACGATGGTGCCGGCGGTCAGGCTGGCGGCCGCGGTGAGCGTGATGCCGACCGGGCCGGCCCACAGCGGCCCGGCGCCGATCCGCAGGCCCGGGGTGGTGAGCATGACGGTCACCGTGATGTCGCCGCCGGCCACGCCGGACAGGGTGAGGGCGATGCCGTCCGGGGTGGCCGCCACCCGTAGCGGCCCGCTGCCGCCCTGCTGGATGCCCAGCGCCGTGCACGCCACATCGACGAGCGCCACCCCGATGAGGTTGGCCCGGCCGATGAGCGTGTTCACCGACAGCTCGCGCATCGGCACCGGCCCGTCGCCGAACCCGGTGCCGTTAGATGCCGACCGCGGTGGCCAGCTCCAGGGCGGACGTGCGGAGCGCGCCGGCCGGGACCGCGTCGCGCAGGGCGTTCAGCACCTGCGGCAGGAACCGGTCCACACCGGCGTCGACCAGCGAGGCCAGCCCGGCGAAGTGCGGCAGCAGCTCGATCGGCTGGCCCGGGGTCGGGGTCACCGACAGGCGCAGCCCGGACGGGCCCAGCTCGGCGGCCAGCCCGATCCGGCTCCATGCGCCGGGCGAGGCGGTGCCGGGCAGGTCGACCGACAGGCCCACCGTGCCGTGCGGGGTGACGGTGAAGCCCGCGCCGAGGGTCAGCCCCACCCCGGCGGACAGGTGCAGGCCGGCGCCGGGCGACCAGCCGCCGGCCGGGGTGCCGGCCTCCAGCCGCGGCCCGTCCGGGCCGGCCAGCACGCCGACCTGCAGCACGCCGTCGACCACGGTGATGGTGCCGTCGGCGTTGACCGGCAGGCCCACGGCCCTGGCCACGGCGGTGACCAGGGTGGGCAGCGCGTCCGGCTCGGCGGCCCGCCGCTTGAGCGTGCCGAGGGGGTCGCGGAACAGCTCCACCAGGCCGGCGGCGGGCACGTCGATGCCGGTCAGGCTGTGCAGCAGTTCGGTGGCCAGGCCGGCGGCGAGCGCGGCCGGCAGCGCCGGGAGCAGCGCGTTCGCCACCGCCTCCGCCTCGGCCATGCTCGCCAGCGGCCACACCCGGACGGGTTGTCCCCCGGCCAGGGTGGCGGTGACCTCGGCGGCCGTGCGGGTGAGCGTGACGCCGGGCACCGCCAGCGCCCAGGTGGTGGCGGCGGGCGCGTCCAGGGTGGCGCGGCTGGTGAAGCTCAGCGTGCTGCCGGCGTCGAGGTCCAGGCCCGGGTTGGCCAGCGCGACGGTCAGCGTCCAGCCGACCGACTTCTCCAGCACGACGGTCAGGCCGGGTGCGGCCGGGCGCCGCCAGCGCCGGATGCCGGTCGGGGCGGTGCTGTCGGCGAGCAGGCCGAGGTACGCCCCGGCGGGCTGGGCCGAGCCGGTGGCGAGCAGGCTCGAGGCCCGGTCGGCCAGCCAGCCCGCGGTGTCGGCGAGCAGTTCGGCCAGGCCGTCGGCGTCCACCGCGAACCGGCCCGCGGTGCCGGTGCCGCTGTCGGTGGCGATGCCGAGGACGTCGCGGAGCAGGGCCAGCAGCGCGGCGGCGTGCGCGTCGCCGCCGTGCGCCGCCGTGTCCAGCGCACCGACCGCGCCGGCCAGCGCCTGGTCGAACCCCGGGTCGCCGGGCCGGCAGCGCGGCACCGGCACCCCGCCGACCCGCGCGTCGTGCAGCACGATGTCCGCGCCTGCGTCCCCCGCGGTGCCGAACGCGGCGTCCACCCGGACGCTCATCCGGCGCACCGCGACCGCCCTGCCGGCGGCCGGCGGCCCGGCCAGCCAGCCGCGGTCGTCCCCGATCTCGACCCGTCCCCGTACCCGCACCGGCGCCCCGCCCGGCCCACCCGCGGCGCCCGCGGCGTCCGGCGCGAAGCCCGTCCGGCCCAGGTCGATGGTGACCGTGGCGGTGCCGTTCACCGGGGTGGTGGGTGGTGGCAGCGCGACCGGGACGGTGACCCCGGTGACCAGCGCGTCCGGCGGGCCCGGGCTGGTGCCGCCGGCGGCCAGTACCGCGTCGAGGGCGTCCAGCAGGCCGGTGCCGCCGGCGGTGACCAGCGCCAGGCGCGGTACCGCGGTCGGGACGGCCGCGGCGGCGGTGGCCGCGCTGGTGGACAGCGCCGCCAGGGGGAGCCGGCCCACGCCGGCCGGCCGCATGGGGGTGGGCGCGGCCTGGCCCTCCACGACCTCGCGCCACGCCTCGGCCAGGTCGGCCCAGCACGGGGTGCCGGCGAGCAGCGCCGCCGCCACCCGCACCGCCTCGGGGATGCCCGGGTCGCCGAACGCCGGGTCCAGGGCCGGCGGGTCGCCGGCGGTGCCCAGCGGCGCGGCGACCGCGAGCAGCCCGGCCACCGCGCCGGCCGGCTGCGCCGCAACCCAGCCGGCCACCGGGGCGAACGCCGTCGCCGCCGCGGCCAGCACGACGGGCGCGCCGGCCGCCGCCCCGCCGGCCGCAGCGCCCGCGGCCTGCCGGACCGCGGTCAGCGCCGCCGCCAGGTCGGTGTCGCTCTCGCCGGCCACCACCAGGTAGCCGGCCGCCCGGGTCAGCCCGCCGATGGCGGCCACCGGGTCGGTACGCAGGTCCACGCCGAGCCAGTCGAGCGCCGCACCGCCACCAGCCGCCGCGGCGCCGTCGAGCGCGGCCAGCAGCGGCGTCCATGCCTGCGCCGGCCACCACGCCGGCGCCACGCACACCGGCACCGCGCCGCCGGCGAGCCAGCCACCCAACGCCTGCACGACCGCGTCCAGCGCATCCGGGTCGGCGAACGGGGCGGTCGCCAGGGCCTGCGCGTACTCCGCCGTCCCCCAGCCGCCCGGGTCGGCCAGGTCGGGCGACCAGAGCCCGTCGCCGAGCCCGGCCCAGTCGTCCAGCGCGAGCAGGCCCTCGGCCAGCGCGAACAGGTCGCGGCCGGTCAGCATCGCGTCCAGGTCCGGCCAGCCGGCCCGGGTGACCGTCATCCGGCTCACCAGGTTGCCGAGCGCGTCCCGCTGGCCACCGGTACCGGCGTCATCGAACCCGTCGGCGCCGCCGCTCCCGCCGTCCCCATCCGCCCCGCCGGCGCCACCGGCACCGCCGCCGGCACCGCCGGAACCGCCCGCCGCGCCGGGCTCCCCGGAGCCGGCCGCGCTGGCCCCGGCGGCGGCGCCGTCCGGCGCCAGCCACCCGGTCAGCGCCACCCCGGGGCTGCCGGTGTCGATCGGCCAGCGCCACGGGTCGTCCGCCGTGCCGCCGCCGTCCAGCGGCTGCGCCGCACCGGCCAGCACCTGCCCGGCCAGCGCGCCAAGCTCCGGCCCGGCCGCGGCCAGCGCCGCGCGCAGCACCCCGGACAGGTCGGCCGCCAGCGCCGGCAGGTCGATCGGGTCGGCCAGCAGGTCGGGCAGCACCGCCGCCACCGCCTGCCCCACCGCGGCCCACACCGGGCCGGCCGCCGCGGACAGCCGGCGCACCGCCCACGGCAGGATGGCGGTCAGCAGCGCCGACTCCAGCGGGATGCCGGCCAGCGGCCCCGCCGGGTCGGCGGCCCAGGGCAGCGCCAGGTCGCCGAGCGCCAGCGCGGGAGCGCCGTCCGGCTCGAACGGGTCGGGTGCGTCGGCGCCGCCGGGCAGCGCCAGGGTGACGCCGGTGAGCGCGGCGCCGATCCGGCCGGGCTGCCCGGCGCTCCAGCCGGCTTCGAGCACCAGCCCGTCCGAGTGCAGCGGCCCGGCGTCGATGGCCGGCGTGGAGACGGTGAGCGCCAGCGCGTCCAGCCCGCCGGTGTGCACCGACCCGTCCGCCCCGAACGCGAACCGCAACAGGTGCGCCCGCCCCCGGAAGATCGGCGTGCCCGCGCCGTCCGGCGTGGCCTCCAGCGACAGATCCAGCGTGGTGGTGCCGGCGGCGTCGGTGGCCGCGGTCGCGACCAGCCACAGCGAGGCCGCCGTGGCGTCCACCAGGCGTACCCGCCAGGTCCCGGTGCCGGCGTCCACCTGCGGCGTCGTCACGCCCAGCAGGTGCGCCAGCGCCGCCAGCGGAGCGGACCACCCGGGGCCGGCCAGCAGCGCGCGGTGGTAGTCGGCGATGGCCCTGGTCGGCGCGGTGGCCAGGGTGGTCAGGTTCAACGTGGGGCCGGTGGCTCCGGGCGGCAGCAGCCCGAGCAACACCATCAGGTCGGCCGCGTACCCGGCACCGCCGAGCAGGTCGTCCAGCGTGTCGGTGAGCGCGGTCACCGCGGTGCTGGCCAGGGTGTCCGCGTTCGACAGGTCCAGCCGCGGGTACGCCCGGCCCTCGAACGTCACGCCGTCCAGGAAGATCGCCGGCCGCACCCCGGTCCGGTCCGCGCTCATCCCGGCGGTGATCCGGCCGATGCCGAGTCCGAGCGTGGTGGTGGCCAGCAGCGGGTCGGTGTCGTCGGCGGCCGGGCAGGTGAGCACCGCCGTGGTCGCGGGGAACCACGTCTCCGGCGCGGTGCCGGCCAGCGGCAGCCGGACCAGCACGCAGGAGGCGGCCAGCGACGCGGACAGCGGCGGCGGCGCGTCCACCGCGACCCGTACCCCCAGTTCGAGCACGTCGGCGCCGTCCGCCGCGGTGTACACCGCCAGCGCCACCGCGACGGTGGGCGAGCCCTCCACAATGGTGATCGTCCAGGGGCTCGCCGGGGTGGGCCGGCCGGTCAGCCGGCTGGTCAGGCCGGCCATCCCGGCGACGTGGCCGAGCCAGGCGCGCATCCCGGCGGCGTCGCCGGTCAGCAGGCTGGCCAACCAGGCGCGGAACGTGCCCGGGGTGCGGGCCAACTCGGCCAGCGGCAGCGGTGGGATGAGCGGGTCCAGGCCGAGCACGCCCGGGAGGTGGGTGAGCACGTCGGCCGCCGGGCCGCCGCCGGTGAGCGCCTGCGCGGCCACCCCGAGCACGCTGGTCAGCACGTGGGCGATGTCGCCGCGCAGGGCGTCCGACCGCAGCTCCAGCGGCGGCACCTCGGTGCCGTCCACGACCAGGCCGGTCAGGCGCAGCCCGAGGTAGCCGCCGCCGGTGTGCGCGGTCACCTCGGCGGAGACCACCGCGGTGTCGGTGACCGGGTAGCTCCCGCGGAGCCGGACCGGGCCGTCCGGGGTGCCGCAGACCGCGCGCAGCGTGTCCGCCTCGCCGGTGACCAGCGGCACCTCGATGTCCAGCGACGCGCCGGACTCGAGCACCACCCGGGCCAGCACGATCAGCGTCACGGTCGCGGCGCCGGTGCCGCCGGGCAGCCGCAGCGCGAGCGCCAGCCGGTGCGGATCGAGGTCCGCCAGGGGGTACGCGCGCAGCTCGTCCGGCCCGGAGTGGCTCAGCTCCTGGTCGCGCTCCATCAGCTCGTCCAGGGACTGCACCAGCAGGGCGCGGCGCTTGGCGTCCACCAGGGCGCGGCGCACCGAGTCGAGCGGGTGCTCGAAGAACGCGCGGTTGAGGTGTCCCTGCTCGTCCAGCAGCCCGAGGGCGCCGGCCAACTGCCCGGCTGCCGGGGCGACCTCACCCGGCATGGCTACATCCGCCTACTGCGACGGTGCGCCCGACGTTCCTCGCCACCCGGGGTCCCCCTGCCGCCGGCCGACCGCGACGGCCCCGAGTCTGTTGGCGCCGGC
>WNGA01009149.1_pt1 | contig 13438 bp, 9 predicted proteins | sample 5400061 | NCBI WGS metagenome assembly WNGA01 (sample SAMN13153366, study PRJNA577476) | soil metagenome | isolation source: 100 cm soil or saprolite under grassland replicate 2 | place: USA:California | collected 2016-06-15 | reverse complement strand
TTGCGGACGCCGATCTCCCGCGTGCGCTCGGTCACCGAGATCATCATGATCGCCACCACGCCGATGCCGCCCACCATCAACCCGACGCTGGAGAGCGACACCATCAGAATCTTGAAGAGCAGGGTCATGCTGTTGATCGCCTGCAGGTATTTCTCCTGCGTCACGACGTCGAAGTTGCTCTTGTCGCGCGGGCGCAGGCCCCGCATCGAGCGCATCGCTACCGTCACATCGTCGATGGCGCGCTGGACCGTCACGCTGTCTTCCGGCGTCACCAACAGGTCCATCCACCCGGGCCAGTAGCGCACGTACTTGACGAGCGCGCCGTGCGGGATGAGCGCGCGCGCCTCGTCCCCTTCGCCGAACAGGCCGGTCGGGGGGTTGTACACGCCGATCACCTCGTAGGGCAGGGTCGAGATCTTGATCTCCCGGCCGACGGGATCGAGGCTCGAGCCGAACAGCTTGTCGGCGAGCTTGCGGTTCACCACCACGACGCGCGCGTTGGCCGCGTCTTCGAGGTCGCTGAAGGAGCGACCGGGCCACACGTCGCCCCCCGCGACCTTGGGCCAATCGGCGTCGCGTCCCGAGATGTTCACCGCCGAGACCTTCTTGCCGGCGAATTCGACGTCCGCCGACCCGTTCTCGTCGAGGACCACGAAGCGGATCGTGGGGAGCTCCTCGAGGCGGGTGGCTTCCGTGATCGTGATCGGCGGGCGGCGACGCCACGGGTTCGGGTCGTCGGGATCCTCCTGCTGGGCGCCGCCCCAGAACCGCCCCACGTAGAAGGTCTTCGGCCCGAGCGACGCGAGCATGTCCGAGAGGCCCTTGTTGAAGCCCGCGATCATGGCGCCGATCACCATCACCACCATCACCCCGATCGCGACGCCGAGGATGGTGAGGGCGGCGCGCACCTTGTGCGCCCGCAGCGAGGCCAGCGCGATGCCGACACCTTCCAATAGGGTGCGCATCCGTTACTCCTGGCGCAGGGCGGCGATGGGATCGAGCCGGGCCGCGCGGCTCGCCGGATACACGCCGGCGACGATGCCGACGCCGGCCCCGATGACCACGCCGAGCACGATCGAGGTGGGCGACACCTGCGCCGGGAGGGCGGTCGCGGCGTTGACGAGCACCGAGACTCCCACCCCGAATGCCACGCCGAAGGCGGAGCCGACGGTGGCGATCGCCGTCGCCTCGGCGAGGAACTGCCGCAGGATGTCCTGGCGGCGCGCGCCGAGCGACTTGCGCAGGCCGATCTCCCGGGTCCGTTCCGCCACCGCCATCAGCATGATGTTCATGATCACGATGCCGCCCACGACCAGGGACACGCCGACCAGGCCCGGCCCGATGATCACCAGGATGCGCTGGATGCCGGCCCAGAAGGTCAGCACGCCTTCGGACGTCTCCAGCGCGAAGTTGTCGTCCTGGCGCGGTCGCAGATGGCGGCGGCCGCGCATGATGCCCTCCGCCTCCGACATCGCCTCCCGCATGTCGTCGATCGTGGTCGCTTTGACGATCAGCGCGTCCACCACGCCGGGCGGGTTCACCAGGTCCTGGAGCGGCGACAGCGCCGGGGCCACCACCAGCCGGTCGAGCGAGAAGCCCAGGAGCTTGCCCTGGCGCTCCAGCACGCCGATGACCCGATAGGGGAGCCCGCCGATATGCACGCGCTGCTCCATGGGGTCGCGGTCGGCGAACAACTTCTGGGCGACGTCGTAACCCAGCACGATGACCGGCGTGCCGCTGCGCACTTCCTGCGTCGTGAACGCGCGCCCCGCGGTGATGCGCAGGTTCTTGATGTCGAAGTAGCGCTCGGTGGCCGCGATGAGCTCGACGTCGAGCATCTTCTTGCCGCGCGCCTCGACGGTGGAGCGGTCGGTGGATTCCCAGGCGGTGATGACCGGCACGGTGATGCCGCCGGCCACCGCCTCGGCGTCGCTGAAGGTGATCCGCGGGCGCCGCGCCCACGCCCGCCAGGTCGAGTCGCTGATGTTCGGCGTGAAGTTGGGCCGCCGCCGCAGGTGGAAGGTGTTTACGCCCACCAGCGTACCGGCGAACTTGTCCGTCATGTACAGGTTGATGCCGTTGACGATCGACCAGGCGATGATGAGGAACGTCACCCCGATGAAGACGCCGATGAGCGAGAAGCCGCTCTTCAGCTTTTGCGCCCGGACCTGCTGCAGCGCCAGCCGCAGGGCGTCGAGGAACGACATCCGCTAGGCGGCCTGCCGCTGGTCGGCGGCCACGAGGCCGTCGCGCAGGGTCACCACCCGCGCGGCATGCGCCGCGATGTCGGCTTCATGCGTCACCATCACCACGGTCTGCCCCTGCCCGTGGAGATCCGCGAACACCTGCATGATCTCCGCGCTGGTCCCGGAGTCGAGGTTCCCCGTGGGCTCGTCGGCGAGCAGGATGCTGGGCTCGTTGACCAGCGCGCGGGCGATCGCGACCCGCTGGCGCTGGCCGCCCGAGAGCTCGTTCGGCTTGTGGTGCATCCGGTCCGCGAGCCCGACGCGGCTCAGGGCCCGCTCGGCCCGCGCGCGGCGCGTGCGCGTCGCCACGCCCGCGTAGATCAGGGGCAGCTCGACGTTGTGCAGCGCCGTCGCCCGCGGCAGCAGGTTGAACGTCTGGAAGACGAAGCCGATCTCCTTATTGCGGATGCGCGCGAGATCGTCGTCGTGCAGGGAGGAGACCTGGTGGCCGTTGAGCCAGTACTCGCCCCCCGTCGGCGTGTCGAGACAGCCGATCAGGTTCATGAGGGTGGACTTGCCCGACCCCGACGGCCCCATGACCGCGACGTACTCGTTGCGCCGGATCTGGAGGCTGACGCCCTTCAGGGCGCGCACCAGCTCCGACCCCATGTCGTACTCGCGCGTCAACTTGTGCGTCAGGATGATGACGTCCGGGAGCGGCGTGTCTCCGGTCCGGAATTCCTGCGTGTCGCTCACGAGCGCCGCCGCCCCGAATCGGCCGCCTGGCGGCTGGCGCGTACGGCGCTGTTTTCCTTCAGGTCCCGGATCGCCTGATACGGCCCGGCGACGATGGTCTCGCCCGTGTGCAGCCCGTCCACCACTTCGAAGTACTCGTCGCCCGCGATCCCGACCTTCACGGGACGGAACACCGCCCGGCCGTTCTGCACCACGAACACGCCTTCCGTCTCCTTCTTGCGGCCCGTGGTGGCCGTGTCCACGCGACGGTTCTCCGTCGAGACCGGCGTATTCTCGCGCACCGTCAGGGCGATGATCGGGATCGACAACGCGTGCTTGCGCGTGTCGGTGACGACCCGCGCCGTGGCCGAGAGGTCGGGCCGGATGTCGGTGGGCGGGTGGTCGAGCGTGATTTCCACCTCGTAATCCACGGCGCGGTCGTTCGCGTTCACCGCGGAGGACGCGGCCGTGAGAATCGCGCTGTCCGAGATCTTCGTGACTCGGCCGGTGAACGTGGTGTCGGGGAACGCGTCGATCGACACCTCGACGGAGTCCGCGAGATGGATCCGCACCACGTCCGTTTCATCCACGTTGACCTTGACCTGGATGACCGAGAGGTCAGACACGGTCAGCAGCAGCCCGGTCTCCCGCGAGAACGTCCCCGGCACCGCCACTTCGCCCTCTTCAACCGCGAGCCGCGTGATGCGGCCGGCCATCGGGGCGACGATCGTCGTCTTGCTGAGCTGGTCGCGCGCCTCCTGGACGCCCGCGCGGGCCTGGTCCACCTGGTGGGTCGACGAGTTGGCGATCGCCTCCGCGACGTTGTACGCCGTCTGCGCCTGCTCCAGCTGCTCGGGCGAGACCAGGTTCGGGTTTTGCTCGCGCAGCTCCTTGGTGCGCCCCAGCTGGCGCTGCGCCTGCTCCCGGTTCGCCTGGGCCTGCACCAGCCCGGCCTGCGCGGACGCCAACGTGGCCTGGGCGCGCTGCAGGTTCGCCTGGTAGATCGTCGGGTCGATCTGCAGCAGGAACTGTCCCTTGCGCACGAAGTCGCCTTCGCGCACCGCCAGCCGCGTGATGCGGCCGGTGATGTCGGCGCTCACGTCGACCTTCTTTTTCGGCTGGACCTTGCCGCTCGCCGTCACGGCCGCGATCAGGTCACGCTGGCCTACCTTCTCGAGGCGGACCTCGACGCCCTTTTCGCGCTTGGCGCTCGCGCTGGCCAGCACCAGCGCCACGATCGCCAGCAGCCCCCCGCCGCCCAACAGCACTTTGTTTCGCTTGGACATGTCGCGTGCGTCCTCTCGTTAGCGCAGGGACCGACCGACCGCCGCTTCGAGCACGGCCAGCGCCTTGTGGTAGTCGTACACCGCCGTCACGTAGTCCAGCTCGGCGCGCAGCGACGCCACCTGGGCATCGAGCAGCTCGAAGAACGTCCCCGAGCCGACGCGGTAGCGTTCGGTCGCGAGCTGCAGTTGCTCGCGCGCCGCCGTGCGGTTGGTATCCTGGATCGCGATCGCCGTGAAGGCCGTCTGCAACATCAGGTACGCCTCGCTCACTTCCGTCTGGACCGCGAGCCCGCGCGCCCGCACCGACTCCTCGAGGTCCTCGTGCTGGGCCCGCGCCTGCGACACCTGCAGCGGGCGCGCGAGATTCGTCCACAACGGCAGCGTCACCGTGAGGCGGGCTTGGAACGGCTGCCGCGTGAAGTCGAACGGATACTGGCTGTTCGCACCGCGCAGCGCCTGTTCCTGGGACGCGCCCCAGACATAGCCGCTGCAGTCACGGGGCGCGAGGCCGGCATTCGTGCGGATCTGGTTCTCGTCCTGGCAATCGGTGAACAGCTGGCCGTACTGCACCTGCTGGCCGAAAAGGATCGGGTTGATGTCCTTGTAGCGCTGCGTGAAGCCCGACCAGCTGGCCGACAGCGACACGCTCGGTCCGTAGCTCGACGTCGCCGAGCGCACGCCCCAGGCCGCCGCGCGCTCCCGCGCCCGCAGCGCTTGGAGCGACGGGTTTTGGGCCTCGGCCATTGTGAGCAGCTCCTCGAGCTTCCACGGCGGCGTCTCGACCGCGAAGGTGTCGGTGAGCTGGACGGAGTCGATCTGCACCGGCGCGCTCACGCCGAGCTGCTCGAACAGCCGCAGCTTTTCGACGCTCACCGCCGTGCGGGCCCGCAGCAGCGCCACCTCCGCCTGCCCGCGCGCCACCTCGGCCTGACGCACGTCGATCAGCGTCGCCTGGCCCACGCCGTAGCGCGCGCGCGCCAGCGCCAGGAACTGCTGGTTCCGCTCGAGCTGCCGGCGCGCCACCTCCGCGGTCTCCCGCGCCTGCAGCACGGTGAGGTACTGCTGGGTGACGGCGGAGCTCAGCGCCTGCGCCGCGCCGACGATATCGGCGTCTGTGGCGTGCTGCTGTGCGCGCTGCAGCGGCCGCGCCGTCAGCGTCTGCCCTGACAGCTCCCAATCGAGGCCGAGGCTGTAGCTCGAAGACTGCGTCGCGACGCTCTGGGAGAGATTCAGCGTCAGGAACCGCTGCGAGCCCGGCCCGCTGTACCCGATGCCCCCCGAGGCTGTGACCGTCGGGAGGAACACGCTCACGAAGGCGCTGCGCGCCGCCCAGCCCGCGGGGCCGGCGTTGTTGAGCGCCTGACGGTACGCGGGGTTGTGCTCACGGGCGATGGCGAGGGCGTCGGCGAGCGAGAGCGATGCCGGCGTGGGTCGCTGCTGGGCGTGGGCGAGCGCCGGGCACACGACCAGCCCGGCGGTCAACAACACGTGTCTCATGGCAATCCTTGGAACCGGTTCGTGAGGCCGAACCCTGTACGCGACACTGCACTGCGGGGTTTCGTCCTCAGACACGTGCGGGGTCGGCCCTGACGCAAAGTTAGCGGCCCTTTCCCTCACTCGGGAGGGTCAACCGCCCGGTGCCCGCTCCGCGACGATGCGCTGTCCGGGAATCTCGACCTTGAGGAGTCGCCCGTCCGGGGCGAGCCAGAGGTGGACCGGGCCCGAAGCGCCGCCTGACAACACGACGTGGCGCAGCGAGGCGGCGCCGTGGTTGACCGTGGTGGGCTCCACGCCGAGGTCGCGGGCCGTCAGCGTCGCGCGGCGGGCCCCGCGCGGGTAGATGGCGGTGAGCGTCGGCCCGGCTCGCCAGGCGGCCGCCTGGTACAGGGCGAACACGGAGTCGTCCAGGACGACGGTGGCGGCACCTGCCGGGAATTCGCGGGCGCGCTCGAGGGCGTGGGCGAGGTAGCGGAGCGTGATCCGGCCGCGCCCCAGTTGGCCGAGGATGCGCAGCGGCTCGCGCGGGTCGGCGACGTCGTACTGCAGGGTGGCGGGCAGCGAGTCGGCGGTGAACTCGATCAGGGGCGCGAGCACGACCACCGGCCGGCCGCGGTCGTAGCGGCTCGTCGCGGTGAGCGTCAGTCCGCCGGCCCGCCCGGGCAGCAGCCGGAAGCTCTCGCGCGCGATCTCCACCGTATCTTGGCGGACGACGAAGACGCCCGAGTCGAGCGGCGCCTGCAGCAGCGCGAGCACGCCGGCGATGGCGATCACGCCGGGGCCGGCGCGCCGTCGAGAACTCGCGCGGCGATGCGTTCGACAATCATCTTATAGAGCCGCTCCCCTTTCTCGCGGGAGGCCAGACTGGGGCGGCCGAGGGAGCCGGGGCTCACGGCGGGGATTCGGCCCGTCTGGCCGCGCTGATAGCGGGCGCGGGCCCGGCCCTCGAGCAGGAAGTCCTGGGCGCGGTCCATCCGCACCAGCTCGGGGGCGAGATAGAGGAGCAGGGACGTATCGAGCTCCCCGCCGTGGACGGGGGCGTCGGGATCCTCGAGGTGGGCGCCGAAGTCCAAGGCGAAGACGTCCACGGTGAAGACGCGCGCGCGCTGCGTGCGCAGCGTCGAGAGCGCCTCCTGATGCGGGTCGTGGCCGTGCGCGGTGAGGATCACGAACGTCTCGACGCCGCTCTGCTCCCACGCGCCGACGAGGTCGTTCAACCAGCGGTGCAGGGTCTTGCGGCGCACCGGAGCGTTGCCGGGGTAGGGCACCTTGGTGGCGGTGTTCACCCCGTACTCCACGGTGGGGGCGCGCAGGATGCCGAAGCGGGCCGAGAGGTCGTCGGCGAGCCGCTCGACGATGACGGTGTCGCAGCCCAGGGGGAGGTGTGGGCCGTGCTGCTCACAGGTACCGACGGGCACGAGGAGGCGCGGGTCGCGCGCGAGAACGGCGCGCACCTCGTCGGGGACGAGCGCCTTGAGGTGCAGCGGCTGATTCACGTGCTCGTCGCCGGCGCGGCGGGGGCCGTGGCAGCGGCGGAGTGGCTGCACGCCCAGGCGCCAGGGTGGGCGTGGGTGTCGGGGGGGGCGGCGCTGATCGCCGCCGCCGCGCTGCTGCGGGCACGCGCCTGGCGCGCGTTTGGGGCGGGACTGGCCGTGCTGGCGGCGCTCGCGTTGGGCGGCATCCTCGTCGCGGGCGTGCTCCAGGTCCGGCGGATCGAGTGTTGCTGGATGGCGCTGCGCGAGGCGCGGATCACCCGCGCCTCGCGCGCGCTCGAGGCGACGCTGTCGGACGCGGTCACCCAAGCTCGCCGCCTGGCGGAGCGCGGGGCGACCGCCGCGCTGCTCCCGGCACCGCAGGAGTTCGCGCGCCTGGCCGACGCCGTCGGGGGCGCCGCCGCGCTCGAGCGCGGAGTGGTGATCCTCGGCCCGGATGGCGCGCCGGAGGCGTGGGCGGGAAGGCACCGGGTCATCCCCGGACTGGATACGACGGAGCTGCGGGCCGACATCACACCATTCTACGTGACGCTGGAGGCGCGGCGCCAGACGCAACGCGGCGGCACGGCCGTGGGCACCGTGCTGCTGGATGCCTCGCCGGCGGCGCCCGACCGCGGCGGCGCGGTGAGCGTCGCCTTTGGACGAGCGCACGGCGTCGTGCTCCGGCTGTACCCGCCCGGGAGCGCGCCTCGCGACACCGACGTCTTCGACTTCTGCCCGGGCCAGTGCACACACAGCGCCACGCTCTTCAGCGTGCGGCCGGTGCCGCCTGCACAAGGCGATGCGAAGCTGGCGGCCCTGTCGGCGACGGCGCGCCGGGCCGGGCTGGCGCTCGCAGCGACCCTACTCTTCCTCCTCGCCGCGGCCCCCGCAGGCCGGTGGCGGTGGGCGGTGATGCTCGCGGCCGCCTGGTCGCTCGCCCGCGCCCCGCTCGGGCCCTCGTTACCGCTCGCAACCCTGTTCTCCCCGGCCACCTTCTATCGCCCGCTGCTGCGTGATTTCAGCGCGTCGGCCGGATCCCTGATGGTCCTGGGCGTCGCGGTTCTGCTCGGGGCGGCGGCCCTGTGGCGGCGCGCCCCGCGACGGCGCTGGTGGAGCGCCCTGGCGGCGCTGCTGCTGCTGCTGGTCTCGCCATACGTCGTGCGCTACTTCGGGCGGGGCATCCAGCCACCAGCGGGTGGTGTGAGCCTCGGCCTGTGGCTGTCGTGGGAGGTGGCGCTGGCCGCGGCCAGCATGGCGCTGGTGCTCCTCGGCGCCGCGCTCGTCCGCGGCCCGGTCGAGCCGACGCGCGTGCCATGGACCCTGCCCGTCTCCGCCGCGTGGGCGGCCTGCGCCGGAGTAGGGGGGCTGTTTTTGTGGCACCCGTACGGAGCGTGGCCGGAGTGGTACACGTTCCTCTGGCTGCCGGCCCTGGTCGGCGTCATCGTGCCGGCGCCGCGCCGCTGGGCGCTCGCCGGCATCGCCACGGTGGCAGGCACCGCGGCGGCGCTCGTCACATGGGGGGCCGCCGTGGAAGGGCGCCTGCAGCTGGCGCGGCGCGACGCGCAGAGTCTCGGCACGGAAGGCGACGCGGTCGCGGTCGCGCTGCTGGAACGCGTCGGCGAGGAGGCCAGGACGGCTCCGCCGCCCCACTCGGCGGGAGACCTGTACGCCCTGTGGCAGCGCTCGCCGCTCGCGGCGCAGGATTACCCGACGGTGCTGGCCCTGTGGTCCCACGCCGCTGGCGCCCTGGTCGCCGAGATCCGACTCGCGACTCTGGATCTGCCCTCCGACACCTTGGCGGCTCTGGTGCGATCGCCGCAAAGCCTCGCGGGGTCACGCGTCGAGCGGCTGGAGCGCGTTCCGGGCGTGCACTACGTGTTGGTGGCGTCGCTGGCGTCCGGTGATCTGCTCACCGTCGGAGTGGGCCCTCGGTCGCGCTACATGGCGCCGGACCGGGTCGCGCAATTCCTGCGCGGGGAGCTGGGCCGCGCGCCGCCGTATTCCATTACTCTGGGCGGGGCGGAACCGGGGATGGTGGACATGGGATCAGACGTCTCCTGGACGCGCGAAGGGTGGTTCGCGCGCGGCGAGCGCCACGTGAGCCTGCCCGGTGGAGCGCGGCACATTCACGTGCGCGTGGAGCTTGGCGGGGGAGGCCTGTCGGGACTCCTCGTGCGCGGGACGCTGCTGGTCCTGGTCGACATGCTGTTGCTCGGCGTGGTGGGGTGGCTGAGTCGCATGCTCTCGGAGCCGTGGCGCCTGGCCTGGCCGCGCGCGCTCAGCGATCTGCGCTCGAGCTATCGCGTGCGCCTCACGGCCACGTTGAGCGCCTTTTTCGTCCTGCCGGTGCTGTTGTTCGCGGGCTGGAGCTTCGCCCGCCTCGGCGAGGAGGCCCGGAGGGCAGGGGACCTGTTGATCCGCCAGACCCTGCGCGACGCGGCCCCGATGGCGGCGCAGGTGCCCGCCGGTGAATTAGGCGCCCGGCTCGATGCGGACCTGTGGATCTACCGTGGCGGGAGGCTCGTCGGGGCGAGCGCTCCGGTGTTGGCCGAGCTGGGGCTCGTGGACCCGCTGCTCGCCCCACCCGTGTTCCGGCGGCTGGCGCTCGAGGATGAGCTCGAAGTAACGACCGACGAGCGCGCCGCCGGCCGTCCCGTCCGTGTCGGGTACCTCGTCGTGGCGCCCGGCCCCCCGGCCGTGTTCGGCACGCTCGCGGTTCCGCAGCTGCTCGACGACGAGCGAGTGCGGCAGGATCAGGAAGACCTCGGGTACGTGCTCGCGCTCGCGATCCTCGTCGGGCTGGTCGCGGCCGTCGTGCTCGCCGGCCTGGTGGCGCGCACGCTCGCCCGTCCGGTGGCAGCGCTCCGGGAGGCCGCGGTCGCGGTGGGACGGGGCGCGCCGGTCCCAGCGTTCCCACCCGGCGCGCCGCTCGAGTTCACGCCGGTCCTCTCGGCGTTCGAGCGGATGGCCGCCGACGTGCGCCGCAGCCAGGGGGCGGTGGAGGAGGCACGTCGGCGCACCGCGCAGGTGCTCGCGAACGTGGCGACCGGCGTTCTCGCGGTGGATCCCGAGCTCCGGGTCACGATGGCCAATCCGCGCGCGGAGGAGCTGCTGGGCACCGCGGTCGCGCCCGGCGACCTGCTGCGCCCCGCGACCGCCCCGGCGTGGGAGCCGGTGTGGGAGGCGGTCGCGGCGTTCGTCGCCGCCGGAGCGGACCGGATCGCCGACCGGGAATTCGAGGTCGCGGGACGGCAGATTCGCGTGCAACTCGCTCCGCTGGGGCCGAGTCCCGACGGCTGCGTCGTCGCGCTCGACGATGCGACCCAGCTATCGCGGGCCGCTCGCGTCATCGCCTGGGGGGAGATGGCCCGGCAGGTGGCGCACGAGATCAAGAATCCGTTGACGCCGATCCGTCTGGGGATCCAGCACCTCCAGCGGGCGCACCGCGGCACGGATTTCGATCGCACGCTCCAGGATACGGCGGCGCGGATCCTCGCCGAGATCGACCGACTGGACGCGATCGCGCGCGCATTTTCCCGGTTCGGTGCCCCGGGAGCCGAGCAAGTGCCGTTCGAGCCCGTGGACCTTCACGCCGTGGCCCGCGAGGTGGTGGATCTGTATGCGCTGGGGGGGCGGGCCGGCCCGACGACCTTCACGCTCACGGGTGCGGCGGGGACAGCCGTGCGCGCGCGGCGGGACGAAGTAAAGGAAGTGCTCGTGAACCTCCTGGAGAATGCCCGGGATGCGGGGGCGCGGGCGGTGGAGGTCCGTGTAGATGACGCTGGCCGACGCGTGTCTGTCCGCGACGACGGCCGCGGGATCCCCGCCGAGGCGCTCGGTCGCGTGTTCGAGCCGACCTTCTCGACGACGTCCAGCGGCTCGGGGCTGGGGCTGGCCATTGCCAAGCGGCTGGTGGAGAGCTGGGGAGCGGCCGTGACCATCACCAGCACGGAGGGCCGGGGGACGACGGTGACCGTGCAATTCGCGGCGGGGTGACGCCGGGTACAGTGCATTAGGGCACGGCATTTGCTAGTTTGGGGGGCCCCGTCTGGAGAGGACTCCCGTGCGACACCGTCTGTCCGGTCTCACGCTGGCTGTCGGCTGGTGCGCCCTCGCGGCGCCGCTGCGCGCGCAGACGATCGACGCCCGCTTGGTGGGGCTCGGTGGGCTGCACCTGGGTCGCAGCGGCAGCCTCATGCGCTACAACGCCGCCTACCGTGCCGTGCCGCAGCGGAAGGAGCAGGTGGGTGGCGGCGGCAAGTTCACGATCCCGATCCCGCTCGGGCTGATCAAGTTCTTCCACGATCATCCGATCTCCAACCTCGACAACGATCCGTTGTTCGATCCGAAATCGCCGACCTTCAACCCCGTCGCGACGCTGGACCTGATCCTCAATCCGCCGCTCTTCTACGAGGTCCGCAAAGCGCCCACGCCGACCAACGACGTCATCTTCACGATCGCCAAGGACTCCCTGATCGTGGACCTCGGCAAGGCCCAGGCGCTGATCCCCGAAGATGAATTCGGTCTCGGCGGCTCGGGGCGACCGTTCGGCCTCGGCTTCGGCATCCACGGCGTGCACATCGGGGTCACCGGGTTCGTGCAGGACAAGGTCGGCTTCACCCTCAACGATTCGCTGCGCGCGTTCCTCCACGACGCCCAACCGGCCGCACACAACACGGCGTACGACGTCGTGGGAGACGGCATCGTCCAGGGCGGCTTCGCGCCCGAGATCGCCTTCTCCGAGCGCGTCTGGGGCAACGACGATCGCGGCTTGTACCTGGGCGGCGCCGTCCGCTACTACCAGGGCGTGGCCTACACTTCGGCGCACGGCCCCGCGGGGTTCACCACTGCCGACACCATCTTCAAGGGGAACAACCCGGTCTCACCCGACCTCGACCTCACGATCGCGTACTCGAAGTTCGGCAACTCGTTCGGCCACGGGGTCGGCAGCGACTTCGGGGTCGTGTGGGTGGCGGGCCCGTTCGAAATCGGGGCAGGGATCAACGACATCGGCGCGAAGCTCACCTGGTCCGACACCCGCATCGAACAGTGGACTTGGGACACGACCGGGACCAAAGACAGCCTCAAGAAGGTTCTGGTGGACCCGCACGCGGAGACCCACACGCGCCTGCCCGTCTCGTACATCGCCAACATGGCCTACAGCATGCCGGGCGGGACCACGGTCGGCGCCGACATCCTCTACCGCGGACGCGGCACCGTGCTGCACGTCGGTGCCGAGCAGCGCGCGGGACCGCTCGTGGTGCGTGGCGGCATCTCCCGGGACGAGCGCAAGAAAGTCCAGTTCGGATGGGGGGGTGGCCTGCGGCTCGGGCCGTTGGGCCTCGACGTCGGCTTCTGGACGCACAGCCGGTCGTTCTCAAACGTGCGTGGCATCACCATGGCCACGTCGCTGACGGTGTATTAGGAGGCATGATGGATAGAAGGAATAGGCTCCGGCTTATCGCCGCCCTCGCTATTCTGGTCGGAGTGGTTCTCGCCTGCGGCCAAGGACTGGCCATCTTCAAGGTGGACGTCTACAGCTTCATCCAGGGGAGCGGCAACGACACCATTCCGTACGTCATCCCCCCGAGCTCAACGGGAACCGCTTCGACCGTGCAGAAGATCAGCCTCCCGCCCGGGTTCGGCAGCTCGATCGTCCAGTCCGCAACGATTGATACCGGGGCCGCGAATCTGATTAATACCGCCGGGACCGGAACTGTCGGTTTCCAGCTCTACGTCGCGGCCGACTCGGCGAGCACGTACCTTCCGGCCTCGCTCGCGGTCGATGTCCCTGAGACAGCCGTGACCGGCACGAACACCAGCCCGCTCACCATCAGCGGGGGATTGACCCCCGCGGTGCTCGCCGTGTTCAGCGGGTCGGAGGCGTGGATCCGCTTCGTGGCGAAGGGTACCAACCCCAACGTGACGCCCGTAACCGGCAACATGGCGCTCACGGCGCTCAAGCTGCGCATCGTCGTCCAAGACAAGATCTTTTAGCCTGTGAGCCAGGTCACCGGGTCCGTGCGTACCTGGTTCTAGCCGAGACGTAGCGCAGGCACCACATTGGGGGCCCTACATGGTCCCCCCGTGTCGCCGGTAGCTGAGTCGGTTCCCAGGGGCCCCCGGCGCTGGCCGGGGGCGCTGTTGTTTCTCCTCGCCCTCACGACCTGCAAAGACAATCCCATCGCGCCGGGGCGTGGCGGCCGTGCTTCCCTCGCCGTCCAGCCGGTCTTAACGAGCCCCGTGAATCTCTCGGTGT
>WNGA01024610.1_pt1 | contig 13441 bp, 12 predicted proteins | sample 5400061 | NCBI WGS metagenome assembly WNGA01 (sample SAMN13153366, study PRJNA577476) | soil metagenome | isolation source: 100 cm soil or saprolite under grassland replicate 2 | place: USA:California | collected 2016-06-15 | reverse complement strand
GTTGGTAAGAATTTGGAGTTCCGGTCTTTCGACTTTAATGATTATTTTTTAGACACAAACTCTTTTGGCAACTTATACAATTCAGCTTTTGACAAGGATTTAAAATATTCAAAAGTTGTTTTCAAACCTTCTGTTCTTGCTACTTTTGGTTCCCATCCCAATAATTGTTTTGCCTTTGTGATATCAGGTTGTCTTTGTTTTGGATCATCAACAGGCAATGGTTTGTACACAATTTTTACCTGAGAACCTGTAAGCTTCAGCACTTCCTCCGCAAAATCTTTTAACGAAATTTCTGCGGGATTACCAATATTCACCGGCTTTGAGTAATTGCTCATGAGCAAACGGTAGATGCCTTCAATCAAATCATCAACATAGCAGAAAGAGCGTGTTTGGCTTCCGTCGCCAAAAACTGTGAGGTCTTCACCACGCAATGCCTGACCAATGAATGCAGGCAATGCACGTCCATCATTCAAACGCATACGCGGGCCATAGGTGTTGAAGATACGCGCAATGCGGGTTTCCAAACCATGAAAGGTATGATAAGCCATTGTAAGAGCTTCCTGAAAACGCTTTGCCTCATCATACACACCGCGCGGACCAACAGGATTTACATTTCCCCAATACTCTTCATTCTGCGGATGCACCTGCGGGTCACCATATACTTCGCTTGTTGATGCAACCAGTATTCTTGCGTTTTTCGCTTTTGCCAAACCAAGACAATGATGAGTTCCAAGTGAGCCAACTTTTAAAGTTTGTATAGGAATTTTTAAATAATCTATGGGGCTTGCAGGTGAAGCAAAATGAAGTATATAATGTAACTCCCCGGGTACATGAATAAATTTTGAAACGTCATTATGATAAAATTCAAAATGCTCAAGTGGAAATAGATGCTCAATGTTTCTCAAATCACCTGTAATAAGATTATCCATGCCGATTACATGAAAACCTTCTTTAATATACCTGTCGCAAAGATGAGAACCGAGAAAGCCTGCAGCGCCTGTGATCAACACTCTTTTTTTGGTCATAGTTTGAATTGCTTATTGGTTGCTTTATGCATTAACGTATTCTAAAACTGATTGTGTAATATTAGATAATTGTTCTTCATCAAGCTCGGTGTGTATGGGTAAAGATATTACTCTTTCAGTAAGCCAGTCGGTCACGGGCAAATGATATTCATTGCTCGTGAATGAACCAAACATTTTTTGCCTGTGGCCAGGCACAGGATAATAGATCATCGAAGGGATATTTTTTGAAGCAAGATATTCATGTAAACCATTCCTGTTTATGTCTTCTAATATTAAAGTATATTGGTGAAATACATGACTGCAATATTCAGCCCTGAACGGTTCAATAATTTTTGGATTGTTGGCAAATGCGTTATCATAATAATCTGCAACCTTTCTTCTTGCTGCAATATAATCATCCAGTTCACGAAGTTTAATATTTAATACAGTAGCCTCTGTTTTCTTTTTGCCTCCATCTTTAAAATAATAATCACACCCTATAGCCTGTGCATTGTCTTCTATTACAAACAAATTATGGTCACGTGCAATTTCCATAATAGCTTCCATATTTGCTGCCTGTCCATATAAATGCACTGGAACAATTGCTTTTGTTTTCGGTGTAATTGCTTTACGCAAAGCTTTTGCATCCATGCAAAATGTTTTGGCATCTACTTCCACAAAAACTGGTTTCAATCTCAGCAGTGCTACCACTTCTGTTGTAGCTATATAAGTAAAAGATGGTGTAATTACTTCGTCACCAGGTTGAAGATTAAGGGCCATCATTGCAATTTGCAAAGCATCGGTACCATTAGCACAGGGTATTACATGTTTTACGTTGAGATATTTTGCTAAATTGTCTGCAAACTCCTGCACTGGTTTGCCATTAATAAATGCAGAGCTTTCCAACACCTCAATCAAAGCAGCATCAATTTCAGTTTTTATTTTATGGTATTGCGTTTTCAGATCCACCATTTGAATGGGTCGCATACATTAATTTTTGTGCGGGCAAAACTACTGGAAAAAAAATTGTAAAATATTGCATTAAGAAGGGTTAAGGGGAATTTTTATGTGATGAATGTTTTATTCCTTCAGAAAATTAATTGTTTCTATTTTATTATTACTCATAAGCCTTAAAGAATACCAACCTGAAGATAAGGACTGAATATTAATTTGTGTTTTTGTAGCTCCTGCTGATAATTTAATTTTCTTTACAACGGCGCCAAGATTGTTTACAACAGAGACCTGTGTTGCTTGTGCAAGAGATGTACACACTAAAGTAATTTCTGTGCTTGCAGGATTAGGATAAACATAAATATTGCGCCCCTGTTTGTTTACAACAACCATTACGGTACCGCTATATTTAAATGCACCATCTTTATCTACCATTTTTAAACGATAATAATGTAAACCTGCTGCAGGATTATCATGAGAGAAATTATATGAAGCAACATTGCTGCTATTACCTGCTGCATTAACTGTTCCTATTGAAACAAAATTTTGACCTGTTATGCTATGCTCTATTATAAAATAACTGCTATTGATTTCCTGTGCGGTTTTCCATTGAAGAAGTGTTTGATGATTGGAATATGCGCCATTAAAACTAAGTAAGGTTACAGGCAAAACACAATCAGCAGAAAAATTGAAAGTTATCTTAACTGCTGCCATACTGCATTTGGCTCCTGTTTCTGCTTGGTTTGCTGGCGACCATACATTGGGAGTAGTTGGAAAGGTTCCAATTTTATTACAATTTGCACATATGCCGAGATACAAATTTCCTTCTTTATCAAAGCGGCTGTTACCACCATCAGTATGATCGCCTACATCAGGCACATTATCTATGTTGCCATAAAAAGTACCATACAACTGGCTGTGCGCATTTTTCTCCAAAACAAAAATGTAAAAATCACTACCATCAGTTGTAGGTCTTATAGCATCTGCTGTTACTGATAAACCACTTGTAGTTGCATTTGGATAATTTTCTCCTGTATTAATTCCTCCTCCCCAACCTGCTACATATACATTGCCACAATTATCAACTTCAAAAGCAGTAGGAGCAATATCAGGAACCGCTTGTCCTTTACCAAAATTGGTTGAATAAACAACGTCGCTTAGATTGCTTTTTAATTTTGTAATAAATTGTTTCCCGTTGGCCTGGCTATTAAAGGCTGCATTTATTACAGGAAATGAAACAGTTGTTGTTCCCATAATGAATGGACTACCATTATTATCAATTTGTATTTCATACAACATATCATTACCATTAGTACCTATGTAGCAAGTTTTAATTTGACTGCTTCCATCATTACTTATAACGGATATAAAACCATCACATACGCCTTTAAAACTATTGAATAAAATAGGCCCGGTGTTTCCTCCTGCTCCTTTCAAATTATTACTTGTTGTAGAACCAACCACATAAATATTTTTATTAAGAGGATTTAATGCTAAAGAAAAAGCAGCGTCATCACCGCTGCCACCAATAAATGAACTAAATAAAACAGAACTGAGATCTGCATTTAGCTTAATTAGCACACCATCTTGTTTACCACCAAATGCTGTTTGAAAACTATTTTGTGTAACAGGAAAATTTTGAGATTGTGTACATGAAGCGAAATAAATGTTATTGTCATCATCTAATACAAGTTCACTGCGTGAGTCATCACTATAATTACGCGTTATACTAATTGGCCCCACAATTTCTTTGGAACGTATATTTACACCATCATCTTCGGTGCCGCATATTTTTCTGGAGGCAATCAAAATAGTTCCATCTGAACTAAACTTTGATATAAAAATATCGTTGCCTCCCCATGGCCCATAATTAGGTTGTGTAGTAGGAAAGTTTGATGAATTGGTTATGCCGGTAACAATGAGATTACCATTATTATCTACTTTTAAATTGTGAGGTTCTTCATTGCCACCGCCACCCAAATACGTACCATATAACCTGTTAGTACCGTTTGCATTTAATTTTAATATTGCAATATCATAACCACTCAAACCTCCACCGCCGCTGTTACCACCGCCAAATACTGTTTGATAAGCACCATTACTCACCGGAAAACCTGTACCAAATGCAATGCTGCCCATATAGAAATTTCCTTGTGCATCATATGTAGTGCAATAGCCCCAGTTATCGACCTCGCTGCCTGAAAAAGTAGAGAATACCAAAGTGGGATCAATAATCAACGTACTGTTTTTATCATAGTTATCAATTTTGAATTGAACCATATTACCCGAAACGATGTATTTTGATTGAACGGGTACAGCACCTGATTTATTTTCCTGGTATGTGTATGGTCTTAATTCAGAAACATTGCCTAAAGATGTTTTTATAATAAGATCTTCATTATTTACTCCAAGACCATCAACTCCATCAAAAAGAAGAGCAATATTATTTACATCGCCTCCGGGATGAACAATAAAATCATAAGTAAACTGATTATTTCTAGAATAATACCGCACATCAATATTTGGATAAATATTTTTGAAAGTAGCTGCATTATAAATATTACAATGAAATGCCCATTTAGATGGATCATTACCTATGCAATAATTATTGTAAGTCTCTGAAGCATCCTCCGGAATTATCTCGTGTTCTAAAGATGCTCCTTTAAATTTTACTTCGTAAGCATGTGAATGGAGTATTAATTTTTCACCAGGCGAATTTTCTTTAAGTTGATCACTTTTTATGTGATGACCTGAAAAATATCCCGCAATAGCAGCAATATCTCCGGCGTTATTTAAAACAACTTTATATCCGGATTGCTCCAGAAAAAAATTACCATTATTAATGTTTACGCCAAATGTGGCTTTACTATTCCACTGACCTTTGTTTTCTACAAATTCAATATTCTGTGATTTACCATTAATGCAGAGAAGAAGATTTAGGACAACAAGCAGGATTTTTTTCATTATAAATTAATTAGGGTCTGTTATTGGAAGTGAATTGCGTTAAAGTTATTTATGCAATATACTGTTATTAAACAAAAAATTAAAATGGCGGATTCGATGATGTGACGGTACTTAATAACCGTAAAATACTATGCAAGTGAACCATCTGGCAATATGTGCGTGGGGAAGAAATTAAGAAGGCAATAAATCAAATTGTTCTTTCATCTGTTCTTACCATTAAATAAATGAGGAACAGAATCTGAATGCTGATAAAAATCATAGTGGTTTGGTAAGCTCCTTTATCGGCGGCATGTACATGCCACATACTGAATAGTTTATTAACATTGTTGCGGCTCATTAGTCTTGAGATAACAGAGATTTTGCCAAAAAAGCAGACATAAAAAAGAATAATAAAAGAAGAAATGTTATAAAATAAATTAAGAAAACTTCGCGTCTCGGCTTTTTTAAAATAAAGACGGTTAAAGAACCAAATTAATAAAGAAGCAATCATCAAAACAACAACAAATACCAATGAAGCAATAATATAAGTTTGCTTGCTATTATTAAAAACCTGGCTAATAGGCCAGTTTAACAGGAACTCAACAATAGCAGAAATTAATATGGATATGATAAGAAAATGTATCCATTTATAGTTTGGTGTTTGCATATTGTTATTTTATAATGAGTGTGCTGAGATGTAATATTGCAATTTAAGATTTCTCCATAAAATTTACAACCCATTATAAAAAATTAAGGCGTAACCCACTTCAACAAGGTTGCGCCTAAAAATAAAATCCGAATTCTGCACCATGAATTATCTTTTGCCTGTATTATCTCCAATATCCTTTTTCCCAATACCAGCCATTTCTTCTTTGAACCCAATGACCGGCAACCCAAACATGACCACTTCTTGGGGGCGCCCAATAACCATTTCTATAATAATATCTCCCACCACTCCAATACCATTCACCATCAATCCAAACATAGCCTGAACCGGGCGCTGCAGGTCTTACAACTATTGCTGCCGGTGGTGCGGGTCTTGTTATAACAACTGCTCTTGTTCTGCAACCAGATGTACCTATCAATGATAATACCAGGGCCGCGCAAACGATTAGCTTTTTCATAGATTTTTATTTGTTTGTTTATGTATCTGAAAGAGCAGGGTTCAAATATAATTTTTCAATTAACATGCCAAATAAATGTTATTGAGTACAGTAAGCAAAATGTTTACTACAAAATTTAATCATAAATTTTTTTGGCAAGGTTTTGGAATTACAAAAAAAGTATTAATACATTTTGTTAACCTAAAACTTCAATTTATGGGTACCCAAAAAATTTTGGCAGGCGCCATTGCCGGTATAGTTGCAGGTGCAATAATAGGAATGTTAACCGCACCTGCAAGCGGAAGTGAAACAAGGCAAAAGCTTAATAGCTCTGCGGATAATTTAAAAAGAAGATTTCGCCGCATGACGGGTAAAGTTGAGGAAGGAATAGATGGATTAAAAGCTACATTAAAAAGGTAAAATCAATCCTGTGAAAAAAGATTCCCGCAATAAGCAAAAAAGATTTTCATATTTCTGCAATTGCGGTTGAGGCCAAAGACATATGGAGCGATGAATTTTTAGCTCACTATTTTGTGTGGTTGAAAAATATTAAAGGCCTTTAATATAAGGCCTTTAATATTTTTAAATAATAAAGATTACTGCCAATGCCATATTACATTTCTTTTGGCTGGGTCATACTAAACCAATTACCGCAACCGTCTGTAATGATAGCTTCAATACCATAGAATTGTTCTTTTGGTTCTGATTTAAATTCCACCCCTTTTGCTTTTAACTCTTCATAAGTTGCCTTGCAGTCGGGCGTATGTAAAACGCCTGCCCCAAGTTCACCTTTGTCGAGCAAGGTTTTAAAAGCCTGCTTTGTTTCTTCATCATAGTGCATACCGTCTGTTAACGGAGTAAGTAAAGTAATTTCCAGATCAGGCTGATCGGGTGGTGCAACAGTTAACCAACGAAAACCATTTTCCATTGTTACATCGGTGTGTACATTAAAACCAAGTTTATTTACATGAAAATCGTAAGCTTTTGTTTGGTCATTGACAAACAATGAAGCATGAGAAAGTTTTGTTACCATGGAAAGAAGTTTTAGAAAGTAAAATTGAAAAACGTTTTGGTATTTGTCTTCTTCAATCTTGCTTTTATTTATCCAGTTTGAATGTTTCAATAAAACAATGAGGGATAAATTTCTTTGGTTGTTCTTTTGCAAGTTTCTTTTTCAGGTAAGCCAGGTTTCTGTAATACTGAGGAGCAAATCCATTGAGCTTTTTGAATAAAGTGCTGAATGAACCGAGACTTTCAAACCCAACACTGTTGCATACGTCAGAGATGCTGATGCCTTCTTTTGCCAGTAATGCTTTTGCTCTTTTTAATCTTTTTTCGGTAAGATACTGGTGTGGTGTTTTTCTGTACACATGTGTAAATATGCGGGGAAATGAAAGCCTGATAAGTAAGCCTGTCGTGAAATTTGTTCAAGGTTAATGGAATTATGGAAGTTATCATACATATACATTTTTGCAGAAACCACTCTTTGATATATATCCGGAGCAAAAGCCATAAATGTTTTTTTAAGAATCAAAAAATCAAAAAACAAGAACCAAAAAAAATTCGAAATATAAAATTCCCCGACTGACCGATTTAGTCGGGCAGGGAAATCTGACACTCTTGTAAACAAAAATATTCATTTTTACAACTACGGATTTATTGATTCTTGCTGAAAAGTAAGTTCAAAAACGAACCGCTTTAGTTGCCATGAAAACAGAAAGATAAAGTGATTGCGACGCAACAGGTGATACCATGAAAAATGGAAACCTGTATCAAAATAAAACTTCAAGAACCAAATTGCAAAAACCAAATAAATCTAAAATCCGAATCACAAAAAAGAACCAAATCATAAAAAAAAAGAACCAAATAAATTAGAAATCCGAAATCAAAAATCAGAAATCCGAAATCACAAATCGGCTAACGTAAATCACAATTCGTTTCTGCCAATTTTTCATCTTTTACTCTCATGGCATAATGCTTGTGCAAATAAACTGACAATAGATTGAAAATTAATCTAAAAGGAAAAATATTTATATGGGAAAAATTATCGGAATTGACCTGGGTACCACCAACAGTTGCGTGGCTGTGATGGAAGGTAATGAACCAGTAGTGATTGCCAATGATGAAGGCCGCCGTACCACGCCCTCTGTGGTGGCTTTTCTGAAAAATGGAGAACGAAAAGTAGGTGATCCTGCAAAGCGCATAGATGGCCGTATGTATACGCCCCAGGAAATCTCTGCAATGATTCTTCAAAAAATGAAGAAGACCGCTGAAGATTATCTTGGCCAGGAGGTGCGTGAAGCAGTGATTACAGTACCTGCATACTTTAACGATGCGCAGCGCCAGGCTACAAAAGAAGCCGGTGAAATTGCAGGTTTAAATGTGCGCAGAATTGTGAATGAACCAACTGCTGCAGCTTTGGCTTATGGTCTTGATAAAAAACATCAGGATGAAAAAATAGCCGTGTTCGATTTAGGTGGTGGCACATTTGATATCTCCATTCTTGACCTTGGCGAAGGCGTGTTTGAAGTAAAATCTACCAATGGTGATACACACCTTGGTGGTGATGATTTTGATAAGGTTGTGATGGACTGGCTTGCTAATGAATTTAAAAAAGATGAGGCTGTTGACCTTCGTAAAGATCCTATGGCTCTACAACGTTTAAAAGAAGCAGCAGAAAAAGCAAAGATTGAATTAAGTTCATCTACTGAAACAGAGATCAACCTTCCTTATATCACAGCAGTGGATGGTGTACCTAAACACCTCGTAAAAAAGTTAACGCGTGCAAAGTTTGAACAATTATCTGACGCATTATTTGCAAGATGTTTGAAGCCTTGTGAACAGGCTTTGAAGGATGCAGGTTACAACACTTCGCAAATTGATGAAGTGATTTTGGTTGGTGGTTCTACACGTATTCCTAAAGTGCAGGAAATGGTAGAAAAATTCTTTGGTAAGAAACCGCACAAGGGCGTAAATCCTGATGAGGTTGTTGCCATAGGCGCCGCTATTCAGGGTGCTGTGTTAACGGGTGAAGTAAAGGATGTGTTACTGCTCGACGTTACGCCGCTTGGTCTTGGTATTGAAACAATGGGTGGTGTAATGACTACAATGATTCAAAGTAATACAACTATCCCTACCAAGAAAACAGAAATATTCTCCACTGCCAGCGATAATCAGCCGGGTGTACAGATACATGTATTGCAGGGTGAAAGACCAATGGCAAATCAGAATAAAAGTCTTGGTATCTTTAACCTCGATGGTATTCCGCCTGCACCGCGTGGTGTGCCACAGATTGAAGTAACATTCGATATTGATGCCAACGGTATTTTACATGTAAATGCAAAAGATAAAGGCACAGGTAAGGAACAAAAAATACGTATTGAGGCAGGTAGCGGTTTAAGCAAGGAAGAAATTGAAAAGATGAAGAATGAAGCAAAAGCACATGAAGCTGAGGATAAAGTGGCACGTGAAAAAGTAGATAAGCTGAACCATGCAGACAGTATGATTTTCCAGACTGAAAAACAATTCAAAGAGTTTGGTGATAAAATACCTGCTGATAAAAAAGCGCCCATTGAAGCCGCTTTAAATAAATTGAAAGAAGCACACAAAAACCAGGATGTCGTAGCTATTGATGCTGCAATGGCTGAAATAAATACCGCATGGACTGCAGCAAGTGAAGAAATTTACAAAGCACAGCAAGCCGGTGGTGCACAGCCTGGACCTGATGGTGGCGCAGGCGCACAGCAGCAAGGCGGTGGTGAAACAGTAACAGATGCAGAGTTTGAAGAAGTGAAATAAAACCACTGATTTGAATGATCGAAATGATGAGTATGATTATAAAGCCCTCGCAGAGATGTGAGGGTTTTTTGTTTCTAAGAATTTCTATATGCCAAACTTTTATAAATTAATTATGCTTTTGTTGCGTCGCACTCTTGTACAATAATAATTCTATTCAGTTTTCTCCGTCATTATAATAAGTAACATCATTTTTTGAAATAAGGATTTTTCTTTCGATTCATGCGGGTATCATACATATCTAATACAATAATCTTATTCCCTGAAATTTTATAAACAAGCCTGTTTGGTTTGAAAATTAACTGCAACATTAAAGCCCCATTCCCCTTCGAGGTAGTTCAGCAGTTTAGTAAGTTTATTGATAAACCTTTTCTTTTGTATTATTTGATATGCCATCTTTCCGTCGTTTTAAGATATTCTTCATGACTTAGCGTATCTTTTTCATCAGGTTCATTTATTAGTTTTGTTAATTCAGTTTGTTGCTCTTCAGTCAATTCGTCCCACCAATCTTTTTCAGCACTTAATAATTCTTTGGCTTCTTCCAATAAATTATCATTGTCGCATTCTTCTACAGTTTTAGTACTTCTTGTTTCAACACTGTATTCATAAAAATGTTTTTTCAAATTTAATAAATTTCATATTGCCAATTTTTATGCACATATTTTTTGGTACGAATTGTGAAGCGATTTTTAAAAACCTGCAAGTCATGGAAAAAGATATTGTAAGAGAAAATACTCCGCCTGATATAAATCAAAAGGTGGACACTGAGATGCATCAGCATCTTAATCAATATTACAATGATCCATCCAAAATTGACAGGCGATTATGTGAGCTTGATCATGAGTGGGATATTGAACGTGTGCTGGAATTGAATGCTGCTGTACTTTCTTTAATGGGTTTATGGCGTGGCTTAACAAGACATCGTTTTTGGTTTATTTTACCGCTCACTGTTGCAAGTTTTCTTGCATTTCATGCAACGGGAGGTTGGTGCCCCCCGGTAACTTTTTTACGCCGGTTAGGCTTTAGAACACGCCTGGAAATTGAGAAAGAAAGATATGCCCTGAAAACCATAAGAGGAGATTTTAAATACCTGCTGGATGTGCCCAATGTAGCATGGAATGCAGTAAATAAATAAACACTTCCAAAGAGCTAAAATTTGATAAGCTACAATTTAAAATGATTTTAATGGGAAAACTTATGAATCTCTTGGCTGAGTCCAAAGCGTTGCTTAATTTGGAGGTGTTTTAAAAACAACCCTAGTTCAATTACCGGGAAGCGAGTTAATTAAGTACAAATTCGAAACGTAATATAATTAGCTTCGAATAATATTGGTAAACTTGCCTCCATTAATACCCAAACCCTTATGAGTAATCTTAATTTTATAGATACTTGCTTTATCTATTTTTGCGGATTAGTGCTCTTTCTTTTTATTTTAAGAGCATCTGTATTGATATGGTTCTCTCTGAAGTACCATTATGAAGTTCCCTGGATTATGCTTTTTTTCAAGTTTCCATATTGCGACGTGAAAAATACTTTTCATATTAAGATCAAATATTTAAAGTTATTGTATAATAAAACTACTATTCCCTTCCTCCTTTTTTGTACCATCCTCGGAGCTTTGAAAATCTTTTTGTTTATAATTAATCATTAGTCAATGTTATTTACTTCTCTGGATTTGTGTCTTCACAAATCCCCTTAAGTAGACAACAATCATTGGTCTTTAAAAAATCTGTAGATTATTCTATTCACCTGAAAATACTTAAGCGATAAAATTTCTTTTTACTATTGCATGATGATAAAACGAAGAATTGTCTACTTCCTTTTATTTGCCTTTTGTATATGGCTTGCATTAGCTACCCGAAAACATTCTGAATGGTTTTATCCTTTTATTGCAAAGTATGGAGGTGATACTATTTGGGCAGGTGAATTTTTATTCTTTTTGCACATGATTTTTCCAAAAGCAAAATTACTTACACTGGCAGCATGCAATTATTTACTTGGCGTAATAGTTGAGGTATCGCAACTGTGGCATACACCATGGCTCGATGCAATAAGACATACGAAAGTTGGCAAACTCATGCTCGGCCTGGGTTTTATGTGGAGTGATTTGGTTTGTTATGCAGTTGGTACTTTAATGGCATTGGGCATTGCAATATTAATTGACAAATTTATTTTTATAAAGGAACGTTTGAGTGTTTGATAATTGAATACACAACATTCGAACCTGGAACTATCAACATTCGAACTTGTTGAATAAAGTTTAGCAAGACAAAAATTATTTTACTTTCATCTTATGAATGAACATCATAATCCCTGGAAAGTAATTGATGAACGAGAAGTATACAATAACAATTGGATTACCGTTACCCATTATAATGTTATCAATCCATCCGGTGGCATAGGAGTTTATGGTAAAGTGCATATGAAAAATATTGCAATTGGCATTGTTCCGCTGGATGAAGAAATGAATACATACCTCGTTGGCCAATATCGCTTTCCATTAAATGAATATAGTTGGGAAATACCTGAAGGTGGTGGCCCTCTTGATCACGATCCACTACTATCAGCACAACGTGAATTGCTTGAAGAAACAGGATTAAAAGCAACATATTGGGATAAGATACTGGAGATGAAATTATCTAATTCTGTTACTGATGAAAGATGCATTATATATCTCGCAAGAAATCTTTCTCAGTATGCAGCTATGCTGGAGGAAACAGAAGATATTACAGTAAGAAAAATTTCTTTTGATGATGTTTACGCAATGGTGCAAAATGGAAAAATAACTGATGTAATAACAATAACTGCTGTTCTTAAAATAAAATTGCTGATGCTTGAAGGAAAATTAAAAACATGAGGTGACGGACTACAAACCTGAGAATTATAATTTCGCATCTCACATCTCAAGTTTCACGTCTCACGATTATATAAAACTACAATCATGAATCACCCAATTAAAACCGCCTTGATCGCTTATGGTGCAGCAGGTAAATTTATGCATGCACCTTTTCTTGCGACACAACCGGAAAATTATGAAGTGATTGCTGTGCTGGAACGGCATAAAGAAGAATCAAAACAATTATTTCCTTCTGCAAAAATTGTGAGAACGATAGAAGAATTACTATCCCTTAAAGAAATTGAGCTTGTAATTATTACAACACCTAATGATACGCATTTTCCCTATGCTCAATCATCTTTGTCGGCAGGCAAACACGTAGTAGTGGATAAACCTTTTACTATTACTTCAGCAAATGCACTTGAACTAATTCAACTCTCAAAACAGGTAAATAAAATAATCAGTGTTTACCAGAACAGGCGCTATGTAAGTGATTTTCTCACTATAAAAGAAATACTGAATAAAAAATTGCTTGGTGATATTCATGAATTCGAAGGGCATTATGATCGCTATCGCCCTGAAGCAAAACCAAATGCATGGCGTGAAGAAAACAAACCCGGAAGTGGGATATTATATGATCTTGGAGCACATCTTATAGATCAGGCCTTCTGTTTATTCGGTTTACCAAAAACTGTTACTGCAGATATTCGCTTGCAAAGGCCTCATGCAAAAACAGTTGATAATTTTGAATTGAAACTTGATTATGGTTTTACAAAAGTTATTTTGAAATCAGGAATGCTGGTGCGTGA
>WNGA01023474.1_pt1 | contig 13443 bp, 1 predicted proteins | sample 5400061 | NCBI WGS metagenome assembly WNGA01 (sample SAMN13153366, study PRJNA577476) | soil metagenome | isolation source: 100 cm soil or saprolite under grassland replicate 2 | place: USA:California | collected 2016-06-15 | reverse complement strand
ATCAGCAGTCCGAGCGGACCTGATTCCGGGACGATCGTCGCGGACGGAACGACGATTACGTATGTGGGCCTCGAGCCCGTCGCCATCGTGTCGGCGACCGTCGTCATAAACGGCGCCGACCTCGGCGGGAACACGGAAGTGCTCGACAAGGACGTCCTCCGGGTCGGAACTTGTCCGAACTCGACGGCCGACTTCCCATTCTCGAGTCCCGCATGCCCCGCCGGCAACATCTTCGTGCAGAACTTCGCGGGGCCGTTCGCGTTCCCCGAGATCGCCGAGCTGCATTACTTCCAGATTTCAGGCACGACCTCGGTCACGATCAACGGCGGTCTAGGAATTGACAAAGTCGAGTTCGTCGGCAACTACGTGGTCCCGAACTCGAGCCTGACCGTCAACGCCGAGACGATCAAAGTGAACGCCGGTGTGACGATCGACGTCGGCACCGGAAGCATCAACTTCAACGCCATCACGAAGGACAACGGGCTGAGCCTTGTCGGCATCACCACCACCATCCCGGTGCTCGGCGCCACCGCGCTGATCGACATCAGCACCGACGAGGGTGAATGGGACTCGGGTGACAGCTATGACGCCGGCGACGTCGTCGTCGACCCGTTCGACGGCAATCAGTACAGGGCGCTGACGACAACGAGCGGCGGGAACCAACCGCATAACAACGGCGCTTGGATCGCCGCGGGCTCCGCGCAGCTGATCGGCGGCACGATCAACCTGACCGCGTTCGCCGGCTCGCTGCGGACGACGGCGTCGGGTGCGCAGACGCTGACGGGCTCCGGCGACACGCTCAATGTTGTATCCGTCGAGGCATTCCCGAACGATGGAACGTTCACGGCAATCGTCGCCGGCACGCAGACTACCTGCACGTACACCGGCCGGACCGCGAACTACGGGACGGGCGTCTTCCAGTTCACCGGCGTCTCGGGTTGCACCGGCGCCGTCGCGGCCGACTCCATCGTCCGCAAGGACATCGTCGAGAACGGCAGCGACACGGGCCTCCGCCATTCGGCGCTCGACCTCGAGTACCACGCCAACGTCAACGTCCACGGCGCCTCGCTGATCACGGCCTCGGGCAATGTGACGATGTCGAGCTCGGTCGACGTCACCGCGAAGGCGACCGCCGGCGCGGGCCCGGACAAGGGCAATTGGGTTTCCGGCTCGAACTACACGAAGGGCGACGTCGTCACCGATACGTTCGATAGCAAGAAGTACGCGGCGACCAGCGACATCGTCGGCAGCACCACGGCGCCGCACGACGACACCGGCCTCCTCGGCAAGTGGACGAAGGCCGAGCAGAAGGATTCCTCAGTCGTGGCCTCCTTTGTGCTCGCGACCGCGAAGACACAGCTGTCCGGCACGAGTGCGGTCGCCGCTGCCGGACACGACGTCGGGCTGACCTCCGACGTGAAGACGAGCGTCACTTCCACGGCCGATTCCGCGCTCTCGAGCTCCGGCGCCGCAATTGCCGTCCTCGTGATGATCACCAGCTCCGAGGCGTTCATCGACAGCACGGCCGCCACCCCGGTCACCGCCTCCAAACTGATCGTATCGGCGGATACCGACAACTCAGGGCCGACGACGGGAATGGCGGCGCCCGCCGGCGCGACGGACAACGATACGAACACGAATTCACCGAGCCAGAACGCGGCGTCCAAGGTTGATGGCAGCCAGTCCCTGGGAACCACTCTCAACGTCGCGACGACGGGCGGCTTTACGGACACCGGCTCGTTCACGGTCGACAAGTCCGGCGGCGGGACCGCCACTTGCTCGTACAGTGGGCGCACGGCCACCTCGTTCACCGGCCTCAGCGGCGGCGGCTGCTCGGGCAGTGTCGACGACGGCGCTCAGATCAAGAGCGACGCCTCGAGCTCGAAGCAGTCACAGGGCGCAGCCGGCAAGGTTGACAATCAGTCGAAGACGGCCGAGGGCAACGTCGGGCTCGTGGGCGCTTTCGCCGTCTCGGTGGTCATCGCGTCGACAAACGCGTACATCGCGCCTTCCGACGACGCGACCGCCCACACCTTCAACCTCGGCGCGAACAACAAGATCCACGCCGGGACGAAGAACAACTCGTCGGCGAAGGGCGACGCGAGCCCGGCCAGCGGCGGACCCGGGGTCGGCGTCGGTGTCGGCATCAACGTCACGATCCTCACGACGCATGCCTACCTCGCGAACAACGCCTTCCTGAACGCCTCGAGCCTCACGATCGAAGCGCTTGCGCCGAACGCGGGGAACTCGACGACCAACGCCGAGGCGAAGTCGGGCGCCGGCGGCACCAGCGGCCTCACCTTCGCCGGGGCGCTGGCGGTGAACGTCCTCGTCTCCAACACGACAGCCGAGGTGATGGCGCCGGCGACGCCGTCGAAGCCCGTCGCGGTCAACGGCGACCTGACGCTCTCAGCCGTCTCCGGCTTCACGAACACGGCAAAGGCAGAAGCGGACGGCGCCGGCGGGAGCACGGGCATTGGCGCGTCCGTCGCCGTGAACGTTGCCGATGACACGACGATCGCCCAGGTCGCGGACAACGCGGTGCTGAACGGAGTCGACGACCTGGCGCTGACCGCCACGGGCACAGACTCGATGACGACGACCGCCAAGGGCGGCCAGGATCCGGGCGGCAGCAGCTCGAGCCTCAGCATCGGCTTCAGCGCCGCCGTCTCTATCTCGAACCTCACGACGGACGCGACGATCGGCACCGGCAGCCTGCTCTCGCTCTCCGGAAAGCTCGATGCGACAGCAATGCAGACCGCTTCGGTCACCTCGACGGCAACCGGGGCGAGTTCCGGAGGCAACGTCGGCATCGGTGCTGCGATCACGATCGCGTTTGCGAACCACCTCGTCGACGCGTTGATCAAGCGCAGCTTGACGAGCGCCGGCGACATCAACCTCAAGGCGTTCGGTACGTCGACGGTCACCACCACGGCTACCGCGAGCTCGAAGGGAGCCAAGGGCGAGGGCGGCGACGCGTCCGGCAAGAACTCGAACCAGAAGGGCGACTCCCAGCTGAACCTCGGCAAGAGCAAGTCGAAGGATCCGAGCGCCGGGAGCACTCCGAAGAACGGCACGGGCGAGGGCGGCAACGGGTCGTCCGTGAGCGTCGGCGCCGCGATCGTCTTCAACATGGCGACGTCTCGCGCGCTCGCGCACATCGGCATTGACAGCGGCTCCATCACGGTGATGTCGACGGGCGGCTTGATCAGCCTGCTCAGCAAGGCCGACTCCGACGCGAGCGCCACGGCTGACGGAAAGGCGGCGAACGGCGGCACCGCGACGATCGGCGCCGCGGTTGCTCTCAACCTGGTGAAGGTGACAAACGAGGCGAGCATCGACGCCGCTGCCAACATCGTTTCGAGCGGCGGCCTGAGCCTGTGCGCGGGAATGGCGACGATCTGTGGCGCCGCGACGGCGAACAAGCACGTCTTCGAGGCCAACGCGACCTCAGGGGCCGGCGGCGGAGGAACCATCGGCGTGGCCGGCTCTGTCGCAGTGAACATCGTCGACGTGAAGACGCTTGCACTGATTCACGCCCATCCGAGCCGCGGACCGCCGTCGGTGATCGTGACAGGAACCGGCGACATCGCCTTCAAGGCCACCTCGACGGCCGAGAACAAGGCGATTACGAAGGCAGATCAGGAGGGTGGCGGGGGAACCGTCGGAATCGGCGCCTCCGTTTCGATCAACCTGGTCAACGACACGACTCAAGCCGGGCTCGAAGATGCAGCCGACGCGGTGGACTTTGTAGTTTCGGACGGCACCGCGGTCGCGCACGGGCCCATCGTGTCCGGAGCTCACGACATCACGATCTCCGCGACGCAGAAGGAAACCCTCACGACGACGGCAGAAGGCGGCGCAGGCGACGCCAGCGTGGCCATCAACCCGAACGTCGCGATCGTCATCGCGAACCTCTTCACGAAGGCCTCACTCGGCCGGGGCGCTTCGCTCGGCGCCGTGCATCCCGCTGCGGGCCTCACCGGCAAGATCGACGCAAAGGCCGATCAGTCGGTGACCGCGACCACGACGGCCAAGGGTGCGGTCACTGCCGGAAGCGGCACCAACGTCGGCATCGCGCTCTCGCTGGCGCTGGCGATCATCGACGCCTCGAGCGACTCGAGTAGCCGGCGCAGCCTCCACGCCGCAGGCCCGATCAGCTTCCAGGTCGACGGCAACGTCTCGTCCACGAGCGAAGCCGACGCGGCTGCGAAGGGAGCGAAGAAGGACGGCGAGAACGACGCTCCGCAACGGATCGACCGTTCGCTCCGACAATGGCGCGCTGACGCTCAAGACCTCGGCGAACACGGATGCGAGCGCGAAGGCGAAGGGTGACACGGCTGTCGACGCGAGCGTGGGCGTCGGCGCGGGCGTCGCGGTCAACTCCGTAGACATCACCAACCGCGCGAGCACCGGCTCCGCGACGACCAACTCGGTCGGCCTGGACGTCGAGGCGACGATGCGGAACGTCTCCGGGAACACCCAGCACCTGATCAAGGCCGACGCGTTCGCGGGCGCGAGCAAGGCATCGGACGTCGGCGTTGCCGGCGCGCTCGCGCTGAACATCGTCGTGAACCACACGGAAGCGGTCGTCGCCAACGGCGCGAACGCGACGTCGACGGGCGGGGCGCTCACGCTCAACGCCGTCAGTGACGAGAAGGACGTGGCGAACGCGAGCGGCAAGGAAGAGGGCGGCGGCAGCTCGGTCGGTGTCGGCGCGGCCGTCTCGATCAACGTGCTCACCCCGTCCGTGGTTCGCGCCGAGGCCGAGGACAGCGCCGGCCTGACGCTGACGAGCGGGTCGACTGTGTCGGTTACGGCGATTGGGACGCGCGTCGTCGAGACGACCGTCGAGGCCGGCAGCAAGGGCTCCACGTCGATCTCGCCGGCGGTGGCGCTCGTCATCGACAAGGACGACGCGGTCACGGCTCGCCTCGGCACATCGGGCACGAGCTTGAGTGCGAGCGGCGCAGCGACGATCAGCGCGACGCACACGGGCGACCTCTCGAAGACGACGGCGAAGGCCGAGGCCGCCGGCAGCAGCGTGTCCGTCGGTGCCGACATCTCGCTGAACATCGTCCTCAACTGGACGACGACCGCAGAGGTTGCACGGGACCTCACGGCGAGCGCCGTCACGATCGGCGCCACCTCGACGATGAACAGCGCGGCCCGCTCTGATGCGAGCGCGAAGGGCAACGACAGCAGCGACTCCGACGCCGACAGCAAGTCGCAGCAGCAGGTCGACAACAACCCGAACACGACGGGCAAAGCGGGCACGCTGCCGAAGGCCAACGACAGCACCTCGCAGGCGAACGGCCAGACGTCAGGCCAGACGGGCGGCAACAGCGGCAACGTCGGCATCGCGGCCGCCATCGCGGTCAACTGGACGGTCACGACGAACTCCGCGAGCATCGGCGCCGGCGCACACGTCACCGGCACGAGCGGGCTGGTCAAGGTCAGCGCCACGAACGACAGCGACGCTGCGGCGAAGGCCACCGGCATCGCCTTCGACATGAGCGGCAGCACCGAGATCGGCGCGGCGGTCGGCCTCAACGTCGAGGACATGACGAACACTGCGTCCGTCGGACAGGACGCTGTCGTTCAGGGCGCCGGCGTCACCGTCGAGGCGATCATCCCCGCAGGCCACGAAAACGACTTCACCATCTGGGGCTTCGCGGCTGCGGGCGGCAAGTCCAGCACGAGCATCGCCGGCTCGGCCGCCATCCAGGTCCTGAGCTTCGACACCGAGGCGTCGATCGGCGCAGGGGCGCACGTCACTTCGTCGGCCGGCATCGGCGTCAACGCGACGAACAAGATCGGCCTGCAGAACCTCGCGATCGCCGCGGCCGGCAACTTCAGCGGCAGCAGCCCGGCCGTCGGCGGCGCCGTCGCCGTGACGGTCATGCCGGACGTCACGACGAAGGCGTTCGTCGACTCCGACGATTCGTCGCACATTACGCACCTCGATGCTCTCGGCGGCATCGCCGTGACGGCGACGTCGTCGCTCGAGAAGACCGCGATCAACGCGGGGATCGGCTTCCTCGACGGGATCCTCCCGAGCATCACGTCGGTGGCCGTGGGCGGCGGTGCGTCGGGCGGCGGTGCGGCGGTGACAGGCTCGATCCTCGTCGAGATCCTCACGATCACCACGACCGCTTCCATCGCGGGCGGGACGGAGATCAACAAGCACCCGGACGGCGCGTGGGCGGCGCCGACCAGCGCACAGACGCTCGACGTGACGGCGACCGACACCACGCACATGCTCGACATCGCCGGGACGCTGAGCCTGACCGCAGGTGGCGTCGGCTTCGGCGCCGGAATCATCGTCGACGTCATCACGAAGCACGTTCACGCGACGGTCGGCGACGTCAACGGCTCGGCAAAGGGCAACGTCAACGTGACGGCGACGTCGACCGAGGATCTCTTCTACGCGGCGGTGCAAGCGGCCGGCTCGACATCCGACGCCGCGTTCGTCGGATCGTTCATCGTCATCGTCGTCAACGAGGGCACCGACGACGTCGACCACGCCGTTGCGGCCGCCTCGGTCGCCGGCACGCTCCACTCCGGGGCCGACATGACGATCGAGGCCACTGACACCTTCACGCTCGTCGAGCTCGCGGGCGGCCTGGCGATCAGCGCCTCGTCCGCCGGTATCGCGATCGCCCTGGCCGTGCTCGACCGCCACGGCCGCGTCGACGCCGGGATCGGCCAGAACGCGAGCATCGAGGCGAAGGGCAGCACGGGCCTGAAGCTGCACGCGACGCAGACCGAGAACCTCAAGCTCATCTCGATCGGCGGCGGCGGCGGCGACTCCGTCGGGATCGCCGGCTCGATCGTGGTCGACGTCTTGAACAACCACACGAAGGCGCACGTCGACAAGGGCGCCACCATCAACAGCAACAACTCCGGCGCTCTCGCAGGCCAGAGCATCGAGATCAGGGCAAAGAACGAGACGACGGTGCTCGGCATCGCAGGCGCGCTGGCGATCGGCGGCAGCGCCGGTGTCGGCGTCGGCGTCGACGTCGAGGTCATGAACAAGGACACGGAGGCCTCGATCGGGCAGAAGGTGACGGCGAAGGCGCTCGGCGACGCGAAGATCGATGCGATGTCGAAGGAGGATCTCCTCTCCATCGCGGTCGGCGGCACCGTGGGTGGGACCGTCGCCGTCTCCGTGAACGCCGGCGTTTCGGTGATCAACCCGACGACGCTGGCCTTCGTCGACGGCGGCTCGGCCATCGATGCCTCGACCGTGCGGATCGGCGGCACGGCGCGGGTGAATGCCGCCGACACGACCAAGCTGAACCTGATCGCGGGCAACATCTCCGCGTCGGGCAGCGCAGCGATCGGTGGGGCGGCAGCGATCCCGATCGTCACGAAGACGACACAGGCGTACATCAACGACTACTCGGAGGTCAGCGCGGACGGCGGCGGCAGCGGCCTCGACGTCAGCACCGGCACGTTCGACGTCACGACAGTCGACACCCGCTTCACCGGCGGCGCCGTCGAAGGCGGCACCGGCGAGACGCTCGACCTCGGCTACAAGCATGGGTTTAGCGAGGGTCAGCAGGTCGTCTACGACAACGGCGGCGGCACGAGCATCGGCGGCCTGGCCAACACCGAGGACTACTTCGTCCACGTCGTCAGCGACCACGAGGTCAAGCTGGCCGACAGCTACTGCAAGGCGGTCGGCAGCGCGTCAGACCCGACGAACTGCCAGACCTTCACGGCGCAGAGCTTCATCACCCTGAACGGCGGCGTCGCCACCGGCGAGTCCCACCGCCTCGTGCCGACGAACTCGGCGGGGGTCCGCTCCGACACGAAGTCCCAGTACTTCAATCCCAAGAACGGCAGCGACGTGACGGGCAACACGATCAACCTCCCGTACAGCATCGGCGCCAGCACCGACGACCAGCTGATCTACAGCTCCGGCGGAGGCAAGCCGATCGGCGGCCTCGAGGACGGCGGGACGTACTACGCGATCCACGTCGGCGGCGACTCGTACAAGCTCGCGCACGAGAAGGGCGGCAGCGAGATCACCCTTGACGCCAGCCAGGCGTCCGGCCGGGCCCACAGCCTCGTCAAGAACGGCAACCTGCCCAGCGGCGACGCCTCCGAGACGACCGGCATCCACACGATCAGCGAGCCGAACAAGTCCTCCGGCTTCAAGGGCGTCGCGGTGACGGCCACCAACAGCGACGACATCCTCGGCGTCGGCGTGAGCGCAGCTGTTTCGGGCGGCGCGAGCGTGGGTGTAACCGGCAACGTGAACATCGTCCATGCCGACACGTCGGCGACGATCGGGAAGCACGCGAAGATCAACACGACCGGGAGCCCGGCGGCCGGCCAGTCCGTGCTCGTCGCCTCCGGCAACGTCTTCCACGCCCTGATGGTGACCGTCTCGATCGCGGGCGGGACAGTAGGCGTCGGCGCCGGCGTGACCGTCGGCGTCGTGACGCTGAATTCCGATTCGCTGATCGACGAGTCCGCCGAGGTGCACGCCGCGAAGGACGTCGTCGTGATGGCGAACGGCAAGAACACGATCGTGTCCTTCACGATCGCCGGTGGCGGCGGTGTCGTCGGTGTCGCAGGCGCGGTTTCCGTGATCGTGCTGAAGGTGCACGACAACGCAGGCACCGGCTCGAGCGTCACCATCGTGGCCGGCAACAACGTCATCTTCAATGCGCGCGACGAGACGAAGACGATCGTCGTCGCTGGCGGTCTCTCGGGCGGCTTCGTCGGCGTCGGCATGGGCGTCGGCGTCACCTCGATCGACAAGGACACGCGCGCCTACATCGGCCAGCTCAGCAGCGTCGACGCCAAGGCCGAGGGCGCTGCCTGGATGCCCGGCGACTACGGCATCGACTCGATCTCGAATGGAAACATCAACGGCAAGAAGTTCGGCGAGCTCGGGAGCTTCCACGGCCTCGCCGTGCAGGCGACGTCGAGCGAGGACATGTTCGGCCTCGCGATCGCCGTGGGCGGCGGGTTCGTCGGCGTCGCGGGCGGGATCGGCGTCACGCTCATCACCGCGACGACCTACGCGTACATCGACGCCGACGCCTCGATCAACACCGCGTCGACCTCGAGCGGCAACCAGAGCGTCAACGTCAACGCGCGCGACTTCACCCACACGCTGACGATCGGCGGCGGCGCGGCCGGCGGCTTCGTGGGCGTCGCCGGCGGCATCGACGTCGGCGTCGCGCAGACGACAACCAAGGCCGCGATCGGGTCGCACGCGATCGTCAAGGCGAAGGCCGACATCGACGTGTACGCCCTTGCCATCAGGGACATCAACACGTACGCGGTCAGCATCGGCGCGGGGTTTGTGGGCGCCGCGGGCTCCGTCTCCGTCTGGACGGTCGGAACCACGACGAATAGGAGCTACAACGACGCCGACAGCGGGCCCGACCGCGGCGCGTGGAGCCTGGCGACCGCGACGAACGCGGATCCAAACGTCCACTACCACAAGGGCGACGTCGTCACCGCCTCGAACGGCAAGCGCTACGGCGCGAAGATCGACGACCCGACGCAAGACCCGGCGTCGCCCGGCCAAACGGAGTGGCAGGGCCCGACCGACTCGCTGCACACCAGCGGCGGCGACGCGGACACCACGGCGGACACGCAGGCGAGCGGCGGCGGCGGCGGGTACCAGCGGATCCTCGACCAGCCCCATGACACCGGCGTGGGCAGCGCCAACAGCGACATCTCCGACCAGATCGGCTCCGGCGGTACCGGCGACGGCGTCGGCAAGAAGATCCAAGACAGCGCACCGTCCGGGAAGACGCACTCGGCGCTCGCCAGCGGCCCGATGGAGGGCACGGTCGCGTTCGTCGACGGCACGCTCGACGCCGGCGGCGCCGTCAACGTCATCGCGCGCGACAACCTGACGTTCTTTGGCATCGCGGGCTCGATCGCAGCTGGTGTCGCAGCGATCGGCGGCGGCGTGCTCGTCGCGAACATGCGCAGCCACGCCGACGCGTCGATCGCGCTGAACGGCGATATCACGGCCGGCGGCGCGGTGAACGTGATCGCCTCCTCGACCGAGAACTCGATGGGCATCGCGTTCGCGGGCCAGGTGGGCCTGGTCACGATCGGCGCGCAGGTCGTCGTCATCAACGACTCCAGCGACCAGATCGCGCACATCGACACCGGCGCGAAGGTCAAGAAGGCGACGATCGTCGACGTCGAGGCGTCCGCCAACCGCTCCGTGAGGCCGTGGGCGATCGGCGTGGCCGTCTCCGGGATCGCCGTCGGCGCCGCTGTCGCGGTCGCCAACGTCTCGGGCGACACGAGCGCGACGATCGGCAACGTCGCCGTCGGTGGCGGCGGCACGGTCGGAGCCGTCAAGGCGAACGCCGACTCGCACGACGTCAAGCTCGAGATCCACGTCATCTCCGTCGGCGTCGGGCTCGCGGCGATCGGCGGCGCGATCGCGTTCGGCAGCCTCACAGGTACGACGCACGCCGGCGTCGCACCGCGCGGCCCGGTCGCCGGCAACGTCGAGGCGATCGCGAACGGCACGAACACGATCACGGCCGACACGCTCAACGCCTCGTTCGGCGGCGCCGCGATCGGCCTGACGATCGCGAACGTCAAGAACGGCCGCTCGACGACGGCCTCGCTCGATCCGAACGGCAGCGGCGTCGACGCGGACGGCTTCGTGCACGTCAGCGCGAACTCGGCGAATCATGCGAGCGTCGAGACGCCGGGCGCGAAGGCCGGGCTGTTCACGCTGGACGTCTTGCTCCCGAGCGCAACCGTCTCGGGCGCGACGACCGCGACGCTCAACGGGAAGGTCATCGGCGCGACCGACGCGAAGGCGACGGCGATCAGCGACAACGAAGCCGTCGCTACCGCGAAGGTCTACAGCGTCTCCGTCGTCGGCCTTTCCGGCGTCGTCGGAGACGCGACGATCACGGGCGAGGCCGACACCGAAGCGTCGGTCGGCTCCTCGGGCGACATCACCTCGGACACGCTCGTACGCATCGAGGCCAAGACCGCCGACGGCAAGAAGGCCTACGCGCACGTCGACCTGCTCAGCCGCGCGGGCGGCGTCGTCAGCGGCGGCGCGCTGATCGCGACTGCGACGCAGGGCGGCGACGTCCGGGCACGCATCGACGGCAAGATCCACGCGACGACGACCGTCGACATCCTCGCGACAAGCGAGAGCCACCGGCGGCCTGCTGCTCGCCTTCAGCATCACGCAGCCCGAGTCGTTCGTCAGCGGCCGCACCGAGGTCAACTACGACGGCGCGATCACGAATGCGACGACGGCCGAGCTCCTCGCGGATGCGACGAGCACGGCGAGCGCGACGTCCGAGGGCCTGACCGCCGGCATCATCTCGGCGCAGGGTGGGGCGGCCGCGGCCTCGATCACGGACGGCGCGGACTCGAACGCGATTCTCGGCCCGAACTCGAACGTCAACAACGTCAGCGGCAAGCTGACCGTGAAAGCGACGTCGATGAACCGCGCGACGGCGATCTCGTCCGGCACGGGCGGCGGCTTCGCCGACATCAAGATCATCCATCCGAACTCGCATGACGACGCCGACACCTATGCGGAGATCAAGGGCAACGTCGGCTCGACGCACATCGATCCGGCGATCGGGACCGTCGGCGACGCGGGCGCGTTGCAGATCGAGGTCTCGGCCTTCGGCAACGACGCCACGGTGGCCAAGGTCGACACGCTCGGCTTCGGCGTGCTGGCGATCAGCGACTCGAGTGCAGTCGCGGAGACGAAGCCCACCGTCACGGCCGCCCTCGGGACGGGCCATGTCACGGCGACGAACAACATCGATGTCCTCGCGTCCTCGCACACCGACGCGGACGCGGTCGCGGACGCGGTCAGCGGCGGCCTGCTGAACATCCAGGCCGGGCTGCTGGCGCAGGCCAGCGTGGATCCGCGGATCTTCGCGTACGTCCACGGCGGCTTTGTCCAGTCCGGGCAGACGCTGTCGATCACCGCACTCCACGGCACGGATCCGCCGGATCTCTCCGACGGGACTATCCAGAGCGTCCAGACCGGCGCGAACACGCTGACGTTCGACAAGGCGCACGGCCTCCAGACCGGCGACACCGTGGTCTACGCCGCCCCGGCTCCTACGAACCCGCCGTTCACGAACCAGCAGGTCGAGGACATCCAGAACGGCGTCATCGCGAACCCGAACGCGATCGGCGGCCTCGGTGACGGCCGTACGTACGGCGTGCTCGTCGACTGCAGCGGTCCCACGTGCGTCACCCTGAAGCTCGGCGTCGAGTTCAACGCCGGCGGCGTCGTGACGAACCCCGCGCAGGCGGCGCTCCATTTCGCGACGCCACACCATCTCGAGACGGGCGACCGGGTCATCTACGACTGCAACGGCGGCAGCCCGCTCGTCACCGCGACCGGGACGCTCACCTGCGGCGCGACGTACACCGTCTTCAAGATCGACGAGAACAACATCCGGGTGGCCTCGAGCCCGACGGGCGGCACCTTCACCTTCACGCCGAACTCGATCTCAGGGACGGTGTTCACCGTTCCGAGCACGGCCGCGCTCTTCGACGGCGAGGCGCTCGTCTACCACGCCCCGCCGACCGTGACCTTCACCTCGGACATGGTCGACATCACGGTCAACGGCGACCACCAGATCAACCGCAGCGGCGACAGCGTCGACCACAGCGTGAACAACGACACGATCTACGCCCCGAGCCACAACGGCATCGGGTTCACGACGGGCAAGGAGCTCGTCTACACCCGCACGGCGCTCTCCGGCTCGCCGACGACGCTCAACCCGCTGTCGGACAACGGCCACTACTTCGTGATCGACGCCGGCACGGACCAGATCAAGCTTGCCGACAGCTACTGCCACTCGGTCGGGACGGCCGGCGATCCGCTCAACTGTCCGGCCGCGGTCGGCCCCGACGGCAACCCGGGCACGCCCGACGACATCCCGATCCTCGTCCAGTCCATCGGTCTCAACCCCGACACGAGCGCGACCGGCAAGAAGACGCAGCACACGCTGCGGCGGGCCGACTACTTCCCGGTGCTGACCGAAGGGAACATGTACTTCGTCGACGTCATCAGCGGGACGGAGTTCCAGCTGCTCGACCGCTTCGGCAGCCCGGTCACCCCGTCCGGTACGCAGAACGGCCCGCACACGCTGGTCAACGAGGGCATCCCCACGATCGGGAACGGCTCGGGCACGCAGCGTCTCGTCATCGACCTGACCTCGTCGGGCGGCGCCGGCAAGCACGTGCTCTCCGGCATCGGCGGCCCGGGCGCCCAGCTCGGCAACGACGACGGCATCGCCAGCGCGGTCTCCACCGGCATCGGCGGCGGTCTCTTCGACCTCCGCAACGCCGACTCGCTCGTCGGCTCCACCCCGGAGGTCAAGACGACGATCGAGGGCGGCACGCTCCGCGCGAAGGACATGATCATCAGCTCGAACTCGAAGAGCACCGTCT
>WNGA01023939.1_pt1 | contig 13444 bp, 14 predicted proteins | sample 5400061 | NCBI WGS metagenome assembly WNGA01 (sample SAMN13153366, study PRJNA577476) | soil metagenome | isolation source: 100 cm soil or saprolite under grassland replicate 2 | place: USA:California | collected 2016-06-15 | reverse complement strand
CTGTCCAACGCCCTCGTCGAGTCGATGAACACCAAGATCCGACTCATCGTTCGGGTGGCGTTCGGGTTCCACTCCGCCGAAGCCATCATCGCCCTGGCCATGTTGTCTCTCGGCGGTCACCGACCCACACTCCCCACAACATGACCTCCAGATACACCCACGGATCAATCAGGAGCGCCTCAATTGATCTACCGGCGACAGCGGTCGACGCGTATGGGGACCCCCGTGACGTAGACGCCGAGTCCCGCCGGGACCGGCGGCGCCGGTGGTGGCGGACGGGCGGCCCGCTCACGTTCGTCCGAGTATGGTTTCGCGGGACAGAACGCCGCGCGTTGTCCTCCTGGCACGACTGGGCCAAGGACCTGCGGCAGCTGGACGGCCTGCCGTGGCCGTCCGGGTTCGACCCGAGCGGGATACGCGGCCGGGTGGATGCATACCTGCAGGGGTGGGCCAAACGTTACGAGGGCTGGGCGACCATCGAGCGGCTCTGTGGACGGGTGGTCCAGCTTGTGGAGGTCGTGGTCGGCTGGCTGGCCCTACGCTGGGTCGCGGATAGGACTTTGTCCGGTCTGGCGGCGCTTGGCGTGGCGACGGTAGCGGTACTCATCGCCTACGGCACCTTCAGGCTGCTCTACCTCCGCTTGGTCCCCGCGAATACCCGGCGCGCGTTCCTCGCCAAAGGCATCCTCGTCAGTCTCTGCTTGACGCTGGTCGCGGCGTCAATCGCCGCGGCTGGCCACGGCCGCGGGTGGCCGGCGATCCTTGCAGCGACCTTGGCGATGCCTGTGGCAATGGCCATCGGGTACGCGCTCACGATCGGGCCGGTCCGGGCCACGGGGCTGTTTCGCATCGGCTGGCCGCGGCGCTCGTGGCCACGGGAGCGCATTCTGGACCATCTGCTGGACATCCTCGGAGGGATGGCGATCCCCGGCCAACGCAACGACCTGCGCAGTCGCGGCCAGTGGATGTGGCTGCTGGAACAGGCCGCCGTCACCATGCGGCGGCGGCTTCCCGCGGTGCTGCCGGCATACGACCGGGCGACGGCGGCCCATGCCGCCGAGCGGGCCCGTGGTGCTGCGGAAGCGTTGCGCCAGCTCAAGTACCGGATCATGGCGCCGGATAACCGCACCTGGGACCGTGTGGAGGCCGTACTGATCCAGGACGTGATCGCGCTGACCACCGGAAACCTACGGCAGTTGGCGTGGGCCAGACCACCGACGCGCGCTCAGGTGCGGCGCTCCCGATGGATGGTGGCCTGGGATGTCCTACGGTCGATTCTGTTCGCCGCCGTACCCCTGGTACTTGTCCTGGCCACGCGGCCGGTGGTGCACCTCGACGCGGGAGTGTTCGCGTGGGCGAAGGTCGTCAGTATCGCCTGGGCGGCGCTCTACCTCTTAGCCACGATGGACCCGACCCTGCGAGACAAGCTCGACACCGCCCGATCCCTGCTCAGCACCGTACGCGACGTGGGCCGGCCACCTCAGAACGGCTGAGGGTCTGACTTTGCGCCGCTGGTCATACGAGTTCCGCCGCCATTGGCGCACTCAGCGAGGCGCGCCCCAGAGGTTTCCTCTGGGGCGCGCGCCGTCGGGGGGATCTACGGGGTGGTTTGGACGGCCGGGGCTTCGGCGGCGGCCTGTTGCATGACCTCGGCGGCGAAGGTGTAGGCGCGGGTCCACGCCTGCTCGTACTCGTCGGTCCACGCCTCGCCGGCCGTGTCGCGGAGGGTGGCCAGCAGCACCTCGCCGACGACCGGGTAGTGCTCGGGCTGGGCGCCGTAGCGGACGTGCCGGCGGCCGAGGTCCTGCAGGCCGGGGACGAGCTCGTCGCGCTGGTGGTAGTTGCCGACGAGGGCGATGATCGCGGCGAGGAGCTTGTCCCGCTGGGCGGTCATGTCGGCGGGGAACAGGTGTCGCACACCGGGGGCGACTTCGAACAGCCGGTCGTAGAACCGGCTGATCAGCTCGGCGCCGCGGTCGGCGACGAGTGTGAGGCTTTCGTTGAGCAGTTCCGCGTCGGATGACATTCGGGCACCCGGCTCACATGTCGAAGTAGGTGTCGGGCTCGTCGGTGGGCGCGGCGTACGGATGGCTGAAGGCCTCCGCGTAGGAGATGGTCTGCGCCGGTGCCCGCATGTCGCAGTACACCGACGGGCCGAGGGCGAGCGCCGCCGCGGCAGCGGCCGCTGCGGCGAGGCCGACGAGGACGCGTTTAATGGTCACGGCCTGTCCCTTCTGGGGTGGGGGTCTATTGGGGCGGCCCGGTCGGGGCGGAGGACACTCGCAGGTCCTCCCGGGCGGATCGGCGGCAACGTCGCAACCGCCCCGGCCGGGGGTCGGCTGGCCGGTCCGTTTGCTACCCGGAGGGCCATCCCTCTGGAATGTATGCGCACCTGTGCGCATAGGCAAGCACAGGTCTAGACACATTCTTGATCGAGAAGAGACGGTGTGGTCGAATGGCCGAGCTACCCGGAGAAGGTCAACTCATGCCCGCGCCGCTGTACCGGCAGATCGCCGCCGAGCTGCGCCGTCGGATCCGCGACGGCGAGTTCCCGGTGGATTCCAGCCTGCCCAGCCGGGCCACGCTGCAGCGGAACTACAGCACCAGCCATCAGGTGGTCGACAAGGCGATGATCGTGCTGTGGGCGCTGGGGTACACCGAGTCGACACCGGGCGCGGCGACCTACGTGCGTGAGGTCGCGCCGCAGGAGGACCCGGAAATCGCAGCTTATCTCGATGAGTTGGCGTAGCCGCCGATGGGTACCTCGACGCCGCCCTTACATAAGTGGTACCGCCGTGACACCACCTTCAGTTAGGAAGATCGGCAATAGAGCGGCCGTCTTGTCTGGATCGCGTGGCCAGAGCAGGTGCCTCGTGCCCGAAGGTGCCGGCTCGCGACCAGTCGTGGCATGGGGTTAACTGGCCCACGCGGGAGCGTGCAGTCTCGACCGCGGCGGACGTGCGTCCACAGACGCCTGCCTGTACCCGACGTACAGGTTGACTCGTCCGTTGTGCCTGCAGACCCAATAATGATCGGTTAGCCTTCGAGGCACTGCTTTACGATGGCGACAGCGCGGTCGGCTTTGCTGATTTTGGCCGCGCTCTTATCGGCGTCGGGCCAATCGGTGAACTGCTGAGCGTAGCCGTCGACCGCCAGAATGAGTCCTCCGCCGGCCTCCAACGAATTCGATGCCCACACTCCAACCTGTTCCCCGACGCCCGTAGCGGAGAACCGCACGCCTATGAACCACACCTTCTCGTAGTCCGGTGACCGCCACGCCGCCGACTTCACTGGCCGCAGTATGCCAGCGGTCTTCTCCGCACCGCTCATGATCCCGTTGACGAGACTGTCTGGGACGGCTGTACAGGTTGGCTGCACGGATTGAGACGGCTGTGCAGGTTGAGACCGCTGTCCACGCGCAGGCTCACTGTTCGGTGTTCCGCCGCAGGCGCCCAGGGCACTCAGGGTCACGGCGGCCATCAGTATGGTCCTGACTCCTAGACCCCGCATGGCCACGGAGCGTACTCAGCCCTGCGAGGGGCGTCTAGATCGAACCGTGACACGATGTCGCGATTGTGGTTACGACGTGGCTGGCCGTTCTTGCTGAGCGGTGCGGCGGTGACCGTCTTGCCATCTTGGGCCGAAGGGTTCGGTGCGGAAGGACGCTTGGCTGTGCGTCCATGCGGCCGGCCGCGCGTGGCCGATGCCGGCGCTTGCGCCGCCAGCAGGCCGCAGCGCGGGCCGGCACGAGCAACCCGCACCGGGATGGCGATGTCACTTACTCAGGCCTAGCGATCCGCTGGCCAGACGGGCCCGCGGGAGGATACCCGAAGGCTTCGCGTTCGACGGCGAGCCTTCCCCGCATCTCAGGGTTGATCAGTGACGATGGGTCTATGACAGCAGTCCAGACATACAAGATCACATACGAGGGTAGTCCGGCAAGGGTCGGACTGTTCGCCAAGCTCCTCCGGGACGAGGGCGTACAGGCCGAGTATGAACCGCCGATCGAGGAACGCGGGGTCGGCCAGGAGATCGCTCAGGAAGTGCTCGTGATCCTTCTTGCCACCGGCACCGTCGAGGGGATCAAGCTCGCGATGCGGAAGTTCCGCGGGTGGGCTAAGGGCACCAAGTTCAAGATCGATGACAAGCCGGTCGAAGAGAACGGCGAGGAGTAGCCGGTCGTAGCCCTCGTTGGCTATGTGTCAGCGCCGCGCATAGCGCGGCGCTCTTGATGAGTAAAGAGGCTGATTCGGCAATACCCGTGGACCGGCGGCGAGATCGGTTACGAGGCGGGGCCGCCACGGCTCAGAGCCGGGTGCTTTCGGCCCACCGAACGGGTCTCTACCCAAGCAACTGTTGCTCTCCACCATGCGTGCTGGCGCGCGCTTCTCGCGCAAGGTATTGCATCCTAGCTAAGTCATCGGCGGTGAAGCCGTCACGCCAGACGGGCAAGTCGAGTGCGGGTTTCCAGTCGCCCTCCACCCGAATGCCCGAACCCGTGGCGACGAACGCTCGAACCCGCTCCAACACATGCGCACGTTTGACGCCCTCCATGAACGTTCCTGTCATGCTCGCCATCGGCTGGAACCAGGAGGCGCCCGCATGGCCGAGGAGGCGATAGGGCAGCGGGTTGCTTGTATACACGCTGGGCGGGAACATCCAGGACGAGAAGACGGCCGGGACGATTTCATACGAGAAGTCGAGGTCCAGCCCAGCGCCCGCAATCTCAACCGAGACGCCACGGTTGGCCACGCTTACACCAATGAAGGAAGTGGGCTCGATCCCCTCGAGCTTGACTCTGCGGAGTGCAGCCAAGGGCATCGGGATCATCGCACCGGCAACGAGTAAGGCTCCCACCAGCGAAACCTCAAGGTCCACGGTGGTGAGCGCTTCGAGCGTCGATGACATAAAATGCGCCACGATCACGGCGAAGTCGTCTGCCGACAACCGCTCACCGGGCGCTTGTTCTAACTGGGCGGTCTTCCACTTCTCCAGCAATTCGACCGGGTAGTCCGCCGGGTAGTCGTCGATGAGCTTGTGATGCTTCGCGCAGGCCAGAAGCAGATTCTCGAACCCATTGGGCTGCGCATAGGCCGGATCGTGACGAGGCCCGCCCGGTTCCTCAGATCGAATGTGGGCGAGCTGGGCAACCACGACCAGTTTGCCGTCGATCCGCTGGGTGATGCCTTCCTCGCATCCTGGAAAAGCGCAGTGTGATGCCGGACCGAAGAGCCACTTGATCGTCTTCTCTGAGATGTCACCCACGGCTGTCGACCTTACGCCCGACCACCCACAGGCTGCCCGCGTGTCATCGCACCAACAGCGAGAAATACGAGAAAGACGGTGGTTCTCTGCCAATCAGTGAGGGTTATTCAGAGCCATGATCATTCCTGCGATCAGGGCATATCGGAGCAGGTCACGACTTGATCATCTGCGGTAAGCGGATCTTCTGAATAACCCTCAGTAGTTGCGTGAACTACGTTGCCGAGCGCGGGTCTATCCTTGATCGCGTGGTTCTCCAGGTCGACACCTCTCAGCCGCTGCTGCGTCCGAGCCAGCTCACCGCCCTCGTGCGCGCCGTCCGTGACGCCGACAGCCACGATGAGCACCGGTGGATCGAGTGGAAGTCCGGCCTGGACCTGACCACGGCGGCCGGGCAGGGGCACATCGCTAAGGCCGTGTTGGGGCTGGCCAACCGCCAGCCCGCCGCCGCTGCCCACCACGCTGGCGGCTATGGCTACCTCCTCGTCGGCGTGGAGCCCGGCGCAATCAACGGTGTGACACCGGTGGACCCCGAGGTTCTTGTCGGTCGGGTCCGCGCCGCCGTCGGCGACGCGATCCGCTGGACCCCAGAGTGGGTCACCGTCGACGGTGTCCAGGTACTCGTCGTGATCGTGGAGCCGCCTCGGCCCGGTGACCCGATCCAATCCCTGCGCAAGCAGCTCGACCGCCACCAGCCCGGCACAATCTTCGTCCGGCACACCGGCCGCACCGACCCGGCCACCCCCGCCGACCTAGACATGCTGCAAGCCCGGCTGCTGGAACGCACGCCGAGCCTGCAGATGACCGTCGCGGCGAAACCATCGACAATCGAGACGCTGCCGGACATCTTCGCCGCTGCCGGGCAGTGGGTAGAGCGGCGCCGGCCCGCCTTGCTCGCCGCGCGATACCAGCCCCCCGCCCCGCAAGCGCCGGCCATCGAGTACCTCACTCACTCCCTCGGACAGGCGCGCTCGATGCCTTCAAGGCGAAGGTCGAACCGGACAAGCGCACGGAGGAGCAATACACCCGCCAGGTCGAGCAGTTCCTGGAGCAGGCGAAGGACGCCCTCGTAGGCCGGGCCGTGTGGGACCTGTACCGGCACACACCCGCCCTACTACACGTCGATATAACGAACCCGACCGACCTCGGCTACACAGGTATCCGGCTCGTCGTCCACGTGCCGGGCGCGGTGAAGGGCTTCCCGGAGGAGTGGGAGGACCTTGCGGACGGGAACCGACCCCCGTTCCCGTCTCCGCCTATGCCGCTGGGCACGCCGATCGTGACCGACCCGCTATTCGCACAGTTCGCGCGCGCGAACCTTTCCTTTCCGCAGGTGTCGCTTCCTAACTACAGCAGGCTCCTCGGTCTCGGTCCCGGCCCGGGATACACGGTCCGGGACTCCGGCTCGGTCGACATCGAGTACCGCGAGTTCGAGCTGCGTCCCGGCCAAGCGATAAGCCTGGACCCGGTGCACCTCCTCGTCCGCGAGGACCCGGGCGTCACCCTGACAGCCACCTGGTACGCCACCGCCGCCGACATCCGAGGCCGGCTCACCGGCGAGTTCGACATCACCATCGCCGAGAGCACGCTCGATCTGGTCAACCTCGATCGGGACAGCGCCGACCAGTAGTCCGGCCGACCAGTAGTCCGATGGCCGGGCTCATGCCGCCGTTGGTCCGGACCGCCTATCGATCCACCTCGACTATCCATCGCCACGTCCAACAGCCGTGCCGGCAAGAGAACGGTAGCCTCGTCCGCGCTGAAGCATTGCGCGTCGACCACGGTGGCCCGGTCGCCCTCAATGCTCATCGTGTCGGTCGGCTGGCCGGCGTGCTCGAGGCGGCCGGACCAGCCGGTGGCCTTGCGGTCGGCCTCCATCGCCTGGAGGTAGTCGCGACGCTGCTGGCCGAGCTCGGCACGCCGCTGGGCGACGATCAGTCGGTCCACGCCGATGGCCTGTTGTGGTTCCTCGAAGGTGAGCACGAAGGCGAACAGTGCCGCGGTGGGCGAGGGCTCGCCGTGGTCGGCGGTGACGGTGCCGATCACCAGCGGCAGCACCAGCAACCGCACCAGAATAGCGACGGCGCACAACGCCAACGCGCCAACGATCGATAAGATGATCCACAATCGGCGCCTGCTAGTCCGGGTGCTCGGCTGCCGCCCTGGTGTCCCGGTTGGGGTCCCCACGCCGCTCGATGCTACCCACCGGATGCTCGCGTCTTCCCTGCTAGACGATGTCCTATCGAACGTGTGTGCGATAGCGTCAGGCGGATGGAGCGGCTAGTGGAACACTGGTGGAACCGACGATGGGGCCGCATTGCGCCGGCGAGACGTCTATGTGATCACCGACGGCGGGCGCCGGTGGATGGTGGAAGCCCGCGAGGGTGGCGCGGATGGCCGGGTCAAGCGGCGTCACGAATGCCACGATGAGCGGGAAGCCCTCGCCCTGGCCCAGCGGTGGTGCGGGCTCGGCGATGACGACTGGCGCTACTCCCACACGGTGATCATGGTCCCACGGCAGCGCCATGTGCCCCCCGCGGAACAGGTAGCCGCCCGCCGTAGCCGAGGTTGGCGACGGCCCGGCTGGGGACCTGCGCCGCCTGAACCCTTGGGGGCTACGGCGAGTAACCGTCACGCGAGACGACCCAGGGCAGCCAAGCACACCCCGACCATCCGGGCGTGGAGCCAAACGTGGAGCGAAATGGGGCCTTCTAGTGACGATAGTGACCGCGGAGCTAGGGCATACGACGGCGAATGCCCTAGCGGACGGTGGTGATACCCCGGTCATGGCCCCTTTTAATCTGTAGGTTCAGGGTTCGAGTCCCTGGCGGCCCACAATGGGCGCTGAGCAGCGCCTTTGTGAATCTCGTTCGAGCATTGCGCGAACCACCGGTTCTGGCCTGCGCCCGGTCTGACGGAGTGGGACGCATGGTTGCAGCCGTCCGGAACGTCAGCCGCGTGTGTACTACCGTCGTGGCTGTGACCGATCGTGAGCGAGATAGGGAGTACCAGCCGCTGACCCTTGCGCGGCTGGCGAACCTGCTGACGGGTACCGACGAGTCACGGCGGTGGCGGTTGATCGCGGAGTTTCTGGAGGAGTACCGCTGGGAGCCAGCCAAGACGCGGTTCGCGCTGTTGGTGCATGAGCCGGCGGGTACCGGTGACGAGCACTGGGATGTGTTCCTGGCGGCCCTTGCCGAACACCTTGCTGCACGCGACGGTCGTGCGGCACCGCCTTGGGTGGAGTCCCGCTCGTTGCGTCGGTTCTGGTTCCCCTTCAATACCCGGGCGGCGCGGGTGGACGCGGTGGTGCACGCACCTGCGGCGTTTCGACGGCGTGGGGTGTATGTCGCGGCCCAGGAGTTGGAGGTCGCGTGACCGCCGACGATCCGCTCCTGGATCGAGCGGCGATCGTGGAGGCGTTCCGGCGTCTGGGTGACCGATTGGCCCGTCGAGGCCTGGTCGCCGATGTGTACGTCTTCGGCGGCGCGGCCATGGCGATGGCTTACGACGCGCGCCGGGCGACCCGCGATATCGACGCGGTGTTCCAGCCGCATGGCGTCGTTGTGGAGGAGGCGCGTGCGGTTGCCGCCGAACTCGGCTTGCCGCAGTGGTGGTCTTGGAACCAGATCATGGTGCGGCGATGGAGCTTCTGCGTTGGAAGTGGCGGCGCGGAGGTCGCGGTGCGGCGGGCACCAGGCCACGAAGCGCCAGGCCCCGAAACGACGGTCGGGCGGGCGCTCCCTCGCGCGCGAAGAGCCGGGTCAGGTCGTGGATGCGATAGCGGCGAACCCCGGACTCGTCGATACCGTCGACCTCGATCAGATTCGCGTCGATCAGCTTGGCGATGAGGTGCTCGGCCCAGTCGATCTGGCAGGCGAGCAGCGCCGCGGCGTTCTGCGCGGCGAAGCTCGCCGGGGCGGACAAGGCGAGCACCTGAAGCGCGCGCCGCGTCTGCTCGTCCAGTCCGCGCTCACTCGATGCCAGGCTGGCTCGCACGCTCAGGTCCCCGGCGGTCAGCCGACCGAGCCGTTGGTGCGCTGCGGACAAGACCTCCGCAAGTTCGGCGAGGGAGGTCTCCGGGGCGGCGGCCAGGCGCGCTCCGACGATCCGGACCGCCAGCGGAAGGTGGCCGCAGAGGCGAACGATGGTCTCGGCCGCACCCGGGTCGGCAGCCACCCGAGGTCTCCCGGCGACCCGGCCGAGCAGCTCAACGGCCTCCTCAGCGGTGAAGACGTCGAGCTTGAGCCAGCGCGCACCTTCCAGCCCGGCAAGCCGCGCCCGGCTGGTAATCAACACCGCGCAGCCGCCAGAGCCGGGAAGCAGGGGGCGGACCTGCTGCTCGTCGACCGCATCGTCCAGCACGATCAACGCCCGCCGACCGGCCAGCACGCCCCGGTACACCCGCTCCCGATCTCGGATCAGCCTCGGCACGGCGGCCGCCGGCAGTCCGAGCGCGCCCAGGAAGCGGCGTAGCACCTCACCAGGGTCTACCGCGCGACCCGAGCCGTCGCGGAGTCGCTCGTACAGCTGGGCCTCGGGAAACCGCAGGCGCGCCTTGTGCGCGAGAGCCAGCGCGTACGCCGTCTTCCCGACGCCCGCCATGCCGGTGACGACCAGCGGCAGCGCGTGGTAGGCCGGTCGGTTCAGCAAGTCGATCGCGTCGGCGAGCAGCGCCTCCCGGCCGACGAAGTCGGGAGTCGGCGCGGGCAGATAGCAGGTCGAGCCAGGCACCAGGGGCACCGGCGTTGAGGTCCACGCCGGGGTCAGGGCGGGATCGGCCCGCAGGATCGCCCGATGGAGCTCGGTCAGCGTGGGTCCGGGGTCCAGACCTAGCTCGTCGCGCAGCAACCGGGTGCCCACCTGGTACGCCGTCAAGGCGTCGGTCCGGCGCCCCGCCTGGCACAGGGCGAGCATCAGGTGCGCGCGCAGTCCTTCCCGAAGGGGATGCTCGGCGACCAACGCGGTGAGCTCGGAGACCAGGCCCCGGCCCTTGCCGGCCCGCAGATCCAGGGCGACCCGTTGTTCCAACGCACTCAGCCGCAACTCCTCGAGGCGGACCCCTTCCAGGCGGGCGAAGCGGGTGTCGATTCCGCCCAGCGGGCGCCCGCGCCACAGCCGCAGCGCCCCCCGTAGCTCGGTGTTCGCCTCGATCAGCCGGTCTCGCGAAATGAGCGCGAACGCCTCGTGCACCCGACGTTCAAATATGGCGCAGTCGATGTCGTCGGGGTCGACGCGCGTGATGTAGCCGCCAGGAACGGTGGAGATTTGAACCGGCTCGCCGTCGAAGCGCCGGAACAGTTGGCGCAGGCCGGAGATCTGTATCTGGACCTGGGTCCTTGCCGTCGCGGGAGGAGACTCGTCCCAGACCGCATCGATAATGCGCTCGGTCGGTACGACCGTGTTGGGGTTGAGCAGCAACAGGCTGAGGAGGGCTCGTCGCCGTGGTCCCCCGACGGGCAGTTCTCGGCCCTCACAAGCGATCGCGAGTGGACCGAGAAGAAGGAATCTCACTGGTCACTCGCATTGTTGCGTACAGACAGTGACGCGCGACAGTGAAGGGCGCGCGCCGATATGGCAGTCCCCCATGCGGTCTCCTATGACCGACCTCGCCGATAAAGCGACCCCCAGACGGCAGGATACAAGACCGACGATCAATCCTGTCAATGCTCCGGACGGCTAGAACCGCCCCCTCGACCGAGCGGTCGAGGGGGCGGTCGACGATCGACTGACGCAACCGTCCTCAGTGGATGGTCGTGATCAGATGTCAGACGACGTCACAGTCCACCTGGACTGTGTGGCTTGTGCCGTCGCGCAGCAGCACGGTGAACGGATAGACCCGCCCCCCGCAGGACTTCGACACGTACGCGCGGATCTCATACCGTCCGGTCGACGCGTTGAACGTCGGTGGTTGAACGGATCCGGGATTACCGTTCCAGGAATAGCCGGTGATCGCACCGAGATCGCTGACGGTCGCGCCGGACGAGGTAGTGAGCCGGAACTGGATCGTCAGCCATGTCGGTGCGGCGACGCTGTCGATCACGTCGCCGTAGTAGAAGCCGCTCTCGTAGAACCCGGTGAAGGTGTACGAGCTGACTGGACGCAACCGGTTGGCGAAGAGATAGTTGCCCACCGAGGTGCCGGCCGAGACGCCGGAGTCGGCGTCGAACTGGAAATGCACTCCGAGATAGATACGGCTTCGCGCGTCCTCCTGCGCCGCCGCCGTGAAGGTGTTGAAGGTACGGGTGACCCCGACCGCGTTCGGGTCGTCCGTCCCTCCGGTGAACCGTACGTTGTCGGTCGTGAAGAAGCCCCGCATCGTGGCGGCCCAGGCGCCGACGAATGTGGCGTGCCCGGAGATGTAGGCCGGGAACGGCGGCGAGAAGCGGTTGCCGTTGCGATCCACGGAAAGCGGCAGCCATGCCGAGTCGGGGGAGGTCGCGCCGTTGCCGTCGTCGAGGGCGAGGTGGATGGCTGTCTCCGGGCGCCATAAGTCGATCGGAGTCAGGTACTTCGAATCCCATGCGGTGATCGCCGCGTCCGCCATCGCCAATGCGACGAGGGCGAACAGGCGGGCGTTGCCCGCCTGGGTCAAGCCCTGCTGTCTGGAGACGGCTTGGGTGTGTGCGAAGTGCTGTCCCGGCGGCTTGTAGGTGGTATCTACGTCGTTGGCCCAGAAGAAGGCGGCCTGCGTCTGATCGGCGGTGCGGCTGGTGCTGTTGTACCGGCCGAGGTCCTTGACGTCGTTGAAGTTGGTCGCGTACTGCGTGCTGGCCAGCAGCTGCGGCATGGCGGAGATTCCGGCGGGCGGAGGTGGCCGGAACTGCGACCCCGAGGTGAGCGTGAACGGTGTCACCAACCCCCAGTTCGGCGTCGCTGGTGGCCCGGAGCCGGTCGGTCGCCAGAACCCGGGATCCGTACTCCAGGTGTACGGCGTGTTGTTCGTCGAACCGTCGTTGGCCCGAGCATTAATCATCGTGTTGGCGGCGACGGTGCCGACCCGCTGCCCCTCGGTGCGAGAGGCGGACGCGGGGATGTCGGACTGTGCGGTCGCGAGATCGGCGTCGAAGTTCTGGCTCGGGAACACTGCCCGCAGCGTGGTGTAGGCCGCGTAGTCGATCGCGGTCTCGAACTGTGGAACCACTCCCGGCGTGGGGGCCACCGTAACCAGGTACTGCTGGCCGAGACACTGGGCTGCGGACAACGCGCACGACGCTGAGTTGGCCGCGTCGTAGATCGCACCGTGCACCATTGCGCCGGCCCGGGAGAGCGGCGTCGGTGGCCCGCCCTGTGTCCGGAAGGCCCGGATAACAACGTCGTTCCAGTACAAGACATGATCAGGAGGGCTCGCCGCTAGGGCGGGCGTCGCGCGGATGAGGGCGGTACCACCGAACGTAAGGGTTGCCAGCGCAAAAACACCGAGCCGCTGCAACCACCGATGTCGGGCCACGGGGTCTCCTAGCCTCGAACGGTCACCTGCGCGGTCGCGATGGGTGCGCCGGGCGACCGCGCGAGCAGCCTGGACGCACGCGGTATGAGTGGACTATCGATGCGCTATCGAATGCCCTATGGATCAGTAGCACGTCGGCCTGCTGTTGTGACCAACGCGCTGCACGACCCGGCAACCGCGTACTCCTGGGCCGTGAACGCCGCCCACAGCTTGGAAAGCCGCCGTGTTCATGGCACGTGCCGACCGGGACTCGCCCGACGATGCCCGGGTGGTCGTAACGGTGCTCGACTGTCCTATGGAGAGCTGTGGGGCGCCCCCCGCCATCCGCGGCGAGAGGCCGCCGGCTCGTTCGCGAGCGAAAGGCTGAGCGCGACTCAACCCGGCCGGCCGCCGCGCCGCGGCGTCTCCCGGCGGCGGCGCGGCCGCCGCGCTGCCGGGAGGCCAGCCAACCCATCGCCACAAACCAGGCGAGTACCTCGATGGCCAGCAGGCGCTGGGTGAGGCCGGCCACGCCGTGCTGAGCGCCGGACACCGTCGGGTTGAACGTCTGGAAGAAGACGACAAGGAGCAGGAGCGTCAGCGGGCTACTTCATGGGCGAGGTTACGGAGCCGATCGTTGGGTGGGTCATTGTCGCTCCCTCAGGGAACTCGGGCCGGAGCCGGCGCATGCGGCCCTCGGCCGGGATTCGCCGAACCGTTCCGGGAAGGGAGCCCAGCTATGCTACGGGTGCC
>WNGA01009140.1_pt1 | contig 13445 bp, 16 predicted proteins | sample 5400061 | NCBI WGS metagenome assembly WNGA01 (sample SAMN13153366, study PRJNA577476) | soil metagenome | isolation source: 100 cm soil or saprolite under grassland replicate 2 | place: USA:California | collected 2016-06-15 | reverse complement strand
GAGCCGATCGAGCTCCCGCTCCTTCCCAAGCGCGACGTGGCGGAGCGAATCCTCGACGCGGTGGAACAGGCGCTGACGTGAGCGACGGGCGGGCACTGGCGCGGCAATTCCTGGAACAGCAGCGGCTGCTGGGCGGAGAGCCTGTGATCCTTTCGGACACCGGCCCCGTTCCCGCCCCACCGCCGCCCCAGGCGGTCGGGCGGTCAGGCGGTCAGGCGGTCCGGCGGTCGGGCGGTCAGGCGGCCGAGCTTCCGCCGGCCGGCATCTCGTTCGACCCCCCCGGCGGCGATCTCTTCAGCAACGATCCCGTCCAGCAGGCGGGCTCGCTCGACGCGATCGCCGAGCTCGTGACCGCGTGCACCAGGTGCCGCCTGTGCGAAGGCCGCCGTCACGCCGTGCCGGGCGAAGGCCCCGGCGATGCGCGCCTCGTCGTCGTGGGCGAAGGGCCTGGGAGGGTGGAGGACCAGACCGGGCGGCCGTTCGTAGGCCAGGCGGGCGAGCTGCTCACCAAGATCCTCGCCGCCATCCAGCTGCCGCGGGAGCGGGTCTTCATCTGCAACGTCGTGAAGTGCCGGCCGCCCGAGAACCGCGTGCCGCAGTACGACGAGATCGCGGCGTGCGTCCCCTACCTGTTCCGCCAGATCGACCTGCTCAAGCCGAGGGTGATCCTCGCGATGGGGGGCACCGCGGCGCAGACGATCTTGAACACCAAGCAGGCGCTGGGCGCCTTGAGGAATCAGGTGCACCGGTGCCGGGGCATTCCGGTTATCGTTACCTACCATCCGGCCGCCCTGCTCCGGAACCCCAACTGGAAGAAGCCGACCTGGGATGACGTCCGTATCGCCCGCCGTCTCCTCGACTGAGCGGCCCCCGGCCCCCTCCGAGTTCGCCGGCCGCCAGGCTCCCTGGAGCAACGAAGCCGAGCAGGCGGTGCTCGGCGCTATGCTGCTGGACCAGGACGCGGCTCTCAAGGCCGCCGAGCTGCTCGACGACACGATGTTCTACCGCGAGGGGCACCGCTTGCTGTTCCGCGCGATGACCGCGCTGAGCGAGCGCGGGGACGTGATCGATCCGGTGACGCTGCGGGAAGAGCTGCTCAAGCGGGGCGATCTGGAGCGGGCCGGGGGCATGGAGTACGTCGGCGGCTTGATCGACGTGGTGCCGACCGCCGCGAACATCGACTACCACGCGCGCATCGTGAAGGACCGGGCGGTGCTGCGCCGCCTGATCGAGGCCGCCACGGCGATCATCCAGGACGCCTACGAGGGGCGGAGCACGCCGGCCGAGCTGCTGGACAACGCCGAGCACCGGGTATTCCAGGTCGCCCAGCTGAAGCGCACCGAGGAGTTCACCCGGCTGAAGGAGCTGATCTGGCCGACGATGGAGCGCATCGAGCAGCTCCAGGCCGGTCACGGCGCCGTCACGGGCGTGCCGACGGGCTTCGTGGACTTGGACCGGCTCACGGCGGGGTTCCAGAAGAGCGACCTCGTCATCGTGGCCGCGCGGCCCTCGATGGGGAAGACGGCGTTCATCCTGAACGTGGTGCAGCACGCCGCGATCGAGCACACGCTGGGCGTCGCGATCTTCTCGCTGGAAATGTCGAAGGACGCGCTGGTGCAGCGACTGCTCTGCTCCGAAGGGCTGGTGGACGCTCAGCGGCTGCGGCGCGGCCAGCTGCGGGACGACGACTACCCCAAGCTGGCCCGCGCCGCCGGCCTGCTCGGCACCGCGCCGATCTGGATCGACGACTCCGCGATGCTCACGCCGCTCGCGATGCGCTCCAAGGCCCGCCGGCTCAAGGCGGAGCACGACATCGGGATGGTGGTCGTGGACTACCTCCAGCTCATGCAGGGGCCGACCGAGGCGGAGAGCCGCCAGCAGGAGATCTCCTACATCTCCCGCTCCCTCAAGGCGCTCGCGAAGGAGCTCGGCCTCCCCGTCGTCGCCCTCTCGCAGCTGTCGCGCGCGCCGGACCAGCGGACGGGCGACCATCGCCCGCAGCTCTCCGACCTGCGCGAGTCGGGCGCCATCGAGCAGGACGCGGACGTGGTGTGCTTCATCTACCGGCCGGAGATGTACTACGGTCCGGTGGACAAGGACGGGAACAGCATCGAAGGCATCGCGGAGCTGATCGTCAGCAAGCAGCGCAACGGCCCCACCGGACTGGTGCCGCTGTACTTCAAGAAGGAATACACCCGCTTCGACAACCGCTCGCTGCGGGACCCGCCCCCGTCCCCCGCCCCCCCCACGCTCGCCACGCCCGCGGAGGCCGGCCGTGGCGCCTGAGGGCCTCGGTGAGCTCGCCCGCCGTCTCGCCGCCTGACGTCGGAGTCGTGATCGTGGCCGCCGGCGCCGGCGTCCGCGCCGGGCCCGGCGAGCCGAAGCAATTCCGGCCCATCCACGGCGTGCCCATGCTGCTGCGGGCGCTGCGCCCCTTCACGTCGCATCCCGAGGTGGCGCACGTGGTGATCGCGCTGCCCGCCGGCCACGCCGAGCGGCCCCCCGAGTGGCTGTCCAGGCTGCTGGGCGAGCGGCTGAGCCTCGTCACGGGCGGCACCGCGCGGGCGGACTCGGTGCGGGCGGGCCTCTCCGCCCTCCCGCGGACGGCGGGTGTCGTCCTGGTCCACGACGGCGCGCGTCCGTTCGTGAGCCGCGAGACGATCGACGGCGTAATCGCGACGGCGCGCGCGGGGTGCGGGGCGGTGGCCGCGGCGCCGCTCAGCGACACGGTGAAGGAAGTCGCCGCAGGAAACCGCATTGCCCGAACGGTGCCGAGGGAGCGCCTGTGGCGCGCCCAGACCCCGCAGGGCTTCCCGCGCGTCATGATCGAGCAGGCGTACGCCGAGCTGAGGGACCGCGACGCCGCGCCGACCGACGACGCCGAGCTGTGCGAGCGGGCAGGCTTGCCGGTGGACGTGGTGCCCGACACGCCGCACAACTTCAAGGTGACGACCGCGGACGACTTCCGGATCGCCGAGGCGTGGGCGCGCGAGCTGCGGTGAGCACGCTCCCGTTTCGCACGCCGGAGGAGGTCGAAGCGGCGCTCGAGCGCGCCGTGGCGCATCTCCGCTCCAGCCGGCTGATCGCGTATCCGACGGAGACGGTTTACGGCCTCGGCTCGTGCGCCCGGGCCGCCGACGTCCAGGCGTTGCAACAGCTCAAGGGCCGGCGACCCGACAAGCCGTTCCTGGTGCTCGTGGGCAGCCTCGACATGGCACAAGCGCTGGGGCTGGCGTTCACCGAGGCGGCGAGCGCGCTGGCGCGGGTGTTCTGGCCGGGGCCGCTCACGCTGGTGCTCCCTGGCGGAAGCGGCCGGCTGCCGGACGTCATACGGGGTCCCGAGGGCGGCGTCGCCGTGCGCTGGACGTCGCACCGCGGCATGGCGCGCCTGCTGCGGGCGCTGGGTGAGCCGGTGACCTCGACCTCCGCGAACCTGCCGGGCAGTCCCCCGGCGCCCGGCGCGGAGGCGATCGTGCGAGATTTCCAGGCGGCGGTCGAGGCGGGGACGCTGCTCGTGCTGGACGGAGGCGTGCTCGGGAACTCCCCTCCATCCACCGTGGTCGATTGCACGCAGCCGCAGCCGCGGCTGGTGCGCGAGGGGGCGCTGAAGCTGGGCGAGCTGCGGCGTGCCGCCGGGGGGCTCGCACCGTGACGACTCGATGAAGCAGATCCTGCTGGTCTGCACCGGCAACATCTGCCGGAGCCCGCTCGCGGCGGCCCTGCTCGAGCGGGCGCTGCGGGAGCGCGCCGCTGCGGGGATGGAGGTCACCTCCGCGGGGACGGGCGCCTGGGACGGCGCCCCGGTGTCCGAAGGGGCGTACCTCGTCGGTCTCGAGCGGGGGCTCGACCTCTCGGGCCACCGCGCGCGCCTGCTCACCCGCGAGCTCGTAGAGGAGGCCGATCTGATCCTCACGATGGCGCGCCATCACCGGGCCCGGGTGGACGAGCTGGGTGGCGAGGGCCGCGTCTTCGTGCTCGGGGAGTACGCCGGGCGCGAGGGTGACGACGCCGAAGTGAGCGATCCCTTCGGCGGGGATCTCGACGTCTACCGCGACACCTTGGCGGAGCTCGACGCCCTGCTCGACGCCGCGGTGGCCCGCATCGTCAAAGAGTTCGCGAGCGGTGGAAATCAACGCTAGGACCCGGCTGCTCGCGGTGATCGGGGACCCGATCGCCCATTCGCTCTCCCCCGTCATGTACAACGCCGCGCTCGGCGCGCTCGGCCTCGACGCCGTGTACGTGGCACTGCGCGCGCCGGCGGCCGCGCTGCCGGCGCTGTTCACGGCGCTCGCGGCGGTGGGCGGGGCGGGGAACGTCACGGTGCCGCACAAGGAGGCGGCGGAACGATGCCTGGCGCGGAAAACGGACCTGTGCATCCGGGTGGGAGCGTGCAATACGTTCTGGACCGAGCGCGGCGAGCTGGTGGGCGACAACACGGACGTCGCGGGACTGCTCGCGTGCCTGCAGCAGCTGGGCGGGCACGACGGCAGCTGGCTGGTGGTCGGCACCGGCGGGGCGGCGCGGGCGGCGGCCATCGCGGCCGGAGAGGCGCGCGCCCAGCTGCACGTGCTGTCCCGCGACGCCGCCCGCGCGCAGGCCTTCGCCGAATGGGCGCGCAGCCACGGCGTGCGGGCGGAGCCCGCGCGCGGGGCCCTCGAGCCCGACGTCGCCATCAACGCCACCCCGCTGGGACTGAAGGAGAGCGATCCGCTGCCGCTCGATCCCGCGCGCGCCCCCCGCCTGAGCGCCGCGCTCGACCTGGTCTACGCGCCGGGTGAGACCCGGTGGGTGCGGACGCTGCGCGCGGCCGGCGTCCCCGCCCAAGACGGCCGCGAGCTGCTGGTGCGTCAGGGAGTCGCGGCATTCACCCGCTTCTTCCCCGACCACGCGGCCCCCGTCGAAGTGATGCGCGCCGCGGTCGGGCGGGCGCTGCGTGCGTGAGGCCGTCGAGCAGCTGCTCCTTCCCGCAGAGTGCGCGCTCTGCCGCACGCTCTTGTCCTTCGATAACTCCCGCCGCCTCGTCTGCGACGTCTGCCGGCACCGCTGGCGCGCGGTGCTCCCGCCGTGGTGCGAGCGCTGCGGCCAGCCGGAGCCCCGCTTCGGAGCCTGCCGCTTGTGCGCGGCGTGGCCCGACGCGCTGCGCGCCGCCCGCTCGGCTGTGTGGCTCGAGGGCGGGGCGCGAGAGGCCGCGCACGCCCTCAAATACGGCGGCCTGCCGCGCATCGCGGAAGACCTGGCCGTGGCGATGGCGCGGGTCGCCCTGCCGGGGCGCGACACGGCGTGGCTGGTGCCGGTCCCGCTCGGTCCCGCGCGCCGGAAACAGCGGGGGTACAATCAGTCCGAGCACCTGGCCCGGGCCCTCGCGCGGCGCTGGCGGCGGCCGGTCGTCGACGCGCTCGCCCGCACGCGGGACACGGCCGCGCAAACGGCGTTGACACCGGCGGCGCGCCTGGCGAATGTGGCGGGGGCGTTTCAATTGCGGATTTCAGATTGGGGATTGCGGATTGGGCGCTCGTCCGTCGAATCCGCAATCCGCAATCCCAAATCCGCAATTGTTCTCGTTGACGACGTCTTCACCACCGGCGCGACGCTCGCCGAGGCGGCTCGCGCCCTGGAGCGGGCCGGTGCCCGCACCGTCCTGGCCGTGACGTTCGGCCGGGCCGTCCTGCCGGATTTCACCTAGGGAGCAAGGGAGCAAGGCGATGGCGGTTCGCGTGGGGATCAACGGATTCGGCCGGATCGGGCGTAACGTCATCCGGGCTGCGGTCCTGATGAAGCAGTCTGCGCTCGAGTTCGTGGCGGTCAACGACATCACCGACACCCGGACGCTGGCCCACCTGCTCAAGTACGACTCGGTGCACGGTCGCTTTCCCGGCACCGTCGAGGCGCTGGGCGACAGCCTCGTGGTGAACGGCACGGCGATCACGGTCACCGCCATCAAGGAGCCGGACAAGCTCGGCTGGAAGGACCTGGGCGTGGAGCTGGTGCTCGAGAGCACCGGTCGCTTCACCGACCGCGATGCCGCGTCCAAACACCTGGCGGCCGGGGCCCGGAAGGTGGTGATCTCCGCCCCCGCCAAAGGCGAGGACATCACGATCGTGATGGGGGTCAACCACCGGAAGTACGATCCGGCGAAGCATCACGTCATCTCGAACGCGTCCTGCACCACGAACTGTCTCGTCCCGGTGGTCAAGGTCGTGATGGACAACTGGGGCTTCCGGCACGGCTACATGGTGACGGTGCACAGCTACACCAACGACCAGCCGATCCTCGACCTCCCGCACAAAGACCTGCGGCGCGCCCGCGCCGCCGCGCTGAGCATCATCCCGACCACCACCGGCGCGGCGAAGGCGACGGGGCTCGTGATCCCGGAGGTGAAGGGCAAGATCGACGGGGTCGCGCTGCGCGTCCCGACGCCGGACGTGTCGCTCGTGGACCTGACCGCCGAGGTCGAGCGGAAGACGACGGTCGAGGAGGTCAACGGGGCCTTCAAGCAGGCGGCCTGCTCCAGCCTCGAGGGCATCCTCGACGTCTCGGACGAGCCGCTCGTTTCGGCCGACTACATCGGCAGCCTGTTTTCGAGCGTGGTGGACGCGATGTCGACGAACGTGATCGACGGCACGCTGGTCCACGTGTCGTCGTGGTACGACAACGAGATGGGCTACTCGGCACGGTGCGTGGACCTGCTGGCCTATCTCGCCGGCAAGTGAAGAAGCGCAGCCTGCGGGACCTGCCGCCGGCGGCGCTGGACGGCCGGCGCGCGCTGCTGCGCGTGGACTTCAACGTCCCGCTCAGGGCCGGCGCCGTCGCCGACGACACGCGGGTCCGCGCCGCCGTCCCGACGATCCGCTACCTGCGCGACAAGGGCGCCCGGGTCATCCTGCTGACGCACCTGGGGCGACCCAAGGGCGGACCCGATCCCGCGCTGTCCGTGAAGCAGATCGTGCGCGACGTCGAGCGGGTGCTCGGGACGACCGTGGAGTTCATTCCCGATCCGGCCGCCGGGGTCGCGGCCACGACACGTCTGCCGCGCGGCGGGGTCGCCCTCGTCGAGAACACGCGGTTCTGGCCCGGGGAGGAGCGGAACGATCCCGAGCTTGCGAGGGGCTTCGCCGCGCTGGGCGACTTCTACGTGAACGACGCGTTCGGGTCGGCGCACCGGGCCCACGCTTCGACGGAGGGCGTCGCGCGCCTGCTCAAGCCCGCGGTCGCGGGCTTTTTGATGGAAAAGGAGCTGCGCTGCCTGGGCGACCTGCTCGACTCGCCGCGGCGGCCGTTCGTCGCCATCCTGGGGGGCGCGAAGATCTCGGGGAAGATCGACGTGGTCGAGGCGCTGCTGCCGCGCGTGGACCAGGTCCTCGTGGGCGGCGGGATGGCGACCACGTTCCTGCTCGCCCTGGGCTTCGAAGTCGGGGGCTCGCTCGTGGAGCGCGACAAGGCGAGCCTCGCGAAGGCGCTGATCGCCCGGGCCGGCGCGAAGCTCACGCTGCCGCGGGGCGCGGTCGTCGCGCCGAGCCTCGAGCGCGCTGCGGAGCGCCGCGAGGTGCCGAACGACCGCATCCCACCCGACTGCGCCGTCTACGACATCGACCAGCCTACGCGGCTCGATTTCCGGGCCCGGATGATCGGGGCCAAGACGGTGTTTTGGAACGGGCCGATGGGCGTGTTCGAGACGCCGCCGTTCGACGAGGGCACCCGCGCGATCGCCGCAGCGATGCTCGAGGCGGGGACGCGCGGCGCGGTCACCGTGGTGGGCGGCGGCGACTCGGCCGCGGCGGTGGCCGGGCTCGAGGACAAGCTGACGCATGTCTCGACCGGCGGCGGCGCGGCGCTCGAGTTCCTCGAAGGGAAGCCGCTTCCCGGGGTCACCGCGCTCGAGGACGCGTGAGGCGCCTGCTCTTCGCCGCCAACTGGAAAATGCAGGTCGGGCCGGACGAGGCCCGCGCCTACCTCAAGACCTTCCGGTCCCACTACAACCGGCACGACGACCGCGACGTCTGGTTCTTCCCGCCTGCGGTGTCGCTCGAAGCCGCCGCGCAGGCCGTGCGCGAGCGGCCCGATCTGCTCGTCGGCGCGCAGGACATCTACTGGGAGCCGAAGGGGGCGTTCACAGGCGCCGTGGCCGCCCCGCTCGCCGCGCTCGCCGGGGCGAAAGCCGCCCTCATCGGCCACTCGGAGCGCCGTCACATCTTCGGAGAGACGGACGAGGAGGCGCGCAAGAAGGTCGCGGCGGCGCTCGCGGCAAACCTGCGGCCGGTGTTGTGCGTGGGCGAGACCCTGGCGGAGCGTGAGGCGGGGCACACGCTCGCGGTGGTGCACCGGCAGCTTTCGGGCGCGCTCGGCGCCCTCGACCCCGCGAAGCTCGCCCCGGTGACGGTCGCCTACGAGCCGGTGTGGGCGATCGGCACGGGACGCAACGCCCTCCCGCAGGACGCCGCGCACGTCCACCGCGAGATCCGGGCGTGGCTCACCGGCCGGGGCGCGGCCGGGACCCGCGTCCTGTATGGGGGCAGCGTAAACCTCAAGAACATCGCCGAGCTGCTCGCCGAGCCCGAGCTCGACGGCGTGCTCGTGGGCGGCGCGTCGCTCGATCCCGCGGGTTGGGCCAAGCTTGTGGAGACGGCGGCCGCGTAGCTATTATCCGCCGCGTATGTACGGCGTCCTGGTCAGCGTCCTCATTCTCGACTCGCTCGTGCTGACGGCAGCCATCCTGCTGCAAGCGGGGCAGGGCGGCGGGCTCGCCTCGCTCGGCGGAGGCGCCGGCACGGAGACGTTCATGGGCGGGCGCCAGGCGACGACCCTGCTGCATAAGGTCACGTGGTGGGCCGCCGGCCTGTTCCTGTTCCTGGCGCTGGTGCTCGCGCTCACGTCCTCGCGGAGCGGCGCGCCCCGCTCGGTGATCGACACCACAGCCCCGCAACCGGCTCCCGTCCAACCCGCACCGCTGCCGCTGCAGTCGACGCCCGAGCCACCGCCCCAACCCTCAGGCAAGAGACCGCCCAATCCCTGATCGTTACCCCGCCGGCGTGCTGCTCGAGGACGGAGCCTGGTTCCCCGGAACCGCGCCCATTCCCTTCGAGCCCACCTACGCCGAGGTCGTCTTCACCACCAATCTGTCCGGCTACCAGGAGGTGTTCACCGACCCCTCCTACCTCGGTCAGATCGTGGTGATGACGGCGCCGATGATCGGCAATTACGGCATCAATCCCGACGACGTCGAGTCCGATCGCCCGCGCGTCGCGGGGGTGGTGGTGCGTGAGCTGACGGTCAAGCCATCCAACTGGCGGGCGACCGGCGCGCTCGCCGACTGGCTCGCGACGGCGCGCGTGCCGATCGTCACCGACGTGGACACGCGGCAGCTCACGCGCCACATCCGCTCGAAGGGCGCGATGCGGGGCGCGCTGGCACCGGGGGAGCAACCGGCCGACGCCGTGCGCGCGGCCCTCGCCGCGAGCCCGTCGATGGACGGACTCGACCTCGCCACCCACGCGACCATCGAACGGGAATACCGCGAGGGGCCCGCCGACTCGTCGCGCCATATCGTGGCGTACGACTACGGGATGAAGCGCAACATCCTGCGGCTGTTCCTGCAACACCATTGCCGGGTCACCGTGGTGCCGGCGGGCACACCGGCCGCGCGGGTGCGCGAGCTCGAGCCGGACGGCCTGTTCCTCTCCAACGGCCCGGGCGATCCCGCGGCCGTCACGTACGCGATCGGCACGCTGCGCGAGCTCGCCGACGGGTCGCTGCCGATCTTCGGCATTTGCCTTGGCCACCAGCTGCTCGGACTGGCGCTCGGCGGAACGACGGTCAAGCTGCCCTACGGGCACCGGGGCGGGAATCACCCCGTGCGCGATCTCGTGACAGGACAAGTGCTTATCACGTCGCAGAACCACGGATTCGCGCTGCGGGGCGACACCGGCGGCGTCCCCGGTGCGACGGCGCTTGAGGTCACGCACCTTAACCTCAATGACGGTACCGTCGAAGGGGTGCGGCACCGCGAGCACCCCATTTTCGCCGTCCAGTACCACCCGGAGGCCTCGCCGGGCCCGCACGACGCCCAAGGACACTTCCGGCAGTTCCTCCAAGCTCTTGACACACAATAGGTAAGCCCGTAAGTTGGCGCCGCGTCCCGACAGCCCTTGGGCCCTGCAAGGTGGAAGGATGACGAAGGCCGACCTCGTCGAAAAGGTCACCGCTCACATAGCACGCACCGCCGGTCCCCTCATCTCTAAAAAGGACTGCGCGCGGGTCGTTGACTCCTTTTTGGACGCGGTCAAGGCGGCGCTGGCCGAGCAGCATAACATTGAGATTCGCGGATTTGGGACGTTCAAGATCCGCCAGCGCAAGACTCGCATGGCACGCAACCCGCGCACCGGTGACCCGGTCGAAGTGGCGGCCCGCCCGGTGCCGGTGTTCAAGCCCAGCAAGGAGTTGCGGGCCATGGTCGCGGAGGCGAGCGCGAAGGTCACCCCTTGAAGCCCTGGCGCGCCGTGCTCGCGGCCCGGACTAACCGTCTGGGCCGCCTTGTTTTGCGCGGGGTACCGAGGCTCACCCCACTCCGGAGCGCACTGGTGCGTCACTGCGTCGCCTGGCTCGTCGCCGTCCCCCTCGTTCCCCTGTCCGCCCAGGCCGTCCGCTACGAAGTCTCGGTGCCGTCGCCCGCCGCGCACCTGTTCCACGTCGCCGCCGAGTTTCCGGCGCGCGGCAAGGACACCCTGTATGTGTCGCTCCCCGCGTGGAGCCCCGGCGCGTACGAAATCCAGAACTATGCGCGGTACGCGCGCCAGTTCGGCGCCAAGACGCCTTCGGGCCAGGCGCTGTTCTGGGACCGGTTGGACAAGGACACGTGGCGCGTCGCGACCGGCAAGAGCGACCGGGTGACCGTCGAGTTCGACTACCTGGCGGACACGATCGACCTTTCGCTGGCGCGCATCGCGGGCGACTTCGGCCAATTCCTCGGCACCAATCTCTTCCTGTACGAGGAAGGCCAGCTGCAGCGCCCCGCGGAGGTGCGGTTCAAGCTGCCCGAAGGCTGGCAGGTGACGACCGCGCTCAAGGGGTCGGGCGCGGGTCCGTACACCGCGGGCGACTACCACGAGCTCGCGGACGCCGAGACGTTCGTGGGGAAGTACAGCCTCGATTCGCTGCGGCTGGACGAGAAGTGGGTCCGCATGGCCGTCTGGCCCACCGACGCGTACACGCCGGCGGTCGCGCGCAACATGCGGGCCGACGTCGAGAAGATCGTGAAGACCGAGAACGCCCTGCTGGGCGGCCCGCCGTACGACCACTACACGGTGTTCTTCAACGTCATCCGCGAGCCGGTGAACTTCGGCGGCGGGCTCGAGCACAGCGCGTCCCAGTTCGACATCATGCCCCAGAGCGCGTTCGCGGACGCGGCGGGCAACTTCGGCGACTTCATGGTCCCGCTCATGTCCCACGAGTACTTCCACCTCTTCAACGTGAAGCGCATCCGGCCGGCGGAGATGTGGCCGTACGACTATCACGCGGAGCAATTCACGCCGCTCCTGTGGTGGTCCGAAGGCGTCACCGACTACTACGCGGACCTGACGAACATCCGCTCGGGGCTGTGGACCGCCGAGCAGTTCCTGAGCAACGTCGCCCAGGACATGCAGCAGGTCGAGTCCGCTCCCGAGCCGTGGAGCGAAGAGGACGGCAGCGTCGCGACGTGGATCAACGAGCTGTTCGTCAACAGCTCCCAGCTGTATTACCCCAAGGGGGCGCTCACCGGAATGCTGCTCGACATCGCGATCCGCGACGCCACGGACAACCGCAAGAGCCTGGACGACGTGACGCGGGCGCTCTACACGCGCTTCTACCAGAAGAACAAGGGCTTCACGACCGCGGAGCTGCTCGGGTTGCTGCGCGAGGCCGGGATGCCCGACGTGGACGGCTTCTACCAGCGCCACGTCAACGGCCGGGAGCCGCTACCGTACGAAACGGTGCTCCCGAAGGCCGGGATCGCCTTCGCGCGGCAGACGCTGTCGAACCCGTTTCTCGGGGTGAACGCCCAGCCCGGCCCGGAGGGAAAGCTGATCGTGCAGGGAGTGATTCCGGCCAGCGCCGCGGAGGCGGCCGGGCTCCAGGCGGGCGACGTATTGCTCAAGGTGGGCGACGTCGAGACGCGGGCGAACGACGACTGGGGACTGAAGTTCCGCCAGCGCTATCGCGGCCAGGCGGGCACGCCGCTCCCGATCACGGTCGAGCGGAGCGGCCAGACCATGACCCTGACCACCCAGCTCAAGGAACGCACCACGAGCGCGTTCACCGTGACGCAGGCCCCGGATCCGGGCCCGAAACAGACCAGGATCTGGCGCGGGCTCACGACCGGTTCCACCGGAGGCTCGTGACGGCTAGCTTCCCACCGGATATGCCGTTCGCCCCCCCGTCCGGTACGATTCGCGTCCGCTTTTTCGCCCGCTACGCCGAGCTGGTGGGCCGTGCCGAAGCGGCCGTGTCCGTACCGCTCCCCGCCACAGTCGGCGACGTGGTGCGCCGCGTGCGGGAGCAGCTTCCGGGAGCCTGTGATATCCCTGAGCGCCCGCTCACGGCGGTGAACTTGCGGCACGTCAAGCTGGACGCCAGCGTACGGGATGGGGACGAAGTGGCGCTGTTGCCGCCGATTGCGGGAGGCTAGATCGTTGCACGACGCACGACGCACGTCGCACGAGTCTGCTCATGACCTACCTGACGCGTGACCCCATCGCCCTCGACGCCCTCCTCGCCGAGGTCTCTTCCCCGGCCCGCGGGGGCACGTGCGCTTTCCTCGGCACGGTGCGGAACGGTCCGGATGAGGCCGGCGTGACGGCGATCGAGTACTCGGCGTACGAAGTCATGGTCGAGGCCGAGCTCGGGCGCATCACGGCGGAGGCGCGAGAGCGGTGGCCCGGGGCGGGCGTCGCGGTGCGCCACCGGCTGGGCATGATCCCGGCCGGCGAGGCGAGCATCGCAGTCGTCGCGGCGGCGTCGCACCGCGCCCAGGCATTCGAGGCGTGTCGCTACGTGATCGAGGAGGTGAAGCGCCGCGTTCCCGTCTGGAAGAAGGAGCTGCGAGCGGACGGGAGTGCCGTGTGGGTAGACGCCAGCGGCCACCCGACGACCTCACCCCCTGCCCATGTCTAACACCGCGCTCCACGACACCTTCGGCCGTCCGCTCGCGAGCCTCCGGATCTCGGTGACGGACCGCTGCAACATGCGGTGCCGCTACTGCATGCCGGAGGACGAATACGTCTGGCTGCCGCGGGAGTCGATCCTCACGTTCGAGGAGATCACCCGGCTCGTCGGAGTGTTCGCGTCGCTCGGCGTGCACAAGGTGCGGCTCACGGGCGGCGAGCCGCTGCTGCGGCACGATCTTGCTTCGCTCGTCGCGATGATCGCCCGCGATCCGCGCATCGCCGACCTCGCGGTGACGACGAACGGGCTCT
>WNGA01014832.1_pt1 | contig 13446 bp, 13 predicted proteins | sample 5400061 | NCBI WGS metagenome assembly WNGA01 (sample SAMN13153366, study PRJNA577476) | soil metagenome | isolation source: 100 cm soil or saprolite under grassland replicate 2 | place: USA:California | collected 2016-06-15 | reverse complement strand
ACCAACCAGGCTGGGATTGTAAGGCGCGATTCCCTGCCCACCAGGCAGCGCGCGATTTCGTTGAAGAGGTCGCGCGTGCTTAAGGGCGCCGGGTCCGCAAGCTGAATAGTTTTGCCGATCGAAAGCGGATCTTGTGCAAGTCTGGCCATCGCCTCAACTACGAAGTCAACCGGAACAAGATTCAACTCCACGACACTGTTACCGATGTTAAGCGTAGAAAGCAGGGAAGGCCACTTCAGTAGATAGCGGATCAGATAATAGATGCCGTCATACTTGGTGGTTTCACCCGTCCGCGAATCACCGCAAACTACCGCTGGACGATGGATAGTAACCGGCAATTCTGATTTCAACTTCTCAACTTCCAACTCCGCCAAATATTTGGTTTCTTCGTAGTGGTTGCGAAAGCCAGCTTCGTGACGCAACTCGTTTTCCAAAATCCGGCCGGTGCGTTTGCCGGCGACGTAGCAAGTCGAGACGTAATGATAGTGCCGCAGATCAGACAGCGAACGCGCAAACGCATTTACGTTGCGCGTACCCTCAACGTTCACGAGCAGCCCCAGCTCGCGCGTCACCGCCAGGTTATAGATCGCCGCCAGGTGAAAGAGGATGGTCGATTTTGAACGAGCCATTTCCAAATCCGCTGACGACATTCCGAGATGGGGTACCGTTATGTCACCGGGCAGCAGTATGAAATCGGATTGTGATCTGCCAATCTGGTCGGTGATGTTCCTCAGCTCAACCTCCGCACGTTCAGCGAAGGCTGGTTGCACGAGTAACATGAAGCGGGCGCCTTCCCTGGCCAGGCGATGCAGCAGACGAGTCGCAATGAAACCGGGAAAGCCTGTTAGAAAAATTGTTTGTTCCGTCAACATGGATGGTTAGATCTGAAATGTGGTTCATGATCCCTCAAAGCCGAGGTCTGGTTCCCTGCACCTTTAGCTTAGCCTTAACCGGTTGAGTATAATTCAGGCGCTCAAAAGCGACATAACCGGCGTCCTGATATTTGGTTGAAGACGCGGAAACGGCTAAAACAATAGATGAGTATTGATACAGACAACATCGATGAAGATGACACTTCGCCAGCTGCGAAGTATGAAGCCAAGCAGCTTTTCCAGGAGGCTTACCAAGCCCAGCTTGCGGAAAACTATGAAGACGCAATAGAGCTTTACAAACGGTCAATCGAAACTTATCCGACTGCAGAAGCACACACGTTTCTCGGCTGGGTTTATAGTTTTCAGGACCGCTACGATGAAGCGATCGAAGAGTGTCTGGAGGCAATTCGCGTCGATGAGACGCTGGGGAATCCTTACAACGACATCGGCAGTTATCTGCTGGCCAAAGGCGATACCTATAGCAGCGTGCGCTGGTTCAAACGCGCCTTATATGCACCGCGTTACGAATCGTACGCCTTTCCGCATTTCAACCTCGGCCGGATTTATGAAACCCGCCGGAAATATCTGGAAGCAGCCAGACATTATGGCAAGGCGCTTGAACAACAGCCGGGCTTCAGCGAAGCCGCCAGCGGGCTGCACCGCATGCAGGCGTTGCTGAACTGAGATGAGTGATGACTGCGTGGACAGTCAGGTAGCAGTGATTTTCCATTTTTCATTTATCATTTGTCAGTTTACATTGATGGATTCAAGTTTGAAGTGCAACAGAATATTCAGCAGGAAAGGTTGTAGTACTTCTCTCATTAACACCTGGCTTCAGCCAGGTGAACGGGGATATGCAACTAATTCTGAAACCGTTTAAACGGTTTCCACTTCTGCTTGCTCTGCAATCACCTGGCTGAAGCCAGGTGTTAATGAGAGTTAACAGCATCAACTAAGAAAAGACACTTGCGTTGCACTTCCAACTTGAATCCGCGATTTGAAGGACGATCTAGAGTTACTAAGCGCTACCCTGACTGAGTTTGAATGGCAAATGAAAATTGAGAAATGGAAAATGGAAAATGAATTCCGGGCTAGTTTTGCGCCCTCTCATCAATTGCTTTTGATTGGCGTCTTCTTTCTCTTCTCATCCACAGCTACGTAAACGACCTCTGCTTCCGTCACGCGTACTTGCTCTTTCGATACACCAATTCTCTCTGTTTCGACAATCACGCGAATCGTGATTGAGGTGTTACCTATTCTGATCGTTTCTGCATAGAAGCTCACCAGGTCACCGACAAATACCGGCTTGTGAAAGATAACCTCGCGCATCGCGACCGTTACGAATCGAGGCATGGCAGTACGACGGTGCGCCTCTATTGCCCCGGCCATGTCGATGTAACTGAGGATGACGCCGCCGAAAACTGTGCCAGCCGAGTTAGTGTCGCGGGGTAGAAGCGTGATTCGAATAGCTGGGTCGCGGTAAGAGTTCATCAGTATTCTCCTGAATTAATAAGTCATGCAACCGGAACAAAGTCGGGTCGCGGGAGTCTAATTATGCGCTGGCTACGTCAAACCCGGGATATGAAAGGACTGACAGCCATGCCTACCACAATTGCGCTTTATTATCTCAGCTTGATCGCGATCAGTTTTTTGCAAGACGATACTTCCAGTGACTTCAGCGACCTCGGCAAGAAACTATTGGGAGGATTTACCCTCGCAGTCGTGGTTGCCGTCGCCTACACGTTTATCAAACTGCGTCTGCGCGACAAGAAGCCACCTGCGGAATTTATTTCCATCCGAGATCATGGAGGAAACGCAGGGCCATCGCCGCGAACTGACCAATGGTAGGAGTCCGCCGAGTCAGGCGCAACGATAATGACCCCTTCCTTTTCTGCCAAATTATTCCACTTCTCGGCAAGCGAAAGGCCGACGTGGTTTGAACCGTGCAGGAGCACGACCAAAGGAACCGGCGACGATGGCTGCACGTTCTTCGGAACGTAAAGGTAGTAAGTTCGCTTCTTGCCTTCCGAGACGATCGTTTCCTTTGAAATCTTCTGCGCTAAGGCGCCGGCTGGCGCAAAGACAAGAATGAAAGCGAGAAGTATGAGTCTCATGTGAGCCATGTCATGAAACTAGATCTTTAGCTGCCGCCTTGTCCAGTCAGTGATTGCCTGCTTCAAATCATCCAGGTAGCCTTCGAAGAAATGGCCGGAGTGTCTGATGACCTTCAACTCGACATTGGGATTATGTTGTTTGATCTCGGTCACCAACTCCTGCAGCCGCGGCAGGCTGCCAAATTCATCCCGGTCGCCATGGATAAACAATATCGGCTTGCGACAAGCGGCGAGAAAGCTGAAGTCATACTTGTCGACGGGCGTACCAATGCTGATCAAATTGACAACGCGCTCGTCAGAAATACCAACTTCCAAGCCGACGCGGGCGCCGAATGAGAAACCACAAAGTGTGATTGGTCTTCCGGGAAAGCTCTCAGCCAGATAATGCAACCCGGCGCGCACGTCTTCGACCTCACCCCGTCCTTCGTCGTGCTCACCGGTGCTTTGTCCTACCCCGCGAAAATTTATTCGCAGCGTAGTCAACCCTGCGTCATTAAGTGCACTGGCGGCGCGAAAGACGACCTTGTTATGCATCGTGCCGCCGCCCAGCGGATGCGGATGAAGCACCAGGGCAACTCCCAACGCCGGACCACTGCGCGGCTCTTTTAGGATCGCCTCGAGCTGGCCGTGCACTACGGGAATGAAAAGATTACCCGTTGGATACATGAACAGAACCTACCATATAATCCAAGAGAAGTTTGACTTCGAAAGCATGAAAGATTAGCTTTTCTTCGTTTGCATCATAAACTCTCAATTTCAGTCACATACAAAGTTCAGGCTGGCGAATGGCGCTGGAGGGCACGAAATGGCAAGCGACAATTCGCGAACTGAATCGGCACAGCCCTTAGCTCCTGTCGATATCATCGAAAGCTCTCGCATTGTTACGGAGACCGCCTCCGACGCAATCATTACCATCAACGAAAACAGCAGAATCATATTTGTCAATCGTGGGGCGGTAAATATTTTCGGCTACTCGATTGAAGAAATGCTCGGCGCTGAACTTATTATGTTGATGCCGGAGTATCTTCGTCATCTTCATCGTGGTGGACTACAGAATTATTTGGAAACCGGAACAAAACATATTTCCTGGGTGGCCGTAGAACTTCCCGGGCGTCATAAAAGCGGAACGGAGATTTCGCTTGAACTTTCCTTCGGAGAGTTTCAGAAAGAAGGTCAGCGCTTTTTTACGGGCATCGCGCGAGACATAACTAAACGAAAACAAACTGAGACCCGGCTGGCAGCGCTGCAAAAAGTGACCGATGTGGCGCTCGGCCACTTGTCGTTGGATGAATTGCTTCCCGAGTCGCTCAATCGGATCCGCGAGGTTTTGAATGTCGATACTGTCGCTATCCTTCTGCTGCGATCCGAAGGAGATGAGCTCGTCGCCTGGGCCGCGCAAGGTCTCGAGGAAGAAATTGAAAAGGGCGTACGCATCCCTTTTGGCAGAGGTTTTGCCGGCAAGGTGGTAGAGCAAGGTAAGCCAATCATCATCGACGATGTAAGCAAGGCAGATGTTTACAATCCACTACTACGCCAAAAGGGCATCAAGTCCTTGCTCGGCGTTCCTTTGTTTGTTGAGGGCCGTGCAACCGGTGTACTTCATGTCGGCAAGTTCCATTTTGCACACTTCACTAGCGAGGACGTGCGACTTTTGCAGTTGGCGGCCGACAGAATAGCCCTCGCCATTGAGAATGCGCGTCTTTACCAGGTTGAAAAGACTGCGCGCGCCGTCGCGGAAGAGGCAAATCGAGCCAAAGACGAGTTTCTGACTATTCTTTCACATGAGCTTCGCACACCCCTCACGCCTATCATTGGCTGGGTCCACATGATGCAAAATGGTGTCTTGCGGGAGGCTGAATTCGGTAAGGCGCTCTCGATAATCAACAGAAATGCCTACGGTCTCAAGCGCTTGATAAATGACTTGCTGGATATGTCGGCTATTTTGAGCGACAAGATGCGGATTGAGGCAGCCTCTGTTTTGCTGGCATCTGTTTTGTCGGAATCGGCGGAGAACCTGGCTTCCTATGCGCGCGACTCACGGGTCGAACTTCAGCTCGACCTTTCTATGGAAGCGTCTGCTTTGATCATCAAGGGCGATCGCAATCGTCTCATTCAAACTTTCTCCAACATCCTGCATAACGCAATAAAATTCTCCCCTGCCGGCAGCCAGGTGCAGGTCAAATGTGAGGCCAATGATTCTGAAGTAATTGTCCGCATCGTGGATCATGGGCAGGGCATATCGACTGAGTTTTTACCTTACGTCTTTGAACGCTTTCGACAGGAAGATTGTTCACGCACTCGTGCTTATGGCGGACTTGGGCTGGGACTGGCACTGGTTAAGAGCTTCGTAGTGGCCCACCGCGGCACAATTGAAGCGGCCAGCGAAGGTGAAGGTAAAGGAAGTGTATTTGTGATCAAATTGCCACGTGACGGCACGTTCCCCGGAAGAAATGGAGAAGAAGAGCGGAAGAGTGATCTTGAGAAAGGAAAAAATTGCGTACGCATTTTGATCGTCGAAGATCAACCGGATACCCTGGAAATGTTATCAGCGCATTTTCGAGTTAGGGGCTATGAAACTCTGCCTTGTGGTTCCGCCGCAGAAGCCATTGAGATTGCGGATCGGGAAACCTTCGACATATTGATTTCGGATATTGCTATGCCGACAACGGATGGACTGCAACTAATAAGAAACTTGCGTCAGAGGGAAAATCTGAAAGACGTTCCGGCGATAGCGCTAACGGGATATGCTGCTCAGAAGGATGTTGCGGCGGCAATTGCTGCCGGTTTCAATATGCACCTTGCGAAGCCAATTGAGCCGACCGAGCTTTCGGCGGCGGTCGAGAAGCTCCTGGCTTCTTGTCAGAACCCGGGGCGTTAGGGAGCGGAACACGGAGTCACAAAAAGACGGAAGATTACTATTTCGAGAGAATTCCTAGACAGGAATTCTTCTTTCGGCTACATTAAGTCCCCCCCTGACTTGCTGCGAGTATTTGAAATCTTTAAGCGCGGAAGGTCCTGATGATAGAGTCACGCTTGGCCCCGACTGCCGCTGCTAACTACTGGAATCTTATGCGATTCTCGAGTCAATTTTTACCTTCTCGAGGACAGGAAACCGGATCAAGTTCACCATCGAAAGATTCCTCGCTCAGGGAAACTCAACAAGGCCGCCGCGCTTTGGTTGTTGATGACACCTCTGATGTTACAGAGATGCTTTCGATGTTGATGACGCATGCGGGGTATGACGTATCCACAGCTTCGAGTGCTCATGACGCTATAGCCATAGCGCGCGACCGTCATTTCGACGTAATCATTTCCGATATTGGCATGCCCGAAATGAACGGCTACCAACTTGCAGAGGCATTAAGAGCGCTGCCGGGTTATGAGAATGTGCCTATGGTGGCAGTCACCGGTTATTCCATGTTTGACGATCGCAATCGCTCGCTAAACGCCGGGTTTAATGAGCATGTGACTAAACCGATTGACCCGCGTGCCTTCCTCGAACTTATCGAACAACTGTGAAACTAAGCTGCGCTTGCCATAAAGCAGTTGGGCGGTAGATGAAAACCTCGCCGCATCTTCCCGTAATTCTTAAATCCGAAACTGCCATACGCGCTGTTCAACTGTGTGCCGGTGCGATTGCGATTGGCCTGATCTTCTGGAAATTGCAATTCTCAACTTCATCAATTTGTTGCGGCGACTATGATGGTTACTATCACATCAAGTGGAGCCGCATGCTTTGGGAGTCGTTACGCAACCGAAACTTTCCACCTCAGTTTACGTGGTTGCCGCTTACGACCCTCGATCCAAGACACTACGTCGACCATCACCTGCTCTTTCATGTCCTCCAGATGCCATTCACATGGTTTGGCAACCTCCGCCTGGGCGCAAAAATTTCTGCAGCTATCTTCGCAAGCCTGGCGGTCCTCTCCTGCTACTGGCTGATATTGCGCTACCGAATCCGTTACCCACTGATTTGGCTGTTGGCATTGCTTGCATGTTCGGCGCCGTTTCTCTATCGGCTCAACATGGCAAAGGCGCCACCGTTTGCCATCATTTATCTGATAATCGGGATTCATCTTCTCTTCAGCAAAAAGTATTGGCCTCTCATTCCGCTCAGCTTCATCTTCACCTTAACTTACGACATGTTTGTCTTGCTGATTCTGGCAGCGATAATCTGGACCGCGGTGATTGGCTGGACAGAACGTCGCTTTGAATGGCGACCCTTAACCTGGGTGGCCATAGGAGCACTTGCGGGTTTGGTCATCAATCCTTACTTTCCTCAAAACCTGCACCTCCTCTACGAACATCTGAAAATCAAGCTGACCCCGTCGGATTTCTCTACCGACGTCGGGAAGGAATGGTATCCCTACGATTCCTGGGAATTCATTGGTAACTCGCTGGTGGCCTGTGTGGCAATGCTTGTTGGTTACATTAGTTTCGATCCTTCAGATCGGAGGCGCTCGCATCATCAATTGTTTTTCCTCATCTTTTCCACGGCGTTGATGATCATGACGGCACGCTCGAAGCGATTCGTCGAGTACTGGCCTCCTTTCGCCGTCATATTTTCCGCCTTCACACTCCAACCGTGGTTGCTCGGTACTCGTTCTACGCTGACCCGGTTATCAACTGATATGCTCGACGAGCTACAACCGTTTCTTGATCGGCATGGTCCCGGGTCACCAATAAATGAAACTGAGCGCCAGGAGCTTTTCAAATCAATTATCTCCGCAACCATCGCGATTGCTCTGGCTGTCGTCTTTTTCATAAATATTGCCGGTATCAAGGATCTCGGTGTTAAGGGCGTCATCCGGGACATTGCTGACAGTGGCTCGCACGACTATTATCGCGCGGGCGCTGAATGGATGCGCGCCAACCTGACGCCCGGCCAAATAATCTTCAACACAGACTGGGACGACTTTCCTCGATTATTTTATTTCGATCCAACTCACGCTTACGTCTCAGGACTCGATCCAACCTATCTCTACGATAAAGATCCGGCGCTCTCGAAACTCAACGACGACATCACACTGGGCAAGGAAGAGGATCCTGGTCCATTAATTCGTGATCGCTTTGGCTCGCGCTACGTGTTTACCGATAATTCGCACGGCGACTTCTTTGACAACGCCCAGAAGAGTGGTTGGTTTGAGATCGTCTACGAAGACCGCGATTGCACGATCCTCCATATCCGTGATCAAAAAGCGGAGCCGCCACCGGAGGAATCCGAACCTAATGACACTGGGAACGAAGAATCTCAACCGGAGCCGCAGCAGGATAACAGGCCGTGAATGGGGATGGTGGTTGAAGTTCACATTGATTTTTTGGTATGCCCCACGTGATTCCAAACAACACTTTTTTAGATTAATATCTGAATCAAATGCTGCGCAAACAACTTATTCCGAGCCTGATTATGCTGGCCCTGGTTGTCGCCGGAGTTACGCTGACCTCATGTGGCAACGGCAATAAGAGCGGTGCTCCTGCAAGTGCGCCCACCGAAGCGCAGCCGACGCCCGCCGTGTCACCAAAGACCGGTTTTGAGGCTGATCTTGATTACGTTCGCAGGGGTCAATACACATACGTTTGGGTCGTTTCCCGGAAAGACGGGAAGCCCCTCGATAGAAACGATGCCGCGTTTCTGCGAACGAACGCGCCACAGGTTGTTGATTGGGTCACTACCGATGAAGGCAAGCGAGTTATCGCAGGGACAAACTTTGACCTGACTAAAGGACCCTTGGGTTTATTAAAGAAACGCTTCAGCGTCGAGGACTACACGGGAAAATAAAAAGGCAGAACTCAGGAGTCAGGACTCAGAACTCAGGAGTCAGGACTCAGAACCCTTCTGAGTCCTGACTCCTGAGTCCTGAATCCTGTCTCCTATTTCTTCGCGAAGTCTCCAGCCTTGATGATTGTGATCTTAGAAGGATCGATATACCGGCGCATTGCCCTGACTATTTGTTCGGGCGTGAGCGCCTTCAGCTTGGCATCGAGGTCGGCGTCAAACTGAAGAGTTCTACCTAAAAACAGGTAGTTGTTCAAACGACTTGCCAACTCGTTGTCCTGAGCGCGACTAACCTGGCGCGATTGCAGGTAGCCAGACTTGGCGCCCTCGACCTCTTCGGCTGTGAAACCATCCTTCAACATTCGCGCGATCTCTTCCTTGAACGCAGCCTCAAGCTTCTCTACATTTTGCGGCGCGTAGATCGCCGAAGCCGTGAAGCGCCCGTATTCATCAAGCGCGCTGATATTGACGCCGGAGCCGACCCCGTAGCTCAAGCCCTCCTTCTGCCGAATGCGCGCAGACAGTCGCGAATTCAGGAAGCCGCCCCCGAGCATATAATTTCCCAACAGTAGTGCGGGATAATCGGGGTTGTCATCGCGAATTTTCAGGTTAAGACCGGCAACGAAAAACGCGTTGGCCTTGTCGGGCGTTGGAAACGATTGATTGCCCGGGGCGACTTCCTTGTAGATACTCGGCACTCGCACGAAGGGTTTCGGACTCTTCCAGTTTCCGAACAGTTCCGCCGCCAGTTTGGCAATTTCTTTGTCGTCGAAATCACCAATCACTGTTAACTGCGCGTTTGAAGCGCCATAGAAGTCTTTGTAAAACTGCTTCGCCTGTTCGAGAGTTGCGGCCCGCAATACTTTCCTCCGGACTTGAGATGTAGCGCACGTCACCCTTGGGGAATGGACTCAACCGCCGGCTAAACTCCGTAAAAGCAATCTGCGTCGGCTCGCTCTTCTGTTGTTCGATATTCGTGAGGTTCTCATGCTTGAGCATTTCAAACTCCGTCGCCGGAAAGGCAGGCTCCCGAAGCACTTCTGCCATAAGACGCATTACGGCAGGCAGGTTCTCACGTGTTGTTTCAATAATGACCGTGGCCTGCGTTGCGCCTCCGAAAACATTGGCGCGCGCCTTCAAACGATCAAGCTCATCCTGGATCTGCTGGCGTGTATGCTTCGCGGTACCGCGCATCAACATTGAGCCCGCGAGTTGAGCGTCCGTAGAGCGATTCATCAAACTCTTCTCGTCGCCATAGCGCAGCACCATCTGTGCAACCACCTTGCCACCCCGTGTCTTTTTCGGCAGGAGTGCAAGCTTGATGCCGCCTGCGTCACCACGCACGGTGCGTGCTTCAATGTTGGCCGGCGATGGATCAAAAGCCTCGCCAGCCGCTACGGTCGGGTCACCCTTGTAGTCTTTCAACGCCGCGGACAGATCCGGTGTGGCGGGAATCTCCGCGCGGTCGGGTTTGGCTGTGGGAATGAAGAGTCCCAGCGTGCGATTGGCCGGTTTGAAATAGCGCGCCGCGACCTGGGTTACCTCTTCGGGGGTGACTTTGCGCAACCGGTCGCGATGAAGGAAGAATAAGCGCCAGTCGCCTGCACCAATAAACTCGCTCAACGTTACTCCCACGCGGTCGGAGTTATTTAGCGTGAGCTCGATGTTTTTCAATAATTGAGCCCGCGCGCGCTCGACTTCGTCTTTTGTGGGCGGCGCCGCGCTGATGCCCTCAATGGTTTCGAGCAGCGTGTCGCGTGCCGTCTCAAGCGAATCACCCTGACGAACTTCGGCGCCGAAAATTGCCAGCGTCGGGTCGTGCCATTGAAAGTCGAAGCCAAAAATCGAACTCGCCTTTTTCGATTCCACGAGTGCCTTATGCAGCCGGCCGGAAGGAGTGTCTCCCAGGATTTGAGCGATGATGTCAATCGCGGCGAAGTCCGGATGTGATCCGGCGGGAACATGATAGAGCGCCTGCACCAGTTGCGTGTCGCCCGTGCGACGCAGCGTTACTGAGCGTTCACCATCCTGCGTGGGCTCTATGGTATAGATTTTCTGCAGCGTGCGTGTCGGGCGTGGAATGGGCGAGAAATATTTGTCCACGAGCCCGAGTGTTTTCTGTTCGTCAAACTTGCCCGCGATGAGCAACACAGAGTTATCCGGTTGGTAGTAAGTACGATAAAACGCCTGTAGCCGTTCGATCGGCACGTTTTCAATGTCGCTGCGTGCGCCAATTGTAGTCTTGCCGTAGTTATGCCAGATGTAAGACGCGGCCATTGAGCGCTCGAGCAAAACGTTGAAAGGGCTGTTCTCGCCCAGTTCAAATTCGTTACGTACGACGGTCATCTCGCTATCCAGATCTTTCTTCGCGATGAAAGAGTTGATCATGCGGTCGGATTCAAGATCGAGCGCCCAGTTAAGGTTCTCGTCAGTAGCAGCGAAAGTTTCGAAGTAGTTAGTGCGATCAGACCAGGTCGACCCGTTGGGACGAGTACCATGCGAGGTCAACTCTTGCGGGACATTCGTATGTTTTGGCGTGCCTTTGAAAACCATGTGCTCAAGCAGATGAGCCATTCCCGTCTCACCGTAATTTTCTGTCGCTGAACCGACGAGATACGTCATGTTTACGGTTATGGTTTGCTTACTCTGATCGGGGAACATAAGAACGCGGAGACCGTTAGCCAGCCGGTACTCATTGATGCCTTCTACAGAGGTTACGAACGTGATTCCCTTGGGCAAGGTCGTGGCAGTAGTCTGAGCAAGGGCGCCAAAAGATGAAGCCAGCAGGCCGACGAGCAGCGCGACTAGGATAAGTGCGCGAAAAGTGTTGAGACGCGAGTTCATAAATTTCTCCTAAAGTTTACTGAATCTGATCCTGGTTTAAGATTGGATTAACGGCAGTTTCATGGCTTGGCAATCACGGCAGGAGCACAAGTTTACCAAACTGCGCGCGGTCCTCCATCAACTCGTGCGCGCGGCGAGCTTCCACGAGTGGCAAAATCTGATCGACCACGGGGCGAATCTTTCCGCTCTCGACGAATTTCATGGCCTCCAGCAACTCACTCTTTGAGCCCATGAACGATCCGAGAATTGTTAGATGCCGATAGAAAATCTGACGAATATCGGTTTGCGCCGCGAAGCCGCTGGTGGCACCGCACGTTACCAGACGCCCATTGCTTTTTAATGAGGCAATCGATCCGGACCAAGTCGACGCTCCAGTGTGCTCGAACACTACATCGACTCCCCGTCTATTAGTCAACCGCTTAACGTCCTTAGGCCAATCAGCGTTTGTGTAGTTCACGATCTCGTCCGCGCCCAGTTCCTTAGCTTTCGCAAGCTTTTCGTCTGAACTCGCGGTAGCGATCACGCGCGCGCCGCGAAGTTTGGCAACCTGGATTCCGAGTGAACCGACACCGCTTCCCGCCGCATGAATCAAAACATCTTCACCCGGCTGAACAGACGCGCGACTCACCAGCATATGCCAGGCGGTAAGGGTCACCAGTGGCAAGGCAGCAGCTTCTTCCCAACTCAAATTTTTCGGCTTTGGAATAACATTCACGGCCGGCGCGGCGACGAGCTGAGCATAACCGCCATCGCGACGATAGCCCAGGATGTCGTATTCGCGGCAGAGACTGTCACGCCCTGCGAGGCACTCCAGGCAATGCCCGCAAGATATGCCTGGTTGAAGCATTACCTCGTCTCCCGATCGCACCCAGGAGACCAGCTCACCGACCCCGCGCACCACACCGGCGATGTCATTACCGAGTATGTGTGGTAGCGGAATCTCAATTCCCGGCAGTCCTCCACGCGCCCAAACGTCAAGATGATTCAACGAGCAGGCCTTCACTTCAACCAAAACTTCGTTTGCCTTAATAGTTGGATCCGGCACCTCGGCGCATTCCAAAACTTCCGGCCCGCCATGCCTATTGAAGACGACTGCTTTCATGAAATTGTTTGCCGCCGATGCATGCGGATTCAGACGTTAATGAAAACTGGGTAAAGGCAGCCTACTGGGAAGCGGACCTACGTTACCAACGTATTGACGCCAATGCAGTGGTTTTTTTGCTTTCTATCTATCTGCGTGCGTCCGCATAAAGCTGCGGCTCGTTTCCAGCTTTTCCTGTTGGCTCAGCCTGTTGTCGTGCATGGTATGAAGAGCGCGTCAGCGGGCTTGATTCGACATGATGAAATCCCATCTCCATGCCAAGGTCGCGCCAACGATCGAATTCCTCCGGCGTGACGTAGCGCTCCACCGGCAGTCTACGCGCGTGAGGTTGTAGGTATTGACCAATAGTCATGATGTCGCAGGAAACCGCGCGCAGGTCCTTCATCAGATCTACGACTTCGTCAAACGTCTCGCCCAAGCCAACCATGATCCCGCTCTTGGTTAACATGCCGCGCGCTTCCTGGTCGCGTCTTGCCGCGGCGCGTCGCAGCAGCGTTAACGACTGTTGATAACCGGCGTCAGGTCTAACGCGCCGGTAAAGCCGCGCGACAGTTTCGGTATTGTGATTCAAGACGTCAGGCTCAGAATCGAGCACTGTATTGAGCGCCGTTTCATCGCCATTAAAATCAGGAATCAAAACTTCGATCCGGCACTCAGGATTTAGGACGCGTACCTGCCGCACGGTTTCGGCCCAATGCGCGGCGCCTCCGTCCGGCAGATCGTCGCGGTTAACTGAGG